>Ga0209204_1000473_pt1 | contig 43495 bp, 28 predicted proteins | sample AD_JPNMR2_MetaG_FD_184425 | JGI IMG/M metagenome (GOLD analysis project Ga0209204, IMG submission 184425) | Active sludge microbial communities of municipal wastewater-treating anaerobic digesters from Japan - AD_JPNMR2_MetaG (SPAdes) (version 2) | ecosystem: Engineered > Bioreactor > Anaerobic...
CTTCTTCACAACTACTGTTTTCCTTCAGAAATAAGGGCGGAACTTGCAGAAAAGATTGCCTCTGTCTCGCCTGAACCGTTGAAAAAGGTGTTCTTACTTACCACCGGTGCTGAAACAGTGGAATGTGCCTTAAAACTTGCAAGAACCTATGGTAAAAAACTGAATAAAAAGGTGGTTATATCCTATGAAGGTTCATTTCACGGTAGAACTTTAGGTGCACAGATGATAGGGGGACAGCCAGGTTTAAAAGAGTGGATTGTCAGTCCAGACCCTTATATATATCACCTGCCGTTTCCAGGAGAACCGAGGTGTAAGGACAGAAGTTTTGCCTTCTTTGAAAAGAGGATTAAAGAACTCGGTATAAAGCCAGAGGATGTGTGTGCTGTGATTTCAGAGACATATCAGGGTATAAGCGGAGCACTTATGCCTGTGGAGTATGCGCAGAAGTTGAGGAAGTGGTGTGATAAAAATGGCGCACTGCTTATATTTGACGAGATACAGGCGGGTTTTGGAAGAACAGGAAAGATGTTCGGATTCCTTCACTACGGAATATTACCCGATATATTCTGCCTGGGAAAGGGCATAAGCAGTTCACTTCCTATATCAGCAGTCGTCGGCAGAAAAGAGTATATGGACCTTTATGAACCAGGGACTATGACAAGCACACATACGGGCAGTCCATTGTGTTGTGCGGCTGCCTTAGGAAGCATAAAGGCGATAGAAAAGTATAACCTTGTTGAGAATGCAGAAAAGATGGGAAGGATATTTGAAGAGGAATTAACAAAGATATACAAAGAATTTGACTGTGTCCAGTTCCTTTGCGGAAAAGGACTTGTGTGGGGACTTCAGATAGGGAAGAAGGGAACAGAGACGCCAGACCCTGATACTGCACATCAGATTGTTGGTAAGTGTGTGGAGAAAGGACTTTTGCTTTTTGCTCCTGTTGGACTTGGCGGAGGGACTATAAAGGTTAACCCACCACTTATTATAAAGGAAGATGCGGTAAGAGAAGGTTGTTCAGTAATCAGGGAAGCAATAAAGGAGGTAGCAGGTTGAACATAAAGGGTGAGGTAGATAAACATTTTCAGGAAGCGATAAACTTCCTGAAAGAACTTATAAAGTTTCCCAGTGTTACAGGAGAAGGGGAAAAAGAGGCACAGGACTATGTAAAAGAAGCATTTTCTCAATTCGGCAGGGTGGAACTTGTCCCTGTCCCTGCAGATATTGAAAAAGACCCTGAATACACATTTGCAGAAAAACCGCTGGACTATTCAGACAGGAAAAATATTATACTTAAGATTCCTTCATCAGGTGGCGGCAGGTCTCTTATCCTTAATTCTCATATAGATGTTGTCCCTGCAAAGGTATGGAAAGATGCGTTTAAGCCAGTGGAAAAGGATGGGTTTATCTATGGAAGGGGCGCCTGTGATGCGAAGGGACAGATAGCCACGATATATCTTACACTTCTTGCACTGAAAAGTTGCGGGATAAGGTTAAAAGGAGAACTAACTGTCCAGTCGGTAATAGAGGAAGAGGTTGGAGGTAATGGCGCGCTTGCCCTTATAAGAGAAGGTTATAAAGCAGATGCGGTTTTAGTTCTTGAACCCACAGGACTGAAAATTTCCCCTGCAAACCGCGGGGCTGTATGGTACAGGTTGGAAGTGCAGGGAAAAAGTGTTCATATGGGAAGGATTACAGAGGGAGTGAATGCCATTGAAAAGACCTGCCTTCTTATGCATCGGTTGAAAGAGTATGAGAGGCGACTGATAGAAGAGAGTAAGAATGTACCGCTATTTGAAAAGTACAAACAGCCGGTTCAGGTTAATTTTGGGACAATAAAAGGAGATGGCTGGCCCTCAATGGTATGCGGATATGTTGTCCTTGAAGGTGGTGTTGGCTTTTTACCCAATAAGGACCTCGCAATGATAAAGAAGGAATTGAAGGATATTATAGAGGGATGTGGAGACCACTGGATTATAAACAACTACAAACTCTCATTTCCGAAACTACACAATGACGCCTATGCGATACCACCTGACCACCCCATTGTTGAGACGATAAGGAAGGCAGCAATTTCTTCAGGTATTGTCCCTGATGTTGAGGGTTTCATAGCCAGTTGTGATGCACGGCTTTTTAATAAGGTGGGGAAGATGCCAGTAGTGGTATTTGGACCCGGTAAACTTGAAGATGCCCACTCAGACACAGAAAAGATAGATATAGAAGAGATAAAGAAAGCAGCAGAGATACTAACAGATACAGTGGTTAACTGGTGCGGCATAGAATGAAAGGGAGTGAATGTAAGAAATTAAATAAGGAGCAATTTTTAAATGACTTAACCATTCTATATTTTTATATAATGGTCAGTGAAATTAATAGATTACCGTAAGGGGGTTTTATGGCAGAAAAGAAAGGTCTTGTTTGGGTAATACCTGATGGAGACCTTCCTCCACCGGGGAAAGGGAAGATAAAGGGGCACGAATCACTTATCATCATCAATCCAGGGAAGAAAAATGCAGAAATTACCATTGATATATACTTTGAAGATAAGCCCCCTGTTAAAGGCATTAAAGACATTGTGGAAGCAGAAAGGGTGAGGTGTTTCCGATTAGATAAGCCACTTGGAAAACAGAAGTACAGGATACCTTATGGACAGTACGGGATGGTTGTTAAAAGCAGTGTTCCAGTTGTTGTGCAGTTTGGAAGGGCGGATGTCAGACAGCCAAACCTTGCATACTACTGCACAATGGCGTATCCTTTAAAGTAATTTATGCTAAAAAGGGGGGATTATGAAAGCAGCAATTACGGATGGAAAAGGGAATGTGTGGATAGATGAAGTTCCCATCCCTGAACCAGAACCATATCAGTGCCTCTGCAGAACGCTTGCCTGTGCTACCTGTACAGGGACGGATATCAAAATAATGTATGGTAAACTGCCGTGGAAGGAAAACTATCCTGCGATATTAGGGCATGAAAGTATTGGCAGAGTGATAAAAAAAGGGGAAAAGGTAAGGTATGTAAAGGAAGGGATGATGATTCTTAGACCCACAGCGGTATATCCAGGAGGAAAATTAGGGAATTACTATTCCATCTGGGGTGGCTTTTCTGAATACGGGCTGGTAATGGATACCAGGGCATTTCTTGAAGACCATCCTGGTGAAGATACCGGCTATGGAAAATTCCAGATGGAAGTTCCTTCTGATATAGAGCCAGCAGATGCAATTATGCTTATCACACTCAAAGAGACAGCCGGCTATGTTATGGATATGGGGATAACACTTAATGATAGTGTGGTTGTACTTGGGGCAGGCCCTGTTGCAATGTCAATGGTCCTTTTTTCTAAACTGCGTGGTGCTTTCCCTGTTATCGCAGTTGCCAGAAGGGACGGTCCTCTTGAGAATATAAAAAAGTTCGGGGCAAACTATATAATAAACAATACAAAAGAGGATATGGTAAAAAAGGTGCTGGAGATTACAGAAGGGAAGGGAGCGAAATACATCATTGATACAGCAGGTGATGAAGAACTTTTCCAGAACGCCTTTAGAATGCTTGCAGAGGATGGCAGAATATCTCCCTATGCGGTATTTCCAGAGGATGCATTTAAAAAAGTTGATGGAACAAAGATACTTCAGGCAAAGACAGGTGAAGTGCCTGCCCATAACTATCTTCTTGACCTCGTCCGTCTCGGCAAGGTCAGTCTTAAGGACTTCTATTCGCATAAGATGCCGTTTTCAGAAATAGCAAAAGGATTTGAGATGATAAAAAATAAAGAGGCATTCAAGATTGTCTTTGAAATGGGAGGATAATATGAAGACAAAGGCAGTGGTTTTTCCTGAAGCAGAGAAGTTTGAGATGGTAGATTTAACACTGGATGAGATGGGACCAGGGGATATCCGTGTCCGTACCCTTGTCTCAGCAATCTCTCCGGGGACAGAAAGGTGGGTATTGAAGGGTAAGCATATAGGGACTCAGTTTCCCTGTGTGCCTGGATACCACAGGATAGGTATTGTGGAAGAGTGCGGTAAAGATGTAAAACTTTTCAGGCCGGGTGATATTGTCTATGGAAGTGGCAACAGGTGGAAGGAAAAGGTCTATTCTATGTGGGGAGCACACTGCGGATATTCTGTAAGTACTCCTGCCGGGTACACATTTATATCTTCCACAATACCTGATACCTACGAACTTGAGACCATGGTCTTTACCATTGTTTCTGCGGTTGCTTACAGAGGTATAAGTTTTCTGGAGGTGAAAAAGGGAGACAAACTGCTTATTATAGGTGCTGGTTTTATTGGACTATGCGCTGCACAACTTGCTGGATTAAAACAGGCATCTGCTATCTTTATGGAAGCAGACCCTGAAAGGATAAAATTTGCTCAGAGTTTAGGTTTCCCTGCCTTCAGTCCTGATGAAATTGATAAGAAGATAAAGGAGATAGCACCCGAAGGGGTTGACATTATATATGACACAGCAGGTGTTCCTTCCGCAATAGATAAGGCAGTGGGTTTTTCTAAACGCTGGGGGAAATTACTTCTTCAGGCACAGTATTTTGATAAAGAGCACAGGGCAATAGACCTTGACCAGATAAAGATAAAGGAGATGACGATAAAGACAACCTGCGGTGTATCAGATGATGATTTTGAAGGAACAATCACAGAGATAAGAAAAAGACGGTTAAAAATAGGTGAACTTATAACCCACAGATTTAAAAGTTCTGACTGCCTTAAGGGTTATAAACTTCTTCTTGAAGGCAAGCCATTTAATTTAGGTATTGTCTTTTCCTGGGATAAATAGTTAGTGGTTCTTAAAGGATAATGGGACAATGAAGATATGGTTTCCGAAGAGGGCGATACATTTAGATTTTCATACAATGCCAGGTGTTTATGATGTTGGAAGGGACTTTGACCCTGATGAGTTTGCAAAAACCCTTAAAGAAGCGAATGTGGACTATATAACTGTCTTTGCAAGATGTAATTTAGGGTTTGCGTATTATCCGACAGAGATAGGGATAGTCCATCCCGGCCTTAAGAGAAAAGACCTCTTAGGAGAAATGGTATCCGCCTGCCATAAGAAAGGGATAAAAGTAGCAGCATACTTTAATGCAGTGCTTGACCACCAGCATGCAATACTTCATCGGGAGTGGTGCAAGGTGAACAGAAACGGGCAGGTGGCAGAAGTGGATAAGATGGGACACTTTTTCAGGAAGATGTGTCTGAATACAGGGTATAAGGAGCATCTTTTAGGTATGGTGGAAGAGGTTCTGGATATGTATCCTGTTGATGGTATCTTTCTTGACTGTTTTAGCCTTCTTCCCTGCTATGGAGTTGAGTGTATTGAAGGTATGAGGAAACTTGGTATGGACCCGGATAACGAGAAACAGGGATGGGAGTTCTGCTGGATAATAACAAAAAGGTTTGGGGAAGAAGTAAAGAAACTACTTAAGGTAAAGAAGAGGGACATATTTCTCTACTTCAACGGGCTACCTTACAGGTACCAGCCAACACATATAGAACTTGAGGTTCTTCCGACAGGTGGCTGGGGATACGACTATCTTCCGTGGATAATTAGGTATGCAAGGACATTGAAGAAGCCATACTTTACAATGACAGGAAGGTTTCACAAGTCATGGGGGGACTTTGGAGGGTTGCGGCCTGAGCACTCACTTCTTTTTGACCTTTATAATTCCATAGCAAACGGAGGCACCTGTTCTGTGGGTGACCATATGCATCCGAGAGGTAAACTTGAAAAGCCTGTTTATGAGATGATAGGGAGGTGCTACTCAAAGATAAAGGAGATAGAAGAATTTACAGAAGGGGCAAAGTCAGAGGCAGATGTGGTGATTATTGACCCCACACTTGAAAGAATTCCTGGTTTCCCTTTTGATTATGAAAGTATTGCAGGTGCTACAAGGATGCTTATGGAACTGAAGTACCAGTTTGATGTAAGTGATGGACTGGAAGATATTTCTAAATACAGTGTTGTTGTTCTTCCTGATAGTGTTTCTGTTGATGGGAAACTAAAAGAAAAACTGGAAAAGCATCTTGAAAAAGGTGGGATTATCATAAGTTCTGGATATTCAGGGATTGACAGGGAAAAGGGAAAGTTTGTTGTTAAAGGATATAAGATTGAATTTGAAGGGGATGAAGAAAACGACCCGTCGTTTTTCGTTGTAGAAAAGGAAGTATCAGAAGGAATTCCTGATATGCCCATAACAATCTATCAGAAGGGAATTTCAATTAAGGCAGAAAAAGGAGCAAAGGTTCTTGCAAGGCATATAAAGCCGTATTTCAATATACGCTCCTGGGACTGGGAACATGAAAACCTGTATACCCCACCGGAAAAAGAAACAGGAAGGACTGTTCTTATCCAGTGTGGGAATATATTTCACTTCAGTTTTCCAATTTTTAAGGGGTATTTCAATGATGCTGTTGTGTGGTATAAAAATCTCCTTAAAAACTGTATTGAAATGGTCTACAGGGAGCCATTGATAAAATACAAAAACCTTCCTTCTTTTGCTCAGGTAACATTAACATCGCAGAAGGGAAGAAGGATGGTGCATATCCTTTCATATCTGCCGGAACTCCGAGGGAAAGAGATGCAGATTATTGAAGAGCCGATACTTTTAAAGGATGTGAGTATAGGAGTAAGGCAAGAGGAAGGAGAAAAAACTAAAAAGGTGTACTGTGTCCCATCATATAAACAACTGGAATTCAGGGTTGAAAAAAACTATATATGGTTTATAATACCTGAAATGTGTGGATACCAGATGGTTGTAATTGAATAAAAAGGGGGAAATATGGGAAAGAAGGTTTATAGAATACGGGATGAGGAGTTTAAGAGAAGATGGAAGGCAGTCCAGCAAGGAGTAAAGGAGAAAGGACTTGACCTTCTTATTGCTCATTCAGATGAGGCGGACTTTGCCAATGTAAGGTATCTTTCTGACTACTGGCCTATATTTGAGTCCGCTGGAGTTATTGTCCCTGCAGAAGGAGAGCCAGCGCTTCTTATAGGGCCTGAAAGCGAGACATTTGCAAGGGATACAAGCAGAATAAAAAAGATTTATAAACTGATTGAGTACAGGGAAAGTGCTGAGCCGGAATATCCCAGTATACAGGTGGATACATTCTCTTCTATCTTTAAGGAGATGTTTGGCGGGAGGCAGGTAAAAAGGATAGGACTTGCCAGTTATCAGATTTTCCCTCTACCTGTATATGAAGGGTTGAAAAAGGCAGCACCTGATGCAGAACTGATAAAGAGTGATGAGATTATAGTGGACCTGCGTATTATAAAAAGTCCTGTTGAACTTGATATGCTGAAGGAGGCATTCAGGATTTCAGAGGCAGCACTTGTAAAGACGCTGAAAAAGATGAAGCCGGGTATGACTGAACTGCAGGTGGTGGGTATCATAGAGGAGGCACTTTATTCAGAAGGGGCTGAATATGAGGGGCATCCGCAGTATGTCCTTGCAGGGAAAAACTCCAATCATGCCATAGGAAGACCTAACTATGCAAAACTGGGCAAGAAAAATCTTATTCAGTTAAATATAGGAGCCCGTGTTGCAGGGTATTCTTCAAGTGTTGGCAGACCTGTCTCTATAGGCAAGATGCCACAGGATATGAGAAAACTTGTTCAGGCAGGACTTGATATGCACTTTAAGACAATGGAGTGGATGAAGGCAGGGGTGAAGGCGAATGAGGTTGTCAAGAAGTTCTTTGAGTACGGAGAGAAGTTAGGGGTGAGCAAAAATATCCTTTATGGTCCCTGCCACGGACTTGGGATGATGGAGGTGGAAAAGCCCTGGATGGAGTCCCATTCTGACTACTTCCTTGAAGAGAATATGACATTCCAGGTTGATACCTTCCTTTACTGTGAGGACTATGGACTGAGATGGGAAAATGGTGTTGTTGTAAAAAAGGATGGGGTTGAACCACTATCAAAGAAACTTACAAAGATACTTGAATTGTAAATAAAACGAGCAAATTTCCTTTATAATTTAAGTTTTTACTTTTGAGTTATTACTTTTGACTTTTAACTTTTGAGTTTTTACTTTTGCCTTATTACTTATTACTTTTGCCTTTTGCCTTATTACTTATTAGTTATTACTTTTAACTTTTTAGTTTTGACTTATTACAAGGAGCCTATATGAGATACGAGATGATGTTTGCGGAGGACCTGCGGCAGGCAATTAAAAAGAATACCCCATTTGTTATTCCTGTTGGTGTGATTGAATACCACTCTGAACACTGCGTCTTTGGAGTTGATACGCTTCTGGTAGTAAAGGCACTGGAGATTATTGAAAAGGAGATAGATATTGTGATATGCCCGCCTTTTTATTACGGAGCAGCAAGTTATGCTGTGGAGCCACCTGAAAACAATGGGACTATACATATCCCCAGCAAAACACTCCATATCTTTGCAAAGGACCTCTTCACAGGTATGCTGCGTATAGGAATTAAAAATATCCACATTTTTATTCACCACCAGAGCGAGAACTTTAATGCTGGTATGCCTACAGACCTTGCATTTAAACTTGCAGCAAGGGAAGCAATCTTTGAGTATCTGGAAAAGGAGCGTGGAGAGGGCTGGTGGGGGAAGGAGGAGATGAAGGACTACTATGATATGCATGAGAAAGGTTCAGACCCTTTCAGCTGGATAAAACTACATCCCTTTATGGATGAAGAGACCCAGAAAAAGTTCCCCATAGACCACGCAGGAGAGCAGGAAACATCCCTTATGCTTGCATTCTGTCCTGAAGGTGTGGATATGAAAAGATTTACAGAGAAGAAGTGGTACAGTTTGGGTGCAAAGAAGGCATCCCTTGAATATGGACTTGCTGCAAAAGAGATGATTTTAAGAAAGATGAAGGAAGTTTTAAGGGGATGATATCTTTTAACTTTGTGTCTGTAGTATACAGAAAAAGGAGACAGGAATAATGAAGGTAGAGAGAAGTAAAGGATATCTCTTAGTAGGGGGTAAGCCATTTTATCTGAGGGGTGGAGAGATACACTATTTCAGATTAAAGAAAGAACAGTGGAAGGGCAGGGTAAAGAAACTTAAGGCAGCATCAATGAATACAGTAAGTTCCTACATCCCATGGTTCTGGCATGAGCCGGAAGAAGGTAATATAGACCTTGAAGGGAAGACAGTTCCTGAAAGAAGTATCCGTGAATTTCTGGAAATCTGTGCAGAAGTCGGTGTAAAGGTGATAGCAAGGCCTGGTCCTTTTGTAAATTCCGAACTGAGGGAAGGGGGATATCCAAAGTGGGTATTTGAAAAATACCCTGAATGTCTGAGTAGAAGGAAGGATGGAAATATTGCTACAGGCAGACCCATCCCCGCAGAAGGAGAACCACTTTTAAGGAAACTTGTGAAGCGCTGGTACAGTTACATCATACCTCTTTTAGCAGATTTCAGCTGTACAAAAGGAGGTCCTGTCATACTCTGCCAGCCCGATAATGAACTATCTGCTGCCTGGTCATACGGACTCGGGAATTCTCTTTATGACAGTTCCATTATAAAAGAAGGTGGGTTCTGGCATCAGTGGCTGAAAGAGAGATATGGTGGACTGGAAGCAATTTCAGAGAGATACGGAGTAAAGATAGAAAAATGGGCTGATGTACTGCCCCCCAGGGATATGCCTTCCAATCTTTATGAATACAGGAAATGCCTTGACTGGCTGGACTTTAAAAGGGAGTTTTTTGCTGACTGGGGGATAACGCTGTGCAGATGGATAAAGGAATTCGGACTTGATGTCCCTTTCTTCTTTAATGAACCTGTAGCAGGTTTCTATACCCATGGAGACCATCCAGGGTTTATGGACAGGATGAATCAGGCAGGTATTGACTGTTTTACTGCCTGTCATAACTATTCAGACAGGATTTATGACCTTGAAGGTGCAAATTTACTTGAACTTGCAGTTGAGATAACCAGGTCAGCCCCAGGCAATCCTGTCCCTGTTTCTGTAGAGACAAACCATACCTGGTTTGAAAGCCGACTTTCAAGGAGCCATATAAACGGACCTGTTAATCTCAGAATGGGCCTTGCCCATGGCTTAAATGGCTCAAGTGTATATGTTTTTACGGAGGGAAGGAGCCCTGAAGGCAGTACCCTCTGTGGACTTGAGTACTGGGAGGATGCGCCTGTATCAATAGATGGAAAGTTAAATCCCTGCTATGAAGAGATTTCCACTTTTTACAGTTTTGTTGCTGGATGGGAAAGGCAGATACTTAATACAGTGAAGATGCCCGATGTTTATATTGGTATATCCCCTGCGGTAAGATATATTCCATTTCTTGGTGTTCCTGTGCAACCCGAGAGGAAAGAGATTGTCTCATCTTCAAACCTTGAGGTCAATGTTGAACCGGCTATCAAAAAATCCGCTGGTGGTCATGACTGGCTTGATGGATACGAAGGAGTTGATAAACAGACACTTACACCTGAAGGACTTTTATGGCATGACCTGACAGAGTTTCTAATACTTCTTCGTCGGATGAATATAGCATGGTCAATGGTTGACCTTACACATCCATCTAAAGAGCCGGGGAATTATACACTTGTTGTACCGAATACAGGATTCCTTGAAAAACAGGCGATAGATTATATTGTGAAGCATATAGAAAACAACGGGAAGGTTCTTTTCTTTAACACGGTGCCTTCTATGACATATGATGGTTATCCTGACAGTCGTCTCACCGATATGTTGAATATATCCTTTGAAGGAAAGGTGAGACCTGCTGCTGCAAGGATACTGGACTATGGATGGAGGATAATGTATGACAGGGAAAATCATCCTGTTGGAGAGCCATCATGGATAATACTCCATAAAGGCAGGTTTTCTGAGGTATTTGCCACATTTGAAGATAAACCCGTTATAGGAGTAGTGAAAGGGATGGATAACCGTGTTGTGGTAAGCGGTATCTCCCCTTCATTTCACCACTCATGCCACCTTAAACTATGGAAAGAAGTTCTTTTTTCCCTTAATGTACAACCACAGGCAGAGACATCAGGAGATTATTTCAATGTGGTGATAAGACGGGATAGGGAAAAACCTTCAATGCTTCTTACTGTCTGTAATGTACTCGGTTCTCCCGCTCCCTTCAAAATTTCAATAAGAGAGCCTGAGATTATATTTCCTGAGACCTGTAAGATAAATCTTCTTCCCTGTGAAGCCCGTATGCTCTGGGTAAATCTGCCTGTGGGTGATAATATCCTCGTTTATATAACCCACGAGATTATTCCGGCGAGGAAAAAAGGCGTTTTTGAGATAAGAGGAAGGTGCGGGGATACACTGGAGTTTGCGTTTAAGAAAAAGTGTAAGGTGCGGTTAGATGGTAAACCCTGCAATTTGAAACATAAAAATAATCTCTTCATAGGCACATATAGATTCCCGGAAGAAAAAGTTTTAATGACCGTCTCTCAACAGAAATGATAAATATCAGAGGTGGACATACATATCCCACTCCTCAATATTTACAGGGAGTATTAGCCCTGTTTTTATAGATTCCATTGCCCGCAGAGAGAGATAGGTCGCACGCATACCAACAATCTCATCGGCAGGTGACGGCAGGTTTTTAGTAATGGCATCAGCAAAACTATCAAGCAATCCTTTATGTCCTTTGTCAGGGAATACATAATTAAATACACCTGTTTCCACATACTCCTTTCCCATAGCATCTATCTTCTTAAGGTATCCTGAAATGCCCCCTTCTCTGCCTGCTTCCTTCTGGAAGTCCTGCTGTAAGGGAAATGTTTTGATGGTTCTTTCTCCCCTGCCGAAGTACTGGTTTTCAACAAAACACTCACTCCGGAATATCTTGCCCCTGTGTTGTATCTCAATCAATTCTTTCGGATATTCAAATGTACCACTTGATGAGAAAAACAGGCATCCGATAGAGCCGCTTTCAAATTCTATATTTACAACATAGTTCATTCTTGTGCTTCCCGTCGCACAGACCCTTACAGGCCTTTCTTCAAGAAGCCAGGTCATAAGGTCAAGCCAGTGGCATCCCTCTCCTATGATAAGTCCCCCTCCTTCCTTCCAGTCAATATGCACACCTCCATAGGTTAAACTTTCATCGTTGATTCTTATAAGTACCATTGTTTTGCCTTCCTCAGCCCATTCAGGTCTGTTCTTTTCCTGTGTATATACCCGCGGTTTTCCAGCAGGGTTTGCTTTATGTGATAGATAAGCGTTTTTAAGGTCTATCATTGAAGGGCTGCACCTGCGGTTATAATCCACACAGAGTTTTACGCCTTTTGTACGGACGAGTTTTATCACCTCGTACGCATCTTCCATTGTCATTGTCATAGGTTTTTCACACAGTACATTCTTGCCTGCGTTGATGGTTTCTCTTAAGAAAAACATATGCTGCTCATGGGGAACGCTCAGTATCACCATATCCACAGAAGGGTCTTTAAGTATGTCCCTGTAGTCAGATGTAATCTTTTTTGCCCCAAACCTTTCCGCTGTTTTTCTGCCCTTTTCACTTCTTGATGAGCAGTAGTATAACTCCACCTTCTCTGAAGATGTGCAGTTGGGTAGATGCTGTGCTTCTGCAAACTTACCACAACCGATAACAGCCGCTCTTATCTTTCCCATAGTTATCCCCTTTCCATAGACACAGTTTTAATTATTGATTATATATAATACACTATCAAACATATCAGGTAAAACACCGAGTTCGCCAAGAAACCTTATATGTTGATAAAACTCTCCTGCTTCAATAAGGTTATGCGTATCAGTTCCGGGTGAGATTTTTACCCCTTCGGCAAGGCATATCTCAAAAAATTTATGTTCTGGTGTATTTGTATGGAAATTAAGTTCAGATGCCACTTTATAACTTTTAAGTAAATCAACGACAGGACGGAAAAGCGTTTCAGGGACTTTTAGACCGCTCCTCTGAAATACCCTGAATGGATGCGCAAGTATATCAATCCTGTTCTTCATAAGCGTTTCTACCATATCAATAAACCATACCTCCCTTCTGGTAGAGACGGCAGACAGAATCTCTTCTGGAAAGAAGTGTATAGCACCGACTATTATGTCCATTCCTTCCCTGTCTTCAGGAAGGAGAGAGATTCCACCATTTCTGTCAGGTATAACTTCCAGTCCCACTCTTACCTTTGGAGATTTTGCTGCCTTTACGGTCTCCCTGAAAAGATGCATCCTGTCACGCTTTTCTTCTCTTTTCCTCCGCAGAACATCCGGTTCATAAAAAGACAATGCTTTACCATATTCTTCTTCGGTAAGGTATAACTGGTCTGCATGTTCTGTAAAACACACATATCCCATACCTAAAAGTTCCGCCCTTTCCAGTATCTTTTCTATGGTAATATCCTCTGCGCAGTATGCAAACTGTGTATGGCAGTGATTATCACAGAGCGGAAAGGGATTTTTAATTTGAAGGTTATTTACTTTTATTTCTGCACCTTCTATCTCAATCTCTACATATCTAAAAGGGTCCTCACACAGGGCAGGAAGTGTTAAATAATATACCCCATCCTTACAACTCAATTCCTGGCCGGGATGATAGTGAGCGCTTATAGAAAGAAGAACATTGTTTTCTTTGTAACGCTGATGTACCTTCTCTACATTTGTCAGATTATAAGGATAACTACTTTCTATCAATGGATATACAGGGTTATGCTGTAATACAATGACTTTTTTGTCGGGATGCCTTTTGACTGTGGATATAAATTTTTCAATCTCTTCTCCTTTCCGTGTGCATATATCATTTTCTCCGTAGACATCAACAAATGGATAAAGAATAAAATTTTTGAAGATATAGGGCTCGGGGTTCCCAAAAAAAGAGAAAAATTTTTCATAGTCCGCATCATGATTACCCGGGATTACAACCACAGGAATTTTTGTTCTTTCCAGGGCATCTTTAATTTCAGCAAGCATTTTTCCCATCCCCTCAGATTCATTCAGAACATCTCCCGGGATAACAATAACATCAGGCCTTTCAAAGGTAGTTCTTCTGAGTGCCCTTTTGAGAAATTCCAGACCGTACTGTGTCTGTCTGCCTTCTGTTTCCGGTGTGGTGATGCTATAGTGAATGTCCCCTGCTGCAAGTATCTTAATTTTTTCCATTTTGGTCTTTTACCCTGCAATTAAACGGACAAAACTTTATCACTTCTATAACAATCTGTCAATGTCTGTCAACGCCCTTATAACCTTAAAAGGTATTATCCATACAGAGAGCAATTTCCATTGACACAGAAAGGGAAAAATTATATTATATATTGTTTAGATTCTTACAGGAGGGGAGTATAAAAAAATGGAAAGGGAACAGCAGAGATATGATGCAACTACTATCCAGCTACTGGGGGGTATAGAAGCGGTAAGAAAAAGACCCGCAATGTATATCGGAGACACATCTATCTCAGGACTTCACCATCTTGTGTATGAGGTAATAGATAACAGCATTGATGAGGCGATGGCAGGTTTTTGTAATGAAATAACCGTTACAGTCCACACGGACAATAGTGTTAGTGTCGCTGATAACGGAAGAGGTATTCCTGTGGATATGCATAAAACAGAGAAAAGGCCTGCACTGGAGGTTGTTATGACTGTCCTTCATGCAGGCGGCAAGTTTGATAAAAAGGCATACAGGGTTTCAGGAGGGCTTCATGGTGTGGGTGTCTCTGTTGTTAATGCGCTTTCGGAGTGGCTTGAAGTGGAGGTTAAAAGGGACGGCAAGGTATACCATCAGAGGTATGAAAGAGGTAAACCTGTTACAGAGGTTGCAGTGGTGGGGAAGACGAAGAGCACAGGCACAAAGGTTACATTCAAACCGGACGAAGAGATATTTGAGACCATTGAATTTGATGACAGTATTCTTTCAGGAAGAATCAGGGAACTGGCATTTCTCAATGCAGGTGTCAAAATAACCTTTGAGGATGAGAGAAAGAAAATAAAAGAGGAATATTGTTTTGAAGGAGGGCTTGTCTCTTTTGTTGAACATCTGAACAGAAACAAGAAAGCACTTTCTCCAAAACCCTTATATTTCAAGAAAAGCACAGATGAAGGAGAGGTTGAAATTGCCTTCCAGTATAACGATGGTTACAGCGAAACAGTCCTTTCCTTTGCCAATAATGTCAACACAAAAGAGGGTGGAACTCATCTTACGGGTTTCAGGGCAGGTCTTACACGCGCTATAAATGAATATGGAAGAAACAATGGATTTTTAGGGGATACACTACTTGCAGGAGAAGATATAAGAGAAGGACTGACAGCGGTTGTAAGCGTAAAGGTTGCTGAACCACAATTTGAAGGTCAGACAAAGACAAAGTTAGGTAATTCAAAAATAAGATTTCTTGTGGAAGGAATAACCACAGAGCAGGTTCTTACCTATCTTGAAGAGAATCCTGAGGTTGCCCGTGAGATTATCAATAAATGCGTTATGACAGCAAAGGCAAGGGAGGCAGCCAGAAAGGCAAGGGAACTGACCCGTAAAAAACTCGCGGAAACAGGAGCGCTACCAGGGAAACTGGCTGACTGCACCATAAAGGAACCTGAAAAGAGAGAACTTTTTATTGTTGAAGGGGATTCTGCAGGAGGCAGTGCGAAACAGGGGAGAGACAGATTCTTTCAGGCGATACTTCCCCTGAAGGGCAAGATTATCAACGCAGAAAAAGCGCCTTTAGAGAAAGTTTTCAGCAATGAAGAGATAAGAATGATGATAGGTGCCATAGGTGGAGGGGTTGGAGAGGATTTTGATGCTTCAAAGGCACGGTACAGAAAAATTATTATAATGACGGATGCCGATATTGATGGCGCACATATCCGGACACTTCTACTGACTTTTTTTTACAGGCAGATGACGGACCTGATAAAACAGGGCTATGTCTATATTGCGCAGCCGCCACTTTATAAAGTGAAGAAAGGGAGAAAAGAGTTTTATGTGGATACAGAGGCGGAGATGGATAAAATACTCATCCAGATGGCAAAGGAGAGTGTAAAGATAACAGTAACACAGAAAGATGGAAAGAAGGAAGGAAAACAGATAGATGTGAGTGAAAATATGCAGAAGATAGGGACATTGAGTAAAAGGATGGAGGAAATTTCTAAAAGTCTGGAGAGTAAAGGAATTAATCTGGAAGAGATATTCAATTACTGGAAGTCCAGAAAAAGGGTTCCCATATACATTGTAAGGTATCAGGATAAGGAAGAATTTTTTGCAACGGATAAGGAACTCTCTAACTTTATGGAAAAGCAGAACAAAAATCATATAGACCTGTTTTCCGGAGAAGAAAGGGACTATAAGATGGTTGAAATTTATGAGGCGCGGGACATTGAAAAGATACTCAGATGGCTGGAAGAAAACGGAATTAACATAGAAGACCCTTCGGATTGTATCTTTACAGTAGAAGAAACCGATACGGGTAAAAAAGAAACAAGCAGTTTTACAGAACTTTATGAGGTGCTTAAAAACAAAGGAAAGAAGGGGCTTTCCATCCAGAGATATAAGGGGCTTGGAGAGATGAATCCACAGCAGTTGTGGGAGACCACAATGGACCCGAAGACAAGAAGGATGAAACTTGTTACAATTGAAGATGCTGTTAAGGCAGAAGAGGTGTTTACCATCCTTATGGGTGATGCAGTTGAGCCGAGGCGGGATTTTATAGAAAGGTTTGCCAAAGAGGTAAAGAATCTGGATATATAGTAATAAGTAAAAAGTCAAAAGTAATAAGTTAAAAGTAATAAGTCAAAAGGCAAAAGTAAAAAGTCAAAAGTAAAAAGTAATAAGTCAAAAGTTAAAAGTCAAAAGTAAAAAGTCAAAAGTTAAAAGTAAGAAGTCAAAAGGCAAAAGTAAAAAGTTATAAGTAATAAGTAAAAAGGAAAAACTGAAGGAAAAGGATAAAATTCAGGAGAGATAATGGGAGAAGAAGAGAAAATTATACCGGTTGGCATTGAAGAGGAGATGAAGACATCATACATTGATTACGCAATGAGCGTAATCATTGGAAGGGCATTACCTGATGTCAGAGATGGACTTAAGCCAGTTCATAGAAGGATTCTTTACGGGATGCTTGAACTTGGCGTTGAGCCAGGGAAGCCATTCAAGAAGTCCGCAAGAATAGTGGGAGAGGTTATGGGAAAATACCATCCCCATGGAGATGCCCCTATATATGAGTCAATAGCAAGGATGACACAGGACTTCTCTTTAAGATATCCACTCATAGAAGGGCAGGGAAACTTCGGTTCAATAGATGGAGACCCACCTGCCGCTATGCGATATACAGAAGCACGCCTTACCCATCTCGCAATGGAACTGCTTGCTGATATAGAGAAAGAGACAGTGGAGTTCACCCCAAACTTTGACGAATCACTTTTAGAACCAGTGGTTCTTCCAAGCAGAATACCAAACCTTCTAATAAATGGCTCATCAGGAATTGCTGTCGGTATGGCAACCAATATCCCACCGCATAACCTTGGAGAGGTGGTAGAGGCATTGATAAAGGTGATAGATGACCCGGATATAACGATAGAAGAGATTATGACATTTCTCCCCGGACCTGATTTCCCCACAGGTGGAATTATATGTGGAAGGGAAGGAATCAGAACAGCGTATACTACAGGTAAGGGGATAATAACGATAAGAGGAAAGGTGGAGGTTGAGGAGGAAAGTAGTAAGAGAAAAGAAGCGATTGTTATAAAAGAGATACCTTATGAGGTGAATAAGGCACGGCTTGTAGAACAGATAGCAGCGCTGGTGGAAGAAAACAGGATAAACGGTGTTATTGAGGTAAGGGATGAGTCAGACAAGGAAGGTATGAGAATAGTGCTTGAGGTGAGGAAAGGAGAAAATGTAGATATTATAATTAACCAGTTATATAAATATACTCCGCTTCAGTCATCATACGGCATAATCAATCTTGCTCTTGTTAATCAGCAACCGAAGCTACTCAATATAAAACAGATGCTTGAACTCTTTCTGGACCATAGAAAGGAGATTATACTCAGGCGTACCGGCTACGAACTTCGCAGGGCAGAGGAAAGAGACCATATTGTTTCAGGGCTTATTATCGCGCTAGATAATCTTGATAGGGTGATAACCCTTATCAGAAATTCTAAAACAGTTGAAGATGCAAGGGATGGACTGGTAAAAAAATTCAAGATGAGTGAGAAACAGGCACAGGCGGTCCTTGCAATGCCTCTGTCCCGTCTTACAGGGCTGGAAAGAGAAAAAATAATGGAGGAAAAGGAACAACTACAAAAAACCATAAAGGAACTGAAAGAAATACTTGCGAGTGAAGAAAAGGTAAAAGCAATTATAAAGCAGGAACTCAAGGAAATTCAGAAAAAATATGGAGATAAAAGGAAAACAGAACTCGCAGGTCCTATTGAGGAATTTGAGGAGATGGACCTTGTCAGGCCTGAAGATATTGTTGTTACGGTGTCTTCTGAGGGATACATAAAGAGAAGTCCTTTAGATGCTTACAGAAGACAGCGCAGGGGTGGAAAAGGTATGGTAGGTGTGAAGACAAAGGAAGAGGACTTTGTTAAACACCTTTTTGTCTGCTCTACAGTGGATACCATACTATTTTTTACAGAGAAAGGGATGGTTCACTGGTTAAGGGGATATCTAATTCCTGAAGCTGGCAGGAATGCCAAGGGTAAACCAATAGTAAATCTTTTAAGGATAGACCCGGGAGAAAAGATATCAGCAGTGATACCGGTAAAAGAATTTTCAGAAGATAAATTCCTTCTGATGATTACTAAAAACGGGATGGTTAAAAAGACCGTTTTGAATGCTTACAGCAGGCCAAGGAAGGGAGGAATTATAGGTATAGGATTGAGAGAGAACGATAGACTTATAGATGTCCACCTGACCGATGGTAGCCAGGATGTGTTTTTAAGTACAAGACACGGGCTTGGTATAAGATTTTCAGAAAAAGAGGTAAAGCCGGTTGGCAGAGCAGCAATAGGGGTGATAGGAATAAGGTTTAAAAAGAAGGATGATGAAGTTGTCGGCTGTGAAATATGCCAGTCAGAAGAAAAGGACAGGTCTCTTTTTACAGCAACATCAAAAGGTTTTGGCAAACGGACAATGGTACACCACTACAGAAGACAGCACAGGGGAGGTAAAGGCATTATAGATATAAAGACGGGTGGCAGAAATGGTTATGTGGTGGGTATCAAATCAGTAAAGCCAGGCGATGAAGTTATGCTTATTACAATGGGAGGTATTATTATACGGATGAAGGTGGATGATATCAGAGCAGTTGGTAGAAATACATTTGGAGTTAAACTTATCAATCTTTCTCCTGGTGATACCATAGTTGATATGGCTCTGGTATCAAAAGAAGATGAAGAACTTTGAAATACTTGAACATACAGCAGATGCAGGTGGTAGAATATACGGCAAAGACATCAGAGAGTTGTTTATCAACGCTGCTAAACTTCTCTATTTTCTGGCAGGGATTGCGCTATGTGATAAGATAGAGAAGACAGTGAAGATAGGACTGTCCGGTGAGACAATTGAAGAGTTGCTTGTGAAATTTTTGAATGAGCTGATATATTATATGGATGTTGAAAAAATAGGTGGAGAGATACAAAAACTGTCTATTCGGAAAAGGGGGAAGATGTTTAATCTTCATTGTGAGGTGGTTGGTAAAAGGTTATGTAGAAAAAGGGAGATAAAAGCGGCAACATATCATAACCTTAAGGTTAAAAAGGAAGGAGGCCTTTTCTCATCAGAGATAATATTTGATATTTAGTTCGCCAGGAGCGAACTATCAGGTTTTTGAAAATTTTAAAAGAATAAAAGAAACAATTAGTTCCGCTGTAAAGTGGAACCGATTAAAGATATTCAGAAGAGGTTTCAGGGGTGCAACCCCTGAATATCTTGGAGGGACTAATGAATAAAAAAGAGAAGAAGTATTACCTTGAGCTTTTAAACAGAGAAAAAGAGAGGATTTTTAAGAACCTTGGATACCTCAGAGAAGGTATTGAGTCAGGGGAAAAAGGCATACCAACCCATATTGCTGACTACGGAACAGACGAGTTTGAAAAAGGGCTGGGTATAGATATCTCGGATGAGGAAAGGAAAATTCTTGAAAAGATAAACCTTGCAATAGAAAAGGTAGAGAAGAATAAATATGGCATCTGTGAAGGATGCGGTAAAAAGATATCCGTCTCCAGATTAAAAGCACTTCCCTATGCAAGATATTGTATAAAGTGTCAGAGAGAAAAGGAAAAAAGTGGCGAATAAGCACGGGTGGTTTTTTTTAACGGTTTTTCTTTCTGTTTTTGTTGACAGGTTATCCAAACATCTTATAATGAAATTTCTATCAGATGTCGGTTCGATTTCCATATTCAGATACTTCTCACTTACCCTCGTCAGAAACAGGGGGATATGTTTTGGTATCCTGAACAACCTGAACTTAAGAAACTTTATTATTATCGCATCTTTCATTATTGCCGCTGGAATTTTCATTTATCTTGAAAGATACGGTAAGGATATACAGATTGTCATTGCTTCTGGATTAATAGAGGGCGGTATTATAGGTAATCTTATAGACAGAATAAGCATAGGTGCTGTAATTGACTTTATCAATTTCCATATCTGGCCTGTCTTTAATCTTGCGGATACCTTTATTGTTTCAGGGGTACTCATTATATTTATCAACCATTTTAAGAGAGGGAAATATGCATCCGGAGTTTCTGAGGATAGGTAGTTTTGTTATATACTGGTATGGTGTATTTGTTGCTGCAGGGGTACTGGTGGGTAGTATTATATTCCAGAAGACAGCTTATAAACAGGGGTATTCTCCTCAACTTATCTCAAATCTTTTATTCTGGGTTGTTGTCTGGGGATTGCTCGGTGGCAGATTTTTACATATATTAGTCCATATATCCTATTATTACAGAAATCCCTTTGATATAATCAGGATAAGGAATGGTGGATTAGCGGTTGAAGGTGCTGTCATTACTGCCTTTATATTTCTTATTATTTATTCCCGGATTAAAAAGTTTAACCTTAAGGAGATGCTTGATATTGTTGCCCTTTCCACTCCTTTAGGGCAGGCGATTGGCAGGATAGGATGTTTCTTGAATGGTTGTTGTTACGGGAAACCGACAGAGATACTTACAGGGGTTAAATTCCCTTTTTCTGCTGAGAGGGTACATCCCACACAGTTGTATTACTCAGCACTGTATATCCTTCTTTTCTTTTTCCTTAATGCACTTTACAGGAAACGGCTCAAACAGGGTATGGTATTCTCCTGCTATATGTTAGGGTTTTCTCTAATAAGATATCTCGTGGATATGTTGAGAGGGGACTTATCTCCAACCTTTACTGGACTTTATCCCACACAGGTTATGGCAATAGTTCTTTTTATAATTGGTGTCTGGTATCTGTTCTCCATCCTGTTTGAAAAGGAGGTATAGAGTGGCAAAACTTTTATTTAATTATTTATTTATGGAAAAGGAGTATAAACTTGAAGGCAAGGATACATTTTATATAGGGCGTCTTAATACCAATGATATAACAATTCCCCATTATGCCCTTTTTAGCAAGCTATCCCCGGAGTCCCAGAAGCTATTGATTAACGACCTTACAAAGGTCTCAAGAATTCATGCAAAACTCACAAAAAAGGATGATAAGTGGTATATTGAAGATATCGGGACAAAGGGACTCGGAAGCAATTTCGGTACTTTTGTAAATGATTTACGCCTTGAAGTGCAAAAACCATATCTCTTACAGAACAACGATAAGGTAAAATTAGGGCCTATTGAATTTACATTCGTTGAAGAATAAGATTAAGAAGATTCTGTAACTTCTTACCCTTCTTTCCCATCTAAAAGATTATGGAAAACATAAATGAGAAGTTTACAAACAGGGCACAGGAAGCTCTGATACGGGCTCACTCCGTAGCACAGGAAAGAAACCATCAGGTCGTTGATTCTGTCCACCTTCTTTCTGCTCTGCTTGAAGACGAGACGGTTTTAGATATTATAAACCGGATGGGGGTGGATGCAGTCCGCTTAAGAGCAGATATTGATAATTCCCTTGAGAAACTACCTGAGGTAACAGGTCCCGGAGTTTCAGGTAATCTTTATATAAGCCAGAAACTTGCTCAGGTGCTGAATAGCGCAGGTAAAGAAGCAAAGATTATGGGAGATGAATATATCAGCGTTGAGCATCTTTTTCTTTCTCTTACAGAGGAGTTTTCTGGCGTATCCGAAATCCTGAAAAAATATGATATTTTTAAGGATAGGGTCTTAAAAATAATTCAGCAGGCAAGAAATGGAGACAAGGTTATGGATAAAGAGGCAGAAAACAAATATAAGGTGCTTGAGAAATATACCAGGGATTTCACAGAACTTGCACGGCAGGGTAAACTTGACCCTGTTATAGGAAGGGATGAGGAGATAAGAAGGGTTATACAGGTTCTTTCCAGAAGAACCAAAAACAATCCCGTTCTTATAGGTGAAGCGGGTGTCGGTAAAACCGCTATTGTGGAAGGACTGGCAAGAAGGATTGTATCAGGCGATGTCCCTGAATTACTTAAGAACAAGAGGATACTCGGGCTTGACCTTGGTGCACTTGTGGCAGGAACGAAGTATCGTGGAGAATTTGAAGACCGCCTTAAAGCACTCCTTAAAGAGATAGAAAAAAGGGAAGGGGAACTCGTCCTTTTTATTGATGAACTTCATACCCTTGTAGGTGCAGGTGGTGCTGAAGGAGCAATAGATGCCTCAAATATGTTGAAACCAGCACTTGCAAGAGGCACTTTAAGATGTATCGGAGCAACAACACTTGATGAATACAGAAAATATATAGAAAAAGACAGGGCACTTGAAAGAAGATTTCAGGTTGTATATGTTAAAGAACCGAGCGTAGAAGAGACAATATCCATATTAAGAGGGCTTAAAGAGAGGTACGAAGTCCACCACGGAGTAAAAATTACAGACAGCGCCCTTGTGGCAGCAGCAGTCCTTTCCTCAAGGTATATCTCAGGAAGATTTTTACCCGATAAGGCAATAGACCTTGTGGATGAGGCAGCAAGCAGGTTAAGAATAGAGATGGACAGTATGCCTGTGGAATTAGACGAGATAGAGAGGAAAATCGTGCAGTTGGAGATTGAGAGGCAGGCACTTAAAAAGGAGACAGGTTCTGATGTAAAGGAACGACTTACAAAAATAGAGAAGGAACTTGAGACCCTTAAAAAGGAAAAGGAAAAACTGCGTTCAAGATGGCTTTTAGAAAAAGGTGTTGTTGAAAAGATAAGGAAGATAAAGGGAGAAATAGAGGAGGCGAAAAACATAATAGAAAGGGCAGAAAGAGAAGGGGACCTGGATAAAGCGGCAGAATATAAGTACGGAAAACTTATTGAATTGCAGAAAAAACTGGAAACAGAGACAGCAAACCTGAAGAAAATACAGGGGAAAGAAGGAGCGCTTTTAAAGGATGAGGTCACAGAGGAAGACATTGCAGAGATTGTATCAAAGTGGACAGGAATCCCTGTTTCACGGATGCTGGAAGGAGAGGTTGAGAAACTTATAAAGATGGAGGAACGGCTTTCTAAGAGGGTAGTTGGCCAGAGTGAAGCAATAGTTGCGGTTTCAAATGCCATAAGAAGAAACAGGGCAGGACTCTCAGACCCGAGAAGACCCATAGGTTCATTTATATTCCTTGGTCCTACAGGGGTTGGAAAAACAGAACTTGCCAGGACACTTGCAGAAGTTCTTTTCAATGATGAAAATGCCCTTGTTCGTATTGATATGAGTGAATACACAGAAAAATATTCTATCTCCCGTCTTATAGGTGCACCTCCTGGCTATGTTGGCTATGAGGAAGGGGGACAACTGACAGAGAAGATAAGGAGAAGACCTTACAGTGTAATACTTCTTGATGAGATAGAAAAGGCACATCCGGAAGTGTTTAATCTTCTTTTACAGGTACTTGATGATGGACGACTTACCGATGGGCAGGGGCATACCGTTGATTTCAGGAATACAGTAATCATAATGACTTCAAACCTTGGCAGTCAGTATATAACAATGTTTAAGGATGAGGAGGCAATGAGAGAGAAGGTAATGGATGTTTTAAAGTCAACATTCAGGCCTGAATTTTTAAACAGGGTTGATGAGGTCATTATATTCAGGAAACTTAAGAAGGAAGACCTGTTGAAGATAGTTGATATACAGGTAGGGTACCTACAGCAGCGGCTTGAAGAGAAAAAGATAAAGATATCATTTACAGATTCTGCAAAAAATTATCTGGCAGAAAAGGGATATGATGAGATATATGGAGCAAGACCTTTAAAACGGCTTATCCAGAGAGAGATAGAGAACCCTCTTGCCTTAAAGGTTCTTTCAGGAGAGGTAAAGGAAGGCAGCAGCGTAAAGGTAGATATCAAGGATGGAAAACCTATTTTTGTGGTTTAATAATATTCAGTATAACTTTCAAGTTTTTTTCTGTTGCGCCTGTGTTTTCAAGCAGTGTACTGTACGCCATATCACCCAATCTCTTACATTCATTCGGATTCTTCAAAAGATACTCTGCTTTATTGTAAAGGTCTTCATAGTCCTTTACCTCAATTCCGCCACCACCTTCTTTTATCTTTTTCCATTCTTCCCTGAAGTGCCAGTGATAAGGACCGTATAATACAGGTTTTTTAAAGGCAATGGGCTCAATAGGGTTCTGTCCTCCCCACCTGTATAAACTTGCTCCTACAAAGGCAAACTCAGAGAGGCAGTAAAAGTTATTAAGTTCTCCATAGGTATCAACCACAATTACTGAGTATTTTTTATCAGAAGGTAGTTCTGTCCGTCTGATATACCTCATATCTCTATTTTTCAGAATATTATATACCCTTGTCTTATCAAGGTATCTCGGGACAATAACTATTAATACATCTTTAAATTGCTTTAGAAGTTTTTCTGCAATTTCAATTATGGGTTCTTCCTCTTCAGGGTGAAGGGAACCAAAGGCAACAACTCTTTTTTCTTTTTCTATTCCAAGGATTTCTCTCATATGCACAGGACTTACTGTTTTACTCATCTCGTATGCAAGGTCAAACTTTATACTGCCCACTATCTCAATTTTTCTCCTTTCAGCTCCTAAATATATAAGTTTTTCCGCTTCTTCCTCAGTCCTCATAGTTATTGCTGAAAATAGTGGCAATATCATCCTTGAGAAACACCTTACCATTTTATACTTAGGGTAGGAAAATGGAGATATCCTTCCGTTTATGAGAACAACAGGTATTTTCTTTTTATGTGCTATATAAAGTAGATTGGGCCAAAGTTCTGTTTCCACTATAACTATAAGTTCAGGATTTATTTTTTTAATCGCATTATTTATAACCGGATATATATCCACAGGAAAAAAAAGGCATTTGATATCAGGGAATTTTTTTTCAGCAACACTTCTTCCTGTCTTTGTGGTAAAAGTAATAACTATATTTTTTCTGTTTTCATCCTTTAATCTCTGTATGAGAGGGGTTATTGACAGAAATTCACCTATGGAAACGGTGTGTATCCAGAGATTTTTCTGGGACCTCAATTGTTCTGATATCTTTCTATCATATATACCAAGCCGTTCCTTCAGTCCATCTGGAAACTCTGCATCCGGTCTTATCTTTCTCCATATAAAAGGAGCAGAGACAATAACCGAAACTAAGAGTAAACAGTTATAGGCAATAAGATAAAAAAACATAGTTAAAAGTTAAAACTGTATATCAAGGGTCAATATCTGAAAAGGTGAAAGATTAAGTTTTAATTCCTTCCCTTTTAATTTTACCTGTTTCTCTCTCTTTTCCACACTGTTAGCAATATACACCTTTTCCGGCTTTCTGACAAATTCAACCTTTACACTCTCCCTTTTTCCTTTAACTTCTACAAATCTCAAAATATAAGAATTCCTGTCCATTGCCTTCTTAAAACAGGTCGGCAGTACCTCCCCTCTTATGGTAAAGGGATAAAACTCTTCTGGCTCTGACTTACCTGATATAATAAGTGGTGGTATGTTATACTCCATTGCCAGTTTCGTTATCTCCAGAGGGTCTGTCTTACCAAAAAATAGCCGGTATGAGATATAGTGTTTTCCCTTATCAGGAAGGGCATCCGGTTCATAAGGATTTCTGAGAAGGGTCATAGCAAGATTATTTCCATAAATGTGGTAACCATATTTTTCCTTATTCATCAGTACCACCCAGTATTTCCCTTCTTTCTGTCCAGCCCATCTTAAAGCAGGATATTCTTTTCCAGGGGTATCTCTTTTGATTACTCCAAACGGGACTTCAAAATATGTCTCCGGGTTCTTAAGTGCTGTATGGAAGTTTACCCTTAGCATTGGTACGCCTTCCTTATTATTTCCTTCTTCATTCCAGTTTATCTCATTTTCAAAGTCAATAAAAGGCAGGTCATTGTAAAGTATTATCTTCTGCAATACCTCTGAATTTCTGTATACCCTTTTTATATATAATGTGGTTTTGAATGCATCATTTTCTTTTTTTATATAATCCGCCTTTAAAAGATTGTCTATCCTGTATACATTTCCTATAATCCAGGCGCTCATAGGGTGTGGTTCTTCCCAGAAGACACTCAGAAGATTACCTGATTTCTCTGCCCACCAGGAAGATGGGTCTTCAGGAATGGAAAGGAACGGAGAAAGCACATCACAACTATTTCTCTTATCATACAGTTTTTTTATCAAACCTTTTGTACTCTCTATAACGGCTTTATAAAATTCATTCTCATATTCATAATTTTTTTCTGTGTTTATTACTTCTACGGATGTTTTATCGGTGTCTTTCATGTTGAATGTTTTATATCCATAACCCGGGATATCAACGATACAGTTTCCTTCTATAATAGATTTTCTTTTCCATCCCAGAGGGTTAAAGACAGTGACCTCTCCAGTTCCTTTATGAGAAACAAGTTTTTCCATCATCTCTTTTATAAGAAGTTTCCCTTTTTCCCTTACCTCTTCAGCAAGTTTGTCTGAGTATTCATAGGAAGAGTGTATGGCGGAACCATCAATGATATCATGAAACTGGTTAAAAAGGACTTTCTGCCACAACTTTTCTATCGCTTCTTCGGGTATTTCTCCATCCTTCATCTGTTTAATGGCTGAGAGTGTTTCCATGGAAAGAAGAAGGGATTCTCCTTCTCTGTTAGCTTTTTTAATATCTGAATGTGTTGTGTAGCATCCTTCAAATATGGTATTTAATTCATCTGAAACTACAGGTAGTTTATTTCTGTGTTTTTCCAGCGCCCTGAAATATCTGTGGGTAGTAGAAAACTTCAGGGCGGGAAATGCCGGTTTTTCTTCCATCTTTTTCTTTCTTCTTATATCTGCCTCTGCAGGACCACCACCATGGTCGCCGACCCCGTAAACAAAAAGGAAGTCAGGCAGGTTGTATCTGTGGTAATAATCTATAAAAAGTGGCATTATTGTTTCAGGGCGTATGGTATTGTTATATACACTGTTAAAGGCAATAACCTCATTACCGTCCCGACTTTTCCATCTGAAAAGAGGCATACCTTTCCCGCACCTCATAAAATAGTAGTATTTAATCCCTGCGCTGGCAAGTATGGAAGGAGTTGTTTCAGGATGGCCGAATGTGTCAGGAGACCAGAATATCTCAGGCCGTACCCAGAACCTGTCAGAAATGTACCTGTTTGAATAAATGATATGCCGTAAGATACTTTCCCCATCTGCCATATTCAGGTCACATTCTACCCAGGAAGAGGCAGTGATATCCCATCTCCCTTCTTTAACCTTTTCTTTAACCTTTTCAAATAAGGAAGGATTGTGTTCCTCAACTATCCTGTATATATGCGCCTGGCTCTGTGAAAAGGTAAGGTCAGGATATTTCTCCATAAGTTTGGTTACTGTGTCAAAGTCACGGAGACAGGTATTAACTGTATCTTCATATGTCCACAGCCAGTTCATATCAATATGGGCGTGCCCTATAAGATGGACTGTAAACCTTTTTGCCTCTTTCCTGAATGGCTCAAGTATCTTTTCTGCCTTCTTTATATCCTGTAAAACCTTATCCCAGTTTCTGTCTCTAATATCCTGCGGGTCAAGAACAGCAAGTGCTTCTTCTAAACTCTTTTTAAGTTTCTTTGACTTATCAGAGATTTTTGCAGCAAATTTTAACTGATAGAGTATAGAAGTCAATTCAAAAAGGATATCCTCCACCCTGTTTACAACAACCATCCCGAAGAAGTAACCAAATCCATCACCTTTTAATGTCTTGAATACAATAAAATGTTCTTCACCGGGTTGAGCATCCTTTATAAAGGTAATGGGATGTGCCTTTGAGTCAGCCCAGAATCTGTGAGAATATACCTCTTTTCCGTCAATAAAAAGGTGTGTTCCAGCAAGAGAAAAGAATAGAAGGGATATCTCGCTTCCCTTTATGTCTATCCCTTCTATCTTATCAGGGACGGTAAAGAGTGTTCTGAAATATGCATTGCCTTCTGTGGTAAGCCATTTGCAATTCTGTTTCTCTTCCCATCCACTATCATCTATATCCTGCCTTTCACCGCCTTCAATTCCCTGTCTGAATTTCCACTTTAAGGCAAGAGATTCTTCAACCTTTTTCTTTACATCATTTATAACCTTTTCAATCCCAACAATTTTTTCCATAGATTCTCCCTTCCAGTGACCCTATATTAAAAACCAACTTCCTTACCCTGTCAAAAATTCCACTTGACAAAAATATTATAATGAGTATAATATATATGTGAAAAGAAAAAATTTTTTAATTGCAGTCCAGTATTACAGGGCTCCAACCCCGCTTCCTGATGAGTGGGATGAAGACATTGAAAACATCAGAAAACTTGGATTTGAAGCAATTCAGCTCAGGATTCAGTGGCGGTGGAATGAGCGAAAAGAAGGCATATATAGTTTCAGCGATATTGACCGGCTCTTTGATATTGCTGAAAGGAATGGACTTGGTGTAATTATAAAGTTTATGCTTGAAACCGCCCCTGAATATATATTCCGCAGATATTCAGGTTACAGGGTCTCACCTACCGGAGAAATAATATATCCTGCAGCCAATGGTGCTTATTATGTGGGTGGCTGGCTTCCCTGTTTTGACAATCCCTGCGTGAGAGAAAAAGGGAGTTTATTCATAAGAGAGGTTGTGAACAGATACAGGGATAGAAAGAGTTTAATACTTTATAATGCATGGAATGAACCGAGAAGCAGGCCAGGGGATGAATGTGCCTGTGAGCACTCTAAAAGGGCATATCAGGACTGGCTTAAGGCAAGGTTCGGAACCATTGAAGAGTTGAACACCATATACGGGAAAGCATGGGGAGATTTTGAAGATGTAGTACCTCCTTCTGATACAAAGGACTATGCTGAGATGTATCTCTGGCGTCAGTGGGCTGCATATTCTGTGAAGGAAAGGGTAAGATGGGTGGTTAACGAGATAAAAAGAATTGACCCTGAAAGGGATGTAATGTGCCATGTGGGTATGTGTCTGCCAGTGCAGGATGTGCTTAATGACACTTCAGATGATGTATTGAATGCTGAAACTGTTGATATATATGGAACATCCCTTCCTTTTGGGAGTGGTGAGTTTTTCCATGGTGATAAAGATTCTGATATAGCGACCTTTAACAACAGAGATAGAAGGCATTTCTATGTTGTGAATCTGATACCTGACTGGCTCAGAGGAGTGAAGAAAGAGTTTTTTTCATATGAAATCTATGCCAATGCCCTCCACTACTGGTTCCCTGACCTTACACCTGAGGACATAAGATTTTACATCTACAGCCAGATTGCGGCAGGTGCAAAAGGCATATGTTTCTGGCAGTATAAAGCCGAGAGGTTTGGAAATGAATCTATCTGTTCAGGCCTTGTTAACATTGATGGGAGCCATACGGCAAGAAGCAGAGAGGTTGGAAAGATAATCAAAAAGATAAAGGCGGAAAGGGATATTTTAGAAAACTATGAGGTTGAAAAAGGACAATTAGCGATTGTTTATGACTTCCGGGCAGATATACTCTCACGGTTAGAGCACACAACAGAAGATAATAGAAAAAATGGGATGGTGCAGTACATTTACAAAAGGGCTTTCAAGGGGATATACAGAGGGTTCTTTATGTTGAATATGCCACCTGACCTTATTGATATCAGAAATCTAAAAAAGACACTGGACAATCACTTCTATCCTTTTATTTATCTTCCGTCCCCGCTGGTTGTCAGTAGAGAAGAAGCAGAGGTTTTAAAGGGATATGTAGATGCAGGAGGCACGCTTATCTCTGAAAACTGTTTGGGGTTCAGAGAAGAAAATACCTGGGTAAGAGCCCGTTCTTTTCCATATGGGCTCAGTGATGTGTTTGGTATAGAGGAAGGTGTCCCTAAAAGGTTGAAGAAAAAGATATATATTGATTCTCTTACTTTTGATGTGGATGATGTAATAAGTAGTTTCAGGCCAGTAAGTGCCGATGTACTTGCAAGATGGGAAGACGGAGGTGCATCTGTGACCGTTAACAGATACGGGAAAGGCAAAGCGGTGGCAGTTGGTTTTCATCCAGGGTTGATGGAAAATACAGATGAGTTTTTAAAGGTCTTGTGTAAAGATATATCTCTGTTGCCTGATGTTGAAACCAGAGGAATGGTAATTATAAAAAAAGGGCGAAGCGGAGATAAAAAAGTATATTTTCTTTTTAACTATGAAGACAGGAAACAAAAGGTATCTCTTAACGGTATGGAGATAGAGATAGACGGGCAGGATGTAAAACAGGTAGTGTTGAAAGAAGAAAAGACAGTACATATGGATAAACTGATAGCAGAAAGGAGGTGATGGAAAATTGGTAGCCACAGGATTTATCCTGTGCAGGAGAAGGAAAATCAAGTCTCCGCATCTGAAAGAGATGGAGGGCACTGCACCAGAAGAAGGAATACAGAGAAGAGTGCAGTGTAAAGAGTGCGGAGTAAAGAGTGCGAGGTAAAGGAAAAACAAAATCAGCCCCCTGCACCTGAAAGAGATGCAAAGAAGAGTGCAGGGTAAAGGAGGTAGGAAAAAATGGAAAGGAGAAATAGAAAGGTCGGATTTACGTTGATAGAGTTGCTTGTGGTGGTAGCAATAATAGCTATCCTTGCTGCGATGCTTCTACCTGCACTATCACAGGCACGGGAAAGGGCAAGGATGGCAACCTGTATGTCAAATCTTAAACAATTTAGTTTGATTTTCTCGATGTATGTAAATGATTATGATGGATATCTACCTACTTCACGAGAGAATGTTAATAATAACAGATGGTATCATATTCTCGTAAATTGGGGTGGAGTGAAAGCCCCAGGAGCACCAGCCCCATGGGGTAATGATTTATATCAAAGAGCACCGTCTGTATGGGAATGTCCTACTGTAAAAAGATGGCCACTGAATTATAAGCCATTTGGGGCATATGGTTGGGGTGCAATCTATATGAGTTATATGTTAAACAGAGATGTCTGTTTTTATGATTCACATATCGATGACTGGCAGGGCTTGCGAATAGACAGGATAAAGTCTCCTGCTAAAATGATTTTGCTGGTTGAGGGTAACAGATACCACACCCAAATGTATGGTTCTGATCAGTATCTTGATCCAAACAATCCCAGTGTGAGAGTGGCATACAGACATAATAAAGGAGCAAATGCATTGTATGTAGATGGTTCTGTTAGAAGGACAGAAAGAGTAATAGCACAGTATTTATATGACTACTAATTTTTAATATATTTAATATAAGGGACTATTCAAAAGGGAGAAGGAAAGATATTTTACTGAAATCCTCTAAACTCTAAATATTTGGATACGAAAGAAGGATGGGGAACACAAACGCTAATAAATGAAGTGATGCTTTTCATTCCATTTATGTAGCTCTATTAAGGGAGAAATAAAATGCTTATTAAAAGATTTATTTTTTACTTTAATGGACTCTTCCTTATGATGACGGCTTCATCAATAACCGGAGAAAGTGGTACTGTACAGAATCTTTTGAAAAATCCTGGATTTGAGATATTAGGGGAAGATGGTTTCCCTCAGGAGTGGATTAGAGATGTTACTGGATATAAAGGGGAATACAGAGTAAAAGTGGACCCATCTTTTGCTTTTTCTGGTTCGGTTAGTGTAGGTATATCAAGGACTGGACCAGATGCACACCCTTCTTTTGCCGCATTTTATTCTCACCCAATAACAGTAAGTGGGCAACGCAGGTATACATTATCTTTTATGGCAAGAGGAAAAGGTAGATTTGCTATGACGGTATATCTTTACGGTAAAGGGCATTTTTTAATTCCGCAATCTGAAGTAGTTGGGTTAAGTAGTGGGTGGATAGATATTGATACCAATAAATGGGCGAAGCATTCTGTGGAACTGATAATTCCAGAAGAAGGGATTTATCCCAAGACAAAAAATATCGTTCATGTTAGTTCTTTTCGGGTTGCTCTACACGTTTCAGATGGACTGGTCTGGTTTGATGATGCTTCTCTTTATTTTTCCAATAGTGTTCAAGGAGATGAAATTAACTATATTGACCCCTGCGTATCTGACTTTATTACTATACCTTATATATCTCCTGCTCCAGAGATAGACGGGCAGATACAGAAGGATGAGTGGTATTTATCAACTGCAACCACAGGATTTTTTAATCTTGGTGGTTCTTTTTCCGAAAGGCAAACAATCGTTTATGTTGGATTTGATGATAAGAATATATATGTAGCTTTCTATTCCCTGCACCAGGGAAAATTCCGGAAGGGTTCTCTGGTTTCAGAGTTTAGCCAAACCGAAGTTTTTGAGGTCTGGCTGGTTACTCCGGATGGCAAACTTTTTCAAGTTCTTGTAGGTCCATCTGGAGAAGTAAGAACGAGAAGTGCACAAAAGGGATGGAATTGGCAAAGTGGAGTAGTTTATCGTTGTAGAGACGAAGATAGTGGAGAGATTATGGCTGGGAGTGGGCAGCTTACTATGGATAAACGGATATGGACAGGAGAACTGGCAATCCCTTTCAACGGACTGGGTGTCTCTCCTCCGCAAGATGGTGATGTCTGGCGAATAAATTTCAACCGAGATTTTTCCGTTTCCTCTGGTGATAACCGTACTGACAAGGACTGGACTACATGGGTGCCTCTGGAGTCCTTCAATCAAAAGGAAAAGTTTGGGTATGCCTGCTTTTCCAGAAAGCTACCTGGGGTACAGATAGAGAGAATAAATGACCCCTCTGGAGGAATCCTTTCAATTTGTGGTAGGGCCTATACAGATGTGGGCGTTCAATCGCTTGTTATACTGGCTGATGAAACCAAGAAAGCAGTTATCAATAAGGTGGAAAAAGCAGGCCCTGTAGAAAAATTTTGTATTGAAGATAAAATAAAGGTAAGTAAAAGCACAGATATGGAATTATTATTTGCGGTCAGGGATATTGCTGGCAAGAAACTTTTACACCAGAGAAGAATACCGTTTACAGCTCTTTCAGCCTTTATGGTAAAAGTTGCCCCATTATATTTCAAAAATACTGTTAGAATAGATATAGATTTGACCCGCATGTCCAATATACCGCAGCCCTCATATGTGGAGATTATGCTATATGACAGGGATGATGTTACTCCAAGAATAAGAAAGTGTATAGCTGTATCTTCAATGAGAGAGATACTTAATATAGACATCTCCTCTTTACAGGTAGGGAAATATTCATTAAGAGCAGTTTTAAAAAATGAGAAAGGAGATGTCATAGGTATGACTATGGAACCATTATTCATTCCTGAAAAACCGAAGTGGATGGGGAGTAACCTTGGCAGAAGTGATGAGGTACCGTTACCGTGGAAACCTATTAGTGTTAAAGGGAAACATGTCAGTGTTACCCAGCGAGAGTACTGGCTATCTGATAATGGATTGCCTGAACGGATATTATCTCTAAACGAAGACATACTGGCGGGCGCTGTAAAAATGTATATAGTGATTAATGGCACTAAAACTGAAGGGCATTTCAAAGAATTGAAACTGGTTGAGCAAAAAAAGGATCATGTTGCATGGAATATATCCGGGGCTTATGAAAACATAGATATATCCGGGACTCTGCGGATAGAGTTTGATGGATTTGCTATATGGCGGATAGAACTATTGCCAAAGAAAACAGTAACAATTAACAACCTTTTCATAGAGTTTCCTTTTTCCCGAAACACTGCTTATTTTGTCAGGGGAGATAGTAATAAGTCTGCTACTCTTATCAGGGATATATATTCAGAAGATAAAAACTGGCCAGAAGTTTTTACTCTACGTGACGGGGACCCGGAAGATGGAGGTAGTAGATCACATAGCAGAGTGGGATGGAAATGGCCCAGACTGTTTTTTTACCAGATGGTTGTCAGCAATGGACAAAAAGGATTTGCATGGATGACCGAAACTGATGAGAATATTAAGGGTGACAAATATATTGAATTTATCGAGTCGGCGAATTCTATCGTTATGAAAGTAAATCTGATAAGCAGTTCATTCTCTCTCAACTCACCTCTGAGATATGAATACTTTTATATTGCAATGCCTGTTAAACCAGAATCTGCTGACCCTCGGCGCTGGCGAGCTGGTTCACTGACGGGTTCTTACGATATTTCTGGATACAATACCCCTGAGGGGAAAGAATTTCTTGACAGATGTTACGCAGGGCTGATATTCGGGCAGGCATTTCATAATATGCCATACCCTGGATTTAAAGAAAAGATTCGTGTTTCTGAAATTAGGCGTTTTCGTTCCCATGGGCTTTATCCTGTGGGCAATATATGGTACCAGTGTGCTGCAGAAATTACTCCAGAATATTCACTGTTTTTCCCTGAGTGGGAGGCAAAGCCAGAATTTGGCTGGACTACACCTAAGGATGGGCGGGTCCATCATGCCTGCTTGCGGACATCCTTTCAGGATTATGTTGTTGATGTTGTCAGGTGGATGATTGAGGAAGCAGGTTACTATGGAATATACTCTGATTCCGGCCCTATTTTGTGTGGAAATGAAGTGCATAACTGTGGATACATTGATACTAATGGAAAGCGCCATCCGACATTAAATGTACTTGCTACAAGAGAATTTCTTAGAAGGATTTATAATATTCTAAAGAGTGATGGACACGACTATCCTCATTATACACATACAGGAGGACATATGGCGCTTATTTCATTTGCAGATGTACGTACGGAAGGTGAAGAATGGGGTGCAGGAGAAAGGCCAATAATATTCAAAAGGCTGTCCCCTGACCATTTCCGTGCCAGATACGCACAGAATGATACTGGCATACCTTTTACCTTCTATACTTTACCCAAAGAACAACAGAGAGTCCCACTTAGAGAAGTTCTGATGATAACACTTCCGCATAGGGTGGGATATTGTTTTGAAGGAGCGATGGATGCTGCGGATATAGTTCCTGTATGGGACCTCTTTGAAGAATGGTGGACTGCCGCTGAATTTATTCCTTACTGGAATCAAACAAATCCTGTAACTACTACCAATCCACAGAGTGTTCTATCAAGCACATATCTTAAAAAACGGGAAGGTAAAGCCTTAGTTGTTGTTTCTAACTGGAATTTTGAACCTGTGAAAGTCGGAGTGTCTATTGATTGGGAGAAGATTGGATTTGGTCCTGTACCTATAAAGGTAGTAGATCCAATAAGTAAAAAGGAGATTATACACAAGCCTAGTAATATTGCTATTGAAATACCTGCTCGCGATTTTCGGGTGATTCTTCTGCAAAAGTAATTATGTGGATATATTAACTGTGTCAAGAAAGGGTTTTTGGATGTAAGCCAATTGGAAGAATGGGAATGGATAAAGAGAACAAAGTTGTTTTACAAAATTTTCCTGTATTTCATGCTGGTCGCAAAAAAATTTTACATCCCACACTCAACAGAGAAATATATTCTCAGACTGCGGTTTCCTACTTACGGTTTCTAAGGAAAGTAAGAATAGATTATCTTGAACTTTCTGTAACAAATAATCCTTTACTTTCTGGACGGTGGGTTCCAAAAGTCCCCACCCACCCTGCGCATATAGTTGTTTCGGTTCTGGATAAACAGGAGAATATATGGAAAGTGGTTAAAGAAATAGAATTACCTTTGAATCCTCTTTTCAGGGGGGATGGACTATCGCAGGAAATGGGAATAAAAGAAATGGAAGAATTCTTTGAAAAAGCAGTTGCTCAACAGCCTCCTCATTATATTGAATTAGGGGGAATAACTACAGATTGCATAAAAGTTGAATGTGACAGAGAACATCCTGTCTGGCCAAATCATGGCGAATGCAATGGTGGGCTTTTCAATGTGCCATTTGGAATTTTGCGAAATCTTCGTGCGTATGGAAAAGTGCTTGAAGAGTTTCAATTTCCTGTTTATCGCAGGAAACTTGAAAAAGAGGTATTTAGACCATCTGCTCCCAAAGGAATGAAAATTGTAAAGAATCCTCTTGAGGTTTTATTTATTGGCAAAAAACTTTCCATAGGATTTTCATTGATAAGACCTGTTTTGACATATTTATCATGGGACTATTTTGGAGAGGGAAGGAATTTAAATAACCGTCTATTTTTTGGTTCTCCTGACTCATCAGTTGGTGAAAACGGGCCGTTTTATTTAACAGATAATGGAAACTTTTCCGCTCAGAATATGACAGGGAAGATATCCGTTGAGGATAATCAGGTGAAGTACTATGATATTGATACAGGTGTTGGAGTAAAAATCAATGCAGTTTTTACCGTATATTCGGAATCCATAGAGATTCAAATCGAACAAATCGCTGAAGAAGATATACCCCTTATTGAAGGAGAGGCATGGCGTTTAGTATGGAATATGAGAGCAGGAATGACAGGAGTTGCTTCATTACCCATGGAAAAAGAAGGACGCAATGGTTTTGTAGTGTTACCAGCATTAATATGTGGTGATGAAGGGGGATGTCTTCTGGTTGAGATAAAAGAAGGAACAGGGATGTTTCATACTGAAAGTTATAGAGAGAAGGAAAAACGCTCTACCGGATTTGTGCTTGCAGAGAAGGATACGATAGAAAAACCACTAATAATTTCCAAGGGCATACATAGAGCTGTTTTTAATCTACGTCCAAGTGTACTATTACCAGCAGTTGAAAAAAGAGAGAAAAAGATTTCCAGAGGAATAAAAAGATGCTGGTCAGCAGGGTTTTCTGCTTTTAGACCCGAATTAGGAGGTTTCTCTAATAATGCGATATCAATTAATTGTCATGTTAATCAATACGTTGCTTTTGATTTTGCAGTTTTTACATCAAAGATAAACAAGAATGACCCTGTGGATCTGGCAAAATTTTCTATTGGCAGGGCGTTGATGGATGGTGGAGGTTATGGATACCACCGCAATCTCTATATGGATTCAGATCCTGTTCTTCTCTCTGGTGCAGGCAGGATATTTCAGTTAACCAAAGATAAAAAGTGGATCGAATATATTGCCCCCGGTATTGTGGCAGCGATATGTAGAATAATAGATAATTTTGACAAAAAAGAAGGAATGGTAATATGTAGAACGTTATCTGGAAATTCCGGATCATACCGATGGAGCTCAAACGGAATGGATGTAATAGGATTCGGGCATATAGACGCTTATGTAAATGCTTGGTCATTCAGAGCAATGAAAAATGCCTCCGTCCTTTGTGACATTCTTGGTGATAGTAATCTTGCTAAAAAATGTAAAGAGATAGTAAAATCTATTTCAGAGAATTATACTAGACACCTTTTAAATTCAATAACTGGCTGGATTGCAGGATGGAAAAGTAGAGATGGTGAACTCCATGATTATGGTTTTCTATGGATTAATGGAATTGCCTGTGCTTTTAGGGTTGTGGATACATCTACGGCCAGAAGCGTTTTAAGTAAATTAGAAGCAAAAAGACAGGAAATTTTTCCTGAATCCGGTTATCAGGGATTGCCACTTAACCTATTTCCTATAAAGGAAACAGACCATATGCTATCACAAATGATGGAATATAAACTTAAACCTTCATTTGAAAACTATACAGATGGAGCACTATCTCCATGTCTCACAGGATACTATATACGCGCACTTTCATCCTGTGGATTGAAAAAAGAAGCCAGAAAGATTGCTTTCAATCTTGAAAAAGGATTTGTAGACGGGAAATTTCATGGTCCCTATGGGACAGGTAAAGAATTTGCAACCTGGACTGGGGCCGACTCTGGATATGAAGGGACATTCGGGCTTAATTCTCTACCACTCTATGCTATTGCGGTGGAACGTGGGATAATAGAACCACCGAACCCAGAATGGTGGATAGCAGATTAAATAGAGGATAGTGAAAATGAGTGGTGAAATTGGAATACGTTCGTCATCCTGTTTGAATAAAGACGGATTATTTACAAAAGAACAAATCCCAGTGGTAAAAAATGCTGGTTTTTCTCTTTTGGAACTTAATTTTAACAATCCTGAAACAGGTTTAGATTGTGACGATACCAAAATTCTTTGGGGATTAAAGCAAGAAGCTGAACATTACTCAATAAAATTAAGTGCTCATGCTCCCAGAGATATTTCACTTGCAATTGGTGATAAAACAGAAGATGGACGCATAGTCAGAATATACACAGAAAGGATACAAAGGATGGCTGAATATGGAGGCATTGATAGTATAGTTTTGCATCCCGGTGGTTCAGAGGAATCATTTGGATTGAATACAGAGAGGATGCAGATAAGAAATTGTATATCAAGGATTGAGAAAATAATACCTGTTTGTGAGAAGAATAAAGTCACACTTTTGCTTGAAACGATGACCCCTGTATGTGTTTTTTCAAAGATGGATAATCTTATAGAAATTGTGGATTCTGTAGGATCACTGTTTCTTAAGATATGTCTTGATACAAATCATCTTAGTTTAAGCGAAGATATATGTGATGCAGCCAAAAGGGCAGGCAAACGTATATGTAAATTTCATCTTAATGATAATCACTATGGCATAAAAGAAGAGCATTTACTTCCCTACTCAGGGGATATTGACTGGGATGCTTTTATATCTGTTCTTGTTCACTATTTTTATGGCGTAGATATGATTCTTGAACCGAGCCGGTTACATAATGGGAAATTTTATGAGCCGAAAGATACTGCATTAATGTTGAAACAGGCAAGAAAAATTGCAGATAGGATTTTGAGAGAAATGAGAGAAAAACGTATAAATAAGAAGGTTATTTAATTATCTTTGGGTTAAGCAAGAAGGAAAAGTATAATTATAATAGGTAAGAAAGTATGGATAGAATTAAATGGAGTATTAAGGCATCTGCAATAGACGATAATGACCTTATAAGAGTTTTAGAGGAGTGTGTAAAAATTGAGGTATCCGCTGTGGAAATTGGATATGGACATATACAAAGTTATTCTTCCAATGAACTTTCCAGAATACACACTTTATACAAAAATAAGAAAATATTGATTGATTCTTTTCATCTTCCATTTTTATATGGCAAGAGTGATGATGATCTGGCATGTTTATACGATTCTCAAAGGAAATTGGCAGTAGAAAAGATGATATTCTGGTTGAATAAAGTAGCGCCTTTGAAGATAAGAGTTGCGGTATTGCATCCAAGTGTATGTCCATGGGAAGTTTGTGAACAGGATAAACTCTTTTCTATGCAACTTTGTAAGTCAATAAAAGATATTTTGCCAGTAGCAAAAAAGCATAAAATAATTCTGGCAGTTGAAAATATGCCAGGTTATCCAAATAAAAATCTTTTTGGTTCCAGACCGGAACATTTTTTAGCCCTATTGAATAACATTTCAAGTCCCTTTCTTGGAATATGTTTTGATACCGGTCACGCTTGGATGGCTGGGGTATGGGAAAAAATGTTTGAAACATTGAAAAATAGGATAGTCCATTTTCATATCCACGATAACTTTGGAAAAGATGACATTCATCTTCCTCCGGGGGAGGGAGTAATAAACTGGATAGATTTTTTTAATAAGATCAGGGCCATTTCGTACAGAAATCCTATTTTTATAGAGGCATCTCCCCTGTGTGATGATAATTATTCCTGTGAAAGATGGAAAGAAATGATAAGAGCGGTTGAAAAATATATAAATTATTGAAAGATATTTTAATGTAAAACTATGAGGAAGAATATCTGGGCGCCCTTGTCTTCCAAAGCGTATGGTGCGAATGCTGTGTTCATTCAAGAATGGGGCAAAAAAAGGGCAATTGAATTTATACTTGTAATGACACAGAACTATCCAGTATATAAAACCCATCCTGTGCTTAATATCTTTCACAGTTATACAACAGGGATGGAGAGGTTCAACACAAACTATAACTTCAGGGTGACAGGATGGGAAATAGACAAAAACTTTAAGAGATGGTCTTTTCTATATCTTCCTGCTGAAAATCCTGCTATCAGAGCCACAGCCATATTTATACCAGCGAGAGAAGGTAATATGCGTGTTTTCCTTGATATGGATAACCCTTCAGATGAAAGAAGGGAATGGGAATTCCATCTATATGTCTCTCCACATTCAGGGATTTCACTCTCAGGGTATAAAAAAATTTTAATGGATGAGCATAATATGGACTTTCTTATGAATAACATCAGAATGAAACTGACATCCAGGAAATTAAAATTTTACGAAGTTTCTGAGATTGACTCAAACTTCTGGATTAATTTCCCTCTTAATGCAAATGAGTTCAACCCGAAAGAGAGAGAAAAAAAGCGGCTCTTGATAAAGATGTTTCCTGTTGTTATTAATTCCCATGCAGTAGAAACAGCAACAATAGATTTTATAACAGATAATTCAAAAAAGATTTATATCAGAAAACCATTAAACTTCCCTTTATATAATTATTCTGACCTTTCATACAAACATCTCTGGTGGGAGACACTTCACAACAGAGAGTATACAGAATCCTTTAAAAATAATTTGATGACAGACCGCGTTATACCCGGAAGAGAATGGGGAAAGTTTTTTATATGGGATGCCGGTATGATAGCAATTGGGGCAATAGAAGAGGATGAAAAGATAGCAGAAAGAATTATTGAAGAGATGCCAGAGCCTGAAAAGGCAGAAGATAAGGTTTTTGAATACGGGTCTTTCATACCTACTGCCCTTTTTGCCCTGTGGGAACTTTATCAGAAGACAGAGGATAAAAATATTTTACAGAGACACTATAGAACGATGAAAAATCTTGTGCTTAGAATGTACTTCTATCCTTTAAGACCGGGAGATGCACGACATGATGGTATGGTAAGGCCTGTAAGAAACCGAACCGGGGTGGACGATTATCCGGCGCTTGTTTATGCTGATGGATGGCCCTTTACCTGGGATTATAAGGAGACACTACCTCTTAACCCTTCAAGAAAATTCCAGCAGATTATCAGTGTTGGTATGACCTGTCTTGCTATCCGCCTTATGAAAATCCTCCGGCTTATGGCATATATTCTTCACAGAAAGGAAGATATATCTCTGTATACTGGATGGATTGAAAAAAGTGAAGCAGTGATGAATAAATATTACTGGGATGAGGAAAAGGGAGTGTTTCTTAACCGTCTGGAATCTGAGAAAGAACTTCTGAATATAGAAGGTGTTTATGAGTATCTTCCGCTTTTTTCATCCTCTGTTGAGGAGAGAAGGAAAAATCTTCTTTTGAAAAAACTTCTTGATAGAGAAAAATATTTCACCCCTTACGGAATTACAGTAGTTGCCAGAGATAACCCCTATTACAGGGAAGATGGCTACTGGAATGGAGGCATCTGGATGCCCGCACAATGGTTCTTCTGGAAGGCGTTTTATAATCTGGGGATGATGGATGAGGCAAAAACCATTGCTGATAGAGCAATTGAATTATGGGACAGAAATCATAAAGAAACACTCTGTTGCTGGGAGAAATTCTGTGTAAAAAAAGGTCTTCCAGCAGGCAATAGCAGGTTCTCGGGTTTGAGTACGCCTCTTATGGCTCTGTGGAGTGCAAGGAGAAAGGCAGGTAGAATCCAGGCAGGGCAGGAACTTCTCCTTGAGAAAAGAGGTGATGTAAATAAAGGGATTTTTGAAATTACTGTTAAAGCACCTTTTTATTCTGGTCCCTGCGGGCTAAGCATTGTTACAGGGATGAAAAACACAGGATATTCTATCCGGATAGGGGAAAATAGAACTGTCAGTAAAATAACGGATGGATATGGATATATTGGAATTCCTCTAGAGATTTCTAAAGATAAAGTTATTAACCTCAGAGCCGCTCCTTTAAGATAACAATCTGCTAACGCCTCAATTATGTAAAGGGGCGGTTGAGCCTCTGATTACAATCTGAGGTGAGAGCATTACCTGCTGGGGTATTGTATTATTTTTTCTGATAAGCTCTATTAATTTCTTTACAGCAATCCTTCCCATCTTTTCTTTAGGAATCTCCATCGTTGTTAGAGGTGGTTCAGTATAGGCGGTATCATCTATTCCATCAAAACCGACAATGCTCATCTCTTCAGGAATCTTAATTTTTTCTTCCCGCAATGCTTTCATAGCACCTATTGCAACTGCATCGCTGACCGCAAAGATTGCTGTTATTCCATTTCTGTCTTTTAACATTTTTTTACATACTTTATAACCAAGATGTTCCATTGCCTCTATGCCCCTACGAGGAGGTTCCTTTGTTTCAGGATGGAAGACAAAAGTTTCTTTAATACCAGATAAAACCAGTGCTTTTTTGTATCCTTCAACCCTCAAGGGATAACTGTTGCCGAGAGATGGAACTGTGAGACATGCTATTTTTTTGTGTCCGAGTGATATCAGGTAATGAGTTGCATCAAATGCCCCTCCTTCGTTATCACTTACTATTGAAAAAAAATCCGGTAGTGAATAATCAACAAGAATAACAGGAAGTTTGGTTTTCAGTTCTGAAAGAGTATCAGTATCCAGTTCATTTATAACAATTACTCCCACATATCTTTCCGGGGCTATAGTTTTTAATAGATCCTGTTTGTGCTTTAAAGATGGGGAGTGAGAACTGAAAAGGAGATTATAACCGGAGATATTTGCCTCTTCTTCCATCCCCTTCCAGACAGGTCCATAGAATTCATCATAGAAAAATGTATTGGCAGCAAGCGGAAGAAGGGCAAGGATAGTTCTTGTTTTAGAAATTGGTTCGGTTTTCCGTATAAAAGTTCCTTTCCCTTGATGTCTGATAAGGACATTTTCCTGCATCAGTTCACTTAATGCCCTTCTTATGGTTATCTGGCTTACATTATATATCTTACAAAGCTCTTTCTCCGGAGGCAGTTGCTTACCTTCTTCAAATTCTCCACGCTCTATCTTTCTCAAAATATCATTTTTAACTTTCAGATATAAAAAGTTATTCATAATACTTATTATACTCTTATATATTTTAAAAAGAAAATTTTTTTGGTTCAGGCAAATAGCTATCGGTTACGTATTTCCTCAAAAATAGATCTATTTGAAATATATTTTTTTATGTTTACACCAGGCATTTCTGTTTACTCCTTTTTCTCTGATATGCCATTTCCAGTTTTTCTTTAAGGTAAGCAATCCCTGTGGTTAATTTT
>Ga0209204_1000478_pt1 | contig 43371 bp, 38 predicted proteins | sample AD_JPNMR2_MetaG_FD_184425 | JGI IMG/M metagenome (GOLD analysis project Ga0209204, IMG submission 184425) | Active sludge microbial communities of municipal wastewater-treating anaerobic digesters from Japan - AD_JPNMR2_MetaG (SPAdes) (version 2) | ecosystem: Engineered > Bioreactor > Anaerobic...
TTCAGTTGTAAAAAAAAAACAAAAATCAACAGTGCTTATCAAACAATAAGCACTGTTGAACTCCTATTTGTGAACTATTATGCATCGGTTGTCCAAGATATCCTGAAGTAAAGGTTTAACGTCTGTTCATTTAAGTTGTCCATTCCCGACACCCGGCCTAGGAATTGCAATTTCTGCAATTCCGAATTTGTCCAGGTGTTGCATCAGCAATTTTGCTGATGCAATAATCAGTTGGGAATCAGCAGGTTCCCACCAATTATGCTTGGTGGGAAAAGTAAATATATGATGGCGGCCCCAATGACCTAGATTAAATGGTATGTTGCCGTACTGTCGGATATACCGGCCTAACTTGGTTGGAAAAGTAAATAAATCAACTCCACTTAATTCACGCATACTAACACCTCACAATTTCCATGTATTTCAAAAGCCCGATAAAGGCCGATTAAAATATCGGCCGATATAGGCTGAAAAACTTTAAAAAATAACTTTTCCAGTCGGGGCATAATAAAAAAAGCCCAGTAATAGACACAAAGCGTGTCTACTACTGGGCTTGCATCCCGCTTGCCCTAGAGAATATCCCCGGTATCCCACCGGATTTATTTTAGAAGTCCGCCTTTGCACGGACTTCCGCAAGGGCTTTTGCCCTTGCTTTCTTTATTTCCGCCCCGAAAGTGGTATTCTTCGGGGCTTTGTAAATACAAAAGCTGTGTTCTTTCTCGTACTCGCTGCCTTCCCAGTCGTCGAGGTAATAACTCTCGACGACGATAAATTGTAGTTTGTTTGATATGTTTTGTCGATCGATAGCCCCCAGCACGGTTTCACCCTCCCAGTTTCGCGACTGGGAGTGGGCATAGTTGGAGGAATTATGCCCACTTTGCAGAACGGCATCCACAATAATTGTGCCATCGGCTAGGACGAAGTGAACTATTTCGTCCACTTCCGTCCGCCCCATACTCCCGTCGTGGTAGTAGTATTGGGGGGTAACCCGGAGCAGGTTCTCATCCGCCCGCTTGATGCGGACGGAGTCGGGGATTTTGTCCCCGATGAGATCATGCAAGAAGGGGAATTCCTTCTTGAAGGCTTTTAACTTGAATCTGTTCATAGGCATAAAGTCCTCCTTTCCCGGCAGGTACCACCCGACAGGTATTTCTATCTCCGCCCCTGTCTATGCCGGGAGGCGGTAATTTTTCTGGTACGGGGCTTTTAGGGAGATGCCCCGCTGAACTCCTATACGTGCGCCAGGGCACGACATCCGATGATTCGGCCCTGCTCATCACGGACCGCGTCGTCCACGATGAAGACATCGGTCCTATCGGGTACTGCTTGCGCCACTACTGCAGACACGATATAGATCGTGTCTGGCTGCGGATCGGGCAGGCCCGTCACCTCACCGAATTGGGTGCGGTTCACCGGGATGGTGACACCATCCACGGTGATGGTGTCCACCTGCACCCTGGAGGTGGCGCACCGGGCCACCTGCCCGGACGGCGGAATGGTGACTACCGGACCGGTCGGTCCGGCCGGCATCAGGTTTAATGGGTGGGGCGTAAGATTCATAATTCTCATGATATCGTCTCCTTGCGATCTAGTGAATAGTGATTGTTTTAGATATTCAGTTGTAAAAAAAACAAAAATCAACAGTGCTTATTTTGATAAGCACTGTTGATAATAATTTTCCATGTATTTCAAAAGGCCGATTAAAATATCGGCCGATAAAGCCCGATATAGGCCGAAAAACTTCAAAAAAAAAAAAAAAAAAAAAAAAAAAAAAAAAAAAAAAAGAAGGAAGGGGATTATTCCCCTTCCTCGAGCATACCCAGCGCAGCAAGCGCTTGTATCTGCTCGGCGCTAAAGGCCTTAAGCAATTCGGCCCTCTTTGCGCGGACTTCCGCGGCTTTACGGGCCTGCTCGGCCTCTTTCCGAGCCTGCTCGGCGGCCGCCACGGCCGCTTTTGCGTGTTTTTTGTCCCACCATAGGGCTAAACAGCCACTGATCTGTGTAACGGTCCCGTCACCCAACACGACTTCAAAAACGATTTTACCCTCATATGAGGGTAAAAGCTTCCCGTTCATTGAGTACTCGATGCTCTCGCCAATTTCGATGATACTGGTGGGCAATTCAAAGCTAATCACTCCAGCGGCCATGCAGCCTTCTGTTTGATACTGGTTAAAGGTGATCTGATTACGTGCCATTGATATCGTCTCCTTTCAAAATTCTGTGTCTGAAGCGGTGTAGTCGCCGCCCCAGCGCATCTACACATTTGCACATGCCCAAAAATTTTGCAAGCGTTTTTTGCCGTCCCAGGGCACAGTTTCGCATCATGTTTCCAGGCCAACTGGTAAAAAATACCACCCCCCCAGTGCCTTGAAAATAAAAGGTTTCGTGCATCGGCGAGGGTAGCTTCACAATACCTACGGGAAAATTTTTGCGAAAAGTCGTTGCGGACGGGGCGAGGTTTCTCCTTACCTAAAATGGCAGACAATGAATTGGTGGTTGACAAATTATAAATATAATATTATATTAAAATCTATCTTCATAAACGTGAGAGAAGATGGTGGCGGTACTAAACTAAGTACGAAAGCACTCATTAAAACGTGGTGGGTGCGGCAAATAAAGAGAAAGGTGATTGTATGACACAAGCCACTATTGACACCAATGTTTTGCTGGATTACCCTGACGTGATTGATAAGTTTGATATAGTATGTTTACCTACTGCTGTTCTCGAAGAAATAGATAATTTGAAAAAGAATAAAGAGATAGGCCACAAGGCCAGGGCAACGGCACGAAAGATCGCAGAGGCTAAGAACATTGACTATATTGTAGAAGATAATTTTGATATGCCAGAGGGTTGGGACAAGAACAAGCTTGATAATAAAATTATCATGTGTGCTGTTAAATGCAAAACAATTCTAGTAAGTAATGATTTATCAGTTAGGGCGAAAGCAAGGTCTCTCAATATTACAGTCCAAGGTTATGAAGAAGAACTTTATACTGGTGTAAAGGTTCTGGAAGGCGACCATGAGACTATTCTAAATTTTTTTGAAGAAGGCAAAGATAAGGAATTACTTGAAAACCAATATTTAATAGTCCGTGAAACGGACACTGGGGAAGAGACCGAAATGGTGTTCCGAAACGGAACACTCCACGAACTTCGTTTGCCGCCATCCCACGTCATAAAAGGATTAAATTCCCACCAGAGATGCGCTTTGGATTTGCTTATGAATAAAGATATACCTATTAAGATACTAGCAGGCAAAGCAGGCTCTGGAAAAACAAAATTGAGTGTTGAAGTAGGTTATTACTCGGTTGTAGAAAAGAACGAATATGAAAAGATGGTCCTTGTCCGAAATCCAATAGGCTCTGGCGAAGAAATAGGTTTTCTCCCTGGAAGTTTCGATGAGAAAGTAAAGAAATTTTATGCACCTGTAATTGAGAATTTGGGTGACGAAGGTGATGTACTTGCCGAAGAAATGATAAGTAGAAATCAACTTAAAAAAGAAATACCTTTTAATATGAAAGGGATAACTCTTAATAACAGTTTCATTATTGTAGATGAGGCAGAGGACTTGGATTTAAAAACTCTCAAGCTCATAGGCACCAGGGTAGGTAAGGATTCTGTAATAGTGTTCTCAGGAGACTATGACCAGGCAGAAGGCAAATTTGTTCATAACAATGGACTTATAAAATTGATAGAGAGTACCAAAGGAAACAAGTTGGTTGGTATAGTTGTTCTGCAGGAAGACGTGAGAAGCTCGGCAAGTAAAATATTTGCGAGGTTAAGTTGAACCTCTCCACCTTACACTTCGCTTAGAAGGTGGAGTATTCTCGGTGATGTACAATAAAAAACACAGGCTTGCACCCTGTGTTTTACCTTTTCCTTCTAGCACCAAGTATCTCTGGCATAGCAAAATGTTCGGTTACAGCAGGTTCGTCCATAGAACATAACCAAATAGCTGCCATCCGAGCGTCACTAAAGTCTTTAGACTTATCCTTGTCGTGGTCTATCTTATTACCATTGATTATTTTGATATCTTTTAGCTCATTGTTTGGGTTTAGTACCCCCTCATATCTGGACTGATAGTCCAAAAGAGCTACTTGTCCTGTATATATAAGTGACTTACCGTTTTGGTAGATTTGCAACTGGAATGGGTTAGACCAGTTCTTATCTTCGGCTTCCACCCCGTATGTCATTAGACGCTGGACTACTTCCGCAGAGTTAAATTTATCAAACAAGGCTTTTTTGACATATACCTGCTTACATATCATTTCTAATATATCTGCAACGTTTATAAGGTCAACAGGCAGTCTGTCTTTTTTACTTGGCCTCCACTCTAGAAGTAAGTCCTCTACTGGTTTATTAATGTATTTAGTAATTGTCTGACCGTTTTCAACTACCTCTACTAACACGGGTTCTGCATGAAACAGTGAAATACAGTAACTGTCTGTTGTTACACCACCGTCCCCGCCAAGGTAGTATGTGTAATCTGGATTAAGGTTGAGGTTGAATATTTCCAGACCAACAAAGTGCTTTTCTTCGCCAGTACTCAATCTCCTTGTTGTTATCTTTTCTTGTACTATTAGTCCAGGACATTGTGATTGAACTCCAACCATTACAACTTCATCTATCTTCTCAGGGAATTTGAAGAATCCGTCTATATAAGCGGGCGGTTTACACTCATATTTAGTCATACTACCTTCAGGGTCGGTATCATAGTCTTTTTGAAGTGATTCACGGGTAATTTTAGGATTTACTTCCCACGACTTTCCTATCATTGCAAATACTTGTGGGTCATTGCCCTCTGTGGCTTCTTTATACTTTTTCATCATGTAGTCATCTGCAGAACGTGGGAAAGAGATAAAAATTAGCAGCATTTTATTATTAAATCGTGAAACAGCAGATGAACGTAGCGTAGTATAACATTCATCTGCTTTATTATATTCAAACCCGCCTATCTCGTCAAAAATTACAACAAGAGGGTTAAACCCTTCAAATGAATCTGCGTCTGAGTGGGCACTGTGTGCAGCGATGTTTTTATAAAATCTAATTTGTTGTTTAGTTATTTGATACTCATTCGGGGCGGCATCAGGATTTTCCGCAGGATTATAGTTTACTTTCTTAAACCACTTACAAGAACTTAACCTGGCCTTCAGTTTTTTGAAGAATACATTATTGGCCTGATAAGCATTAATAGCTACATTAATTAGGTCAATAGGTTCATCCTGACCAAAACCAAAATACTCATGCGGGTCCCTCATACAACAAAGGAGATAACACACATAAGTCAGAATACCAGATATAAGAAAGTCTTTACCACTACCTTTACCGAACATAACTACCATTTCGGTTACTTGTCTAAGATCGGCAGGACACACTTTCTCATCGCCAGTAAGTTTGTACCATAATATCGCATTAACTTTTTCAAGTAGTTCTGTCTGCTTACCTGGATAAGGATTTTCATTTAAAAAATCTTTACCTTTAAAGAAAGTCAACAAGTCAACAGGTTTCTCCCGCCACAGACCTTCTTGTTTCTTTTTACCTTCTGCAAGATTAATAAAATCATCTATCAAACTACCTACTTTAGAGGTTTCAATACTCACTAGCATCCCACCTCTTCAAAATAAAATCTGCTCTCATTTTTTCTCAGTCCCTTTATTTATCATTTCAGCAAACCACTGTGTACCTTTAACTACACGAAGCTTTTCTGCTATAACAGGTATTTTATCAGGGACTTCTTCTTGCAGAACTTGAAGAACAATCTCCATAAATTTGCGAACATTATTGTAGTCATTAATTTCTTTCTGAATTTCTGTCATCTGCTTTAGCATTTCTCTCATTTCAGAAGATATTGCTTTAAAGCGGTAAGGATCTACTAACCTGCCTTTAGATATGGCATCTTCCTCCATTAGTTCAAGAAGTGATTTAGTCTTTGCAAATAAGTTATTTATTTCATAAAAAATATCAAAGTTTGTATTAACAACTTCTAACAATCGCCTTTTATCTTCTTGAACTAATTGCTTATTGATAGCAGGTATCTTCTCTAAAAATCTGGCAACTACGAATTTATCTATTTTATCATCCGCAGGAACCTTACCAGAGTTGTTAAGTTCCTCAGCTATTTCCTGATAAGAAAAACCTGCTTTTCTTAGATTTACGCAGTCTTCTTCTAATTTGTATTTAACAATTTTAGATTGCTTTGTAGGACTAACTATAGTGACTTTCTTTTCATCCATATTAAATGCACTCCCAATATAAAATGCTGTTCAAATGTTTTTTAACAGCTTCATCTTTAGATTAGACAAATCGCAACTTTTCGCAATTGGATACAATTTAACTAATTTAATTATTAATTCGTATATTCTTGATAGATAATCTTATTGGAGGATTTATTATGAATAATAAAAGTAATTTTCATGAAGATTCTATTTCTTTTGATTCAAACTTCCTCGCCCTGTTATTTGGTAATATAATCGCTGCAAAACCTATAAACGTAAATGTTAATGTGTTTAATGCACAACCAGATTACGTTTTTGAACCAGTTAATGATTGTAGTATGGAAGATTGTAATAATGAAAATTATGAGGAGATTGCTATTGCGTATCAAGAAATGTGGTGCAGACTAAAAAATGCTGTAATAATTAAACTACCAGATAGTATGGCGAAGACATTTATACTAAATATTATAGATGACCTTGAAAAAACTTTCTTAAAATACTAGAAAAGCACAGAGAACCCCCCTGTGCTTTATGTTTAGGAGGAATAGAAGTTTCCTCCCAGAAGTGCCTTTAGTGAACTACCCCCACCTATAGAGGTGGGGGCTTCGTGGTCAAGGTAACTTCTGTTACCAGATTACCCACGCTCAAAGGGCTGTTCCTTCCCCAGTTTTACCACCTACATGGCTAATTTTAGTAAGTTCTTTGATGCATTTATATCTCTATCATGGATAGTACCACAGTTTGGGCACTTCCATTCTCTTAATGCTAAATTCTTTACTTCTACATTTTTATATCCACATTCACTACATATTTGACTTGATGCATAGTTTTGTGGTGCTATTATTATTTCTCTACCATACCAGTAGTTTCAGCCCTTGTTTTAGGGTCAACATACTTATTCACCTCAATTTTTTCTATTTTAGCGCTACACATAATCTCTATTTTGTCTTTTATTTTCTCGTTTAGTTCTTTTTCAATATTATTTCTTATAATTTCAAGCACTTCAGGCATATTTTCAGAATTAGTCTCTATTTCAAATTCAAGTTTGAATTTTGATTTAAAATTCAAATTATCCCCCTTAGCTTTGTATTCTAACATCTTTCTAAATTCTGACCATGAAACTTCACTTATTGCTTTTGCTAAATGTTTATTTTGTTGCATATTCTTCACTTTCAAATCCTCTAAAACTATCACTTGGTTTTCGTGTATAATTTTAGAGGACAATTGATGAAGAAAATCTTTTCTTTGGTTAGCTATTTTTTCATGTAATTTAGCAAGTTTTATTCTTGTTTTTTCATAATTTTTACTACCTCTATGTATGGGTGCGGAGGCCAGACTCGAACTGGCGACCTTTGCCCTATGAAAGCAACGAGATACCGCTTCTCCACTCCGCATTTATTAGAATAGTATTATTTCATATTTCTTTAACGCTTAACTGGTAAAAAATTTGCAATATTATCCTGCTTATTGTTTGAACTTCTCCACCTTCTAAGCGAAGCGTAAGGTGGAGAGGTTCAATAATACAATATATTGTATAAATACAATTTTTTTGCCACAATTCTGTAGTTCAAATTCTAAACTTCAGGTTCTGTAGTTCAAATTTTAAACCTCTGTAGTTCAAATTTTAAACCTCTGTAGTTCAAATTTTGAACTCTAATAATTACAAATAATAATTACAAAGAAGAATTACAAAACAAGTGCTGGCGCACTTGCTGAGAAAAATAACCTATTCGATAAGATAAAGCCTAAATAGTATATTCTAATATGAGAACTTGATTTTATAAGGGGGATTTGTAAGTGATACAACTTTTTAGTAGATACAAAGGAAACTATAAATCGATATTTATTGTCCCCATAGGGGACGTTCATTTTGGCAGTAAATATTTTAATAGAAAATATCTCGATAATGCGCTTAGATTTATAGATAGAAACAGAAATCGTTGTCGCATATTTTTGATGGGTGACTTGTTAGAACTTGCTACGAAAACTTCTGTAGGTCGTTCTGTGTATGATGAAAGTTACCCCACCCAAAAACAGTTTGAAGTTGCTGTAGAAACTTTTAAACCTTACGCAGACCTTATTGATGTTATCGTTGAAGGAAACCACGAAGAGAGAATTATTCGAGATACTTCATTTGAAATTACACAAGAATTTGCCCACCGCATAGGTCGTTATGATGCTTACGGTAAATTTAATGCGATTGTGAATATTCAAGTTGGCGACCTTATGTATTCTTCTTATGTATGGCATGGTGCAACAAGTGGAACTAAGGAGACAAGTGCAATAAATGGTCTGCTGTCCATGCGTGAAAAAGCGTTTTGCCACATGTATTTTATGGGGCACACCCATAAGTTGTTCGATCTACCTCGTGAGATTGCAGTTCCAACAACATGTGGTAATGAGGTTGTAAAAATGAAGCAACTTCTGGTTAATACAGGCTCTGCTCTTGATGATGGTGGGTATGGGGACCAGAAAGGATTAGCTTATACAAGAAAAGGATTCTGTGCAGTTCAGATTTTTGCAGAGCAGAGAAAGATGGTGTTCCATTACATTGATGATTTGGTAGCTTAAAGGAGGGTTAGCAGGTGGGTTTAATTGAAAACTTCCAAAAGTATTTTAACAATAGAAGAAACTCTAATATAGCTCAGAAAACAGAGACCATCTATAACAGGAATGCAGAATCAGTTCCTGACTTTGGCGGTTCTCGTACCACTATACCCAAGTTTACAGATGGTGTAGGTAATGCTTTTAGTTCTTTACCTAAAAGGACACAGAGACAACTTGGTTTGGATGAGAGACGTTTTAATAATATGTCTATTCCAGACTTGGTGGACACACTTATAGATGCCCACCCTGATGTCTCTTTTGCTTTGTGGAATTTTCTCCGAATAGGTAATTGTGATTATAATATTCAGGTATATAGGGTTAATAGTAAGAAAAGATACAAAGCAGCAGAAAGGTATTTGGAAGGGTTAATTGATAGGCTTGATATGCCTAATGTGTATCAGTTTGAAAAGTCCAGGTCTTTAAAAAAAGTTATCAATCAGCTTATTTTGAGCTTAATAACAAGAGGGGCTGCAGCTCTTGAAGTGGTTCTTACTCCAGATTATAATGATGTAGCATTTTTTGCACCTGTAGACCCTGCCACTATTGACTTTAAATATGAAAATGGGAGATTTGTACCTTATCAAGGTCAAGGACGTGCTACTATTTCGTTAGATATACCTACATTTTTCTATGAGGGCCTTGATGAACGCATTGATGATCCTTATGGACGTTCCCCCATTATTTCTGCATTATCTATGGTTTTGTTTCAGCTACAAGTATTGAATGATATAAAAGCAGTTGTACACAATCAAGGATATCCTAGATTCGATATTAAAATTATTGAAGAAGTTCTTCTTAATCGTATGCCTATAAGTATTCGTAATAACGAGCAGGAAAAGCAAAAGTGGCTTAGGGAAAGACTTGATGAAATTATAGAAATGTATAATGAACTTGAGCCTGATGATACTTTTGTTCATTTTGATTCAGTTGAAATTGGAATGGTTGGTGGAAAGAACGGCAGTGGTGGGGGTGCAATGATTGACCCTCAGAAGTTAATGACAGCTATTGATAACTTGATAATGAGTGGTCTAAAAACTCTTTCCACTATTCTTGGTAGAAGAAGTACTGGTAATACAGAATCATTTGCAAAACTTGAAATAAAACTTTATTTGCAAGGAATCAAAGCTATTCATGATGTTGTTTCTAGTATTTTGTCTAGGGCTTTAACACTTGCTCTTAATATTAATGGTAAGCAGGGTATAGTGAAGTTTGAGTTCTGTCCAGTAGAGATTCGTACTGAACTTGAACAAGAACAGTTTAAGCAGATTAAGTATCTCAATCTGGCTTATGCTAGAGACCAGGGATGGATAGATCAGTATGAAGCTGCTAATGAAGCAGTTGGCCATGACCCTGTGTTGGAAGAACCTGATTGGGAACATTTACAACCTATAAAAAATAAAGAAGGGCAAATACCAAAAGGAACTGTAGACACCAATCCAAGTGCTGGCGGTAATACTGATGCATCCAGCGGAAGTTAATTAATGTAATCTATAGTCTATTCTAATGAATAGACGAAAGGAGGAAGGTACTATGGCTAAACCTACTAAGGAACGACTTGAAAAAATTAATAAATTAGCTGTTAAAGAGCTAACAGAGGACGATGTGTTTGTATTTCGTCCCTTGATGATAGATGACCAAGTTACTGCGTATTACTCAAAGCTTCATGAAAATTTTCTTCGTAAGATAGTTATGGACGCCAAAAAGGGCGTAGGTTTGCTTCTTAATCATAACTGTTTCCAGCTTCCTGTTGGTAGAACTTTTGATGCTGAGTTGGTGGAAGAGTACGATGAGGAAGTTGGGGATTTTTGCAAATCTGTTTATGGTGAAGTCTATATTGATCGAGGAAGAAATACTGAATCTAATATGACTACCGATGATATTATCAAAGGTATTGAATCTGGTACTATTTTTGATGTATCTATCGGATTTAACGCATCGTCTTGGAAATGTTCAATTTGTGGAAACGATATTCGTGATTATATGTCTTGTCCACACATCCCTGGTAAAAAATATATAGTTCAAAACGAAGAAGGTGATGATGTAGTTGAAACTTGCATTGTTATTGTTGGTGAAGATGGTGAGGGCGAGTTATTAGAATTATCCTTTGTATATGCGGGTGCTTGTGGAAGAGCTACTATTAAAAACGAATTTTCTAACGATAGTGTTATAGAATTAGATAAAGGTACTAAACTAACATTAGTCGATAATTTCAAAAATGTACCTTTATATGCAAAGATTTATCAGTATTACTCTAAAGATGGTGTTGTTTTGTATACCGATACAGATGAACGTACTGAAGGTGCTGAATATTTAGCAAAAAGGAGTGAAACAGAAGTGATTTTAACTAAGTTATATGAGGTAATGAAGAATACTTTTGGCATTGAGGTCTCTTCAGAGGAAGAGCTTATATCTAAACTGAGCGAACTCGGTTTGGAACTGTCAAAAGTAAAAGAGGAACTGGCGGCTAAGGAAAGTGAACTGTCTGCTAAGAATACCGAACTTGAAACTGCTAATAGTGAATTAGCAAAAGTTGTTGCTGAAAATGAACAGTTAAAGACTGATCTTGCAAACAAAGATGTTGAAATTGCTGAACTCAATAAAAAGGCAGAAATTGTTGAGACTTATCGCCAGGAACTCATTGATAAGGCTCTTAATTTAGGTGTAAAGTTACAAGGTAATGCTTTCCAGAGAGAGCTGTTCTCTAGATTCCTTGAAACACTTAGTCTTGATGAGATTAAAAATGTAGTTTCTGGTTTTGAAGCTGAAGTTCGTAACAAGTTTGCAGGTGTTAGAGTGTCCGAAGGTGAAGATAGATCGCTTACAAATCGAGTAAGTGATGTACCTGATAAGGACGAGAATCCTGCTGAGTTTAGCGCATATGTAGCTGAGAAAGCTATTGAATATGCAAAAGAACATGGAATTAGCATTTCTGAAGCTACCAAGCTTATGTACAAGAAATATTCAAATAAAGATAGGAGTGATTCTTAATGGCTGGTAAGTTCACAGGTTTGCAGAAAACCTACCAGATTGGTGATCCCGATGGTATTGCTCTTTACACTGGCGTTACCTATGGTGTTCAAGATGGATATGTTGTAAAGCCTACTGCTGACAACGCCGTGTTTGTAGGTGTTGTTGATAATGATGAAAGAATAAATGACCCCATCCGTGCTGGTGGAACCCAGACTGGTCGTAACATTGCGGTTCATGTAGATGGCTATGGTGAAATTAGAATCGGAGATACTGTTGCATATGGTAACATGCTGATTCTCGGAACGGGCGGCGTAGCAAAGGCTCTGCCTGAAACACCTGGAACTTACAATGTAATTGGTTTTGCTGAAAAGTCTGGTGTGAATGGGGATGTAATTCCGTTCAAAATTGCTGTAATGACTGTAACCGTACCCAACACGACAATACCTGGTGGCTGAATCAGTTTAAAATTAATATCTAAAAGGAGAGTGAATTTAGATGCCTACTGTACAAAAAGTGCATATAGATAAAGCTTTGACTAACATCTCTGTTGGCTATAAGAATGAACAGTATATTGCAGACCAGATTCTGCTCTCTGTTCCTGTAGATAAGCAGTCTGATAGGTATTATGTATATGGTAATGAAATGTTCAGGCAGCATGATGACAGAAGGGCACCTGGAACAGAGGCCAATGAAATCAACTGGTCTCTCAGTGATGATACCTACTTCTGTGAAGGACATGCTCTGCGTACCGCTATTCCTGATGAAGAGTTACAGAATGCTGATGATGAGTTTGACTTGAAAGCAGATGCAACAGAACTCGTAACTGAGGGAATCCTCCTTAATAAGGAAATCAATGCAGCCGAGATGCTTCTTAATTCTACTAGCTATGGTGAAGGTCTTGTCTTTAACATGGGTGCTAATAATAATAATCCTGCAAAGTGGTCTGACTATGCAAACAGTGACCCTGCTGTTGATATTGCCAAGGCTAAGGAGAGAATTCACAAGCTTTCTGGTATTAGGGCCAACACGCTCATCCTTTCTGAACCTGTGTTTAATGTTTTGAAGTTCCATCCAAAAGTTCTGAAGCTGTTTGCAGGTGTAACTCCTGTTGGGGTTGCAAATATCGAACAGATTAGGTTGGCTCTTGGCGTAGATAAAATCGTAGTAGGTTCTGCACTAAAATCTGGGGCTACTAACCCTGGTAGGCCCGATACTCTGGATTATATTTGGGGTAATAATGCAATCCTCGCTTATGTTCCGCCTAAGCCTGGAAAGAAGGTTCCTGCTATTGGTTATACCTTTATGTGGAATAAGGATGTCGAAGGTCCTGTTCAGGTTAGGTCTTGGTACGAGCAGGGCAGACGTGCAACAATCGTAGAAGCTGAAAGATGGTATGCACATAAGATTATTTGCAATACTGCAGGATTCCTGTTTGCTGACGCTGTTGCACCGCTGGCTGGTTAATTAACAGTAAATTAAAATAGGTCGCTATAGGATTGCCTGTAGCGACCATTTTAACATTAGGAGGTATATTATGGCAGAGAATAAAAAGAAAACAACTACTACAAGGAAAACTAATAAGAATATTATTCAGGATATAAATGAAGTACAGGTAGCTACTAATTTAGCGGAATCTAATATTACTTCTGATACTAATTTTCAAGAAGATAAAGCAGTATCGGTTTCGGAAAAGAAGATTCAACTTAGTGTTTCTGTAGTTAAGAGTATTGACGTACCTGATGAGGTTACTTCTGTTGTTGTAGAAAATTTTGGGGCTGGAGATTTGTATGCAGACCCTGAGAATGCAGTATATGACATCAAAAATATTGTAAGGCCAGGCGAATCAAAAGAATTTAAGAATGCAAAAACATTAGTTTTGATATCTACATGCAAGCCTGTTGTATCTATAAAGTTTTATAAGTAGTTAGAGGGGAGGGTTTGGTATGCTTATCCTAGAGCCAGGATTCGAGAACGTAGTACGTTCTCGGTTGGGTGTTGATGCAGATGATTTAACTGATGAAGAGTTAAACCAACCCCTCATAGTTGACCTTGCTGAAGCGACTATAATCCGCAGGGTTCCTGCCTATGAATCAATAACAGACCCATTGGATTTGTTATATTTACAGAACGCTGTCATTTCTCAGATATGTTATATTCTATGCCCAAGTATGCCTAAAAGACTTAATTTAAAAATTTCTATCTCTGATGTAAAAATAGAGAAAGAAAAAGTTGATTGGGATATGATGGCGGCCAAATTTCTTGCAGAAGTTGAATCTAATTTAGGAAGTATCACTACTGTTCCTGTTAATAGTCCAATGGAAGGTGTAAGTATCCTAGTAGACAAAATTAGAAATACTAGAAAGCCAATAGGAGTGTGAGCCATCATGGTCAATGAAAAAGAACGTATAATTAAAAAACTAGGTATAAATGCCGAAGTTAGGTATCCAGATGGCTCAACAAAAGAAGTAAAATGTTTAATTAGCAGGGCAAGTACTATTTTCAATAGTATGCTTTCACTTGAAGCTCATAGAAAAGGAGATTTTCTTATTGCGGACAATGTGGGCGGCGGGTGTATAGTGACTAATTCACTAACAGGAGAATCTTATTTGGTAGTGGCTACCTATAAGGCTACTTTTAAAGATATTATATTATCTCGTCTCGCCCACATGTTACTCTGTAATGCAAAAATAACTGTTAAACGTGATGAACGTATAGCTGATGATAATGGTAATGTAAAGACACTTCCTGTTGATGTAGTGTCTGACCTAGATATTTATGTTAAGGTAGTGGACCAGCAAATGAGACAGTATGAGCCTGGTCTTCATGTTGATGCAGAATACATTATATTTAGTCCAGCTATTAATATAGAGCCGTTGGATAAGGTTTTGTTGACAGGTTATGATAGTAAACCAATCCCGCTTAAAATAGTCAGTTATGACAATCTGACATATCCAGGTATTTCTTGTATCCAGGTAAAGGCAGAGACAAGGAAGTGATAACATGGCTAGACCAAGTAATCAAAGTAGGCTTTTTTCTTTTGATGTAGATGGATATGTTTCAGAACTCAGATATAGTTTGAGAAGTGCCATGCGTGAAATAAAAGAGACATTATTGAAAGAACTGAAAAATTCCGCTAAATCTTTACCGTTTAAGAGAAATCCTGTTCGATTGGCTGGTGGAGAAGTTACAAGTGACTATAAAAGAAGAAGGGCAGTTATAAATGCTATAAATGCAAGTATGGATGAAATTGAGAGAGACGTTATTATGCTTACTTTTACTGCATTAGATAATAACTTTAAAGATTCACATATTGGTATTTATTATGAGCATGGTACAGGTGAAGAGTGGGATGGCGAATATGAAACTTTACCTGGTATTGTACCGTCCCCAAATAAGTATAGAAGTGGTAGACAAATAGTATCTCGTTCTAGGCACATTGACTATGCAGGTCTAGGTAAAGGTAAGTGGATAGATTTAGGTGGTAATATACGAGTTACTGCATCATGGGAAGCAGGAAAACGTACACCTGGCTTTATAGCTTATATTGGTGAGGATACAAAAGCTTATCATTGGTTTAGTTCTGTGTTTGAAGAAAAGAGAGAATGGATTATGAAGAAGCTTAGAGAGGCTGTGATGAGAGTAAAGCCAGAAAGGTTTATAAGATTGTCAACTAAGAATTTTGTGTTAGGGAAGGACGGCATCACAAAATGATAGTTGTAAAACTCTATAATGGAGTATTTCAGAAGCTTGCTAATGATGAGATTATTCAAGATTTGCTTGAAATTGATACTTCGTTAGGCAGTAATGAATTGAGGTTGCTTAGAGCAGATAAAATTCAGAAAAGACGTAAACCACAAAATTTAGCAGATAATATTCCTCTAATTGCTTTTTATACTGTTGGTGGTGGCAAGGACCCAACTAATGATAGAGTTTGGGGTTCCACTTTTGTGTTTGATATTTATACTAATGACGATGTTGAAAAAGCTCATCGTATAGGTGAAAGGATATCTGAACTTTTTGACGGTAGTATACCCCCGTTTGCAGGTATAACAACATTCGAATCAGAATTAGAAGATGCTTATGAAAGTAAAACCGATCTTCCTAACACTTATTGTTTGACCGTTATTATAACAATGTTTGTAGGTTTGGAAGATTAAATGTTAATCTTTATCAATTGTAGTCTAATCTAAGTCAGTAGAATGAAATTATCGGGGGGTTGTTTATAATCTACTATTTAACCAAAAGGAGTGAAAATTGATGGCTAAAAAGATGATAATCAAAGGCGTAGGAACTATGATGGCAAAAGTATATGATAGAGCAGGTAGTGGCGCAGAAGTCATTACACTTGGTACTCTTCAAGATTTGCGAATTACTATGAGCACTGAAATAGACGATATTTTCGGTGGAGATAGCATGTTTGCTATTGACACCCTTGTGAGAAATAAGGCAATCGAAATCACAGCTACTGATGCTAAGTTTGATTTGGATGCTGTTAGACTTATGATGGGTTCCACCGTTAAAGAGCAGATTGAGAGCTATGTGTGGGTTATTGGTGAACAGCATACTCTTGTTGCAGCTACCAATGGTACTAAACCTGTAGCTGTTTGTACGCTTGAGTTTGGTGGAAACAACAGTACTATTTACCATGACCCTGGGTTTGTTGTAAGGACAAAGATTAGCAATAAGCTTTATCAAGAAGTTCCTTTCGAATTTGATAAGACACTTAGTCAAGGTCAGTTTATGTATGATGCGACAGAAGGAAAGCTTTACTTCGCATCTAGTATGGCAGACGAAGATGTTGTAATAAACTACAAAAGAGAGGAAGTTGTTGACATCGCTGACTTGCTTATCGATGAAATTCCTTTCCCTGTCCATGTAATCCATCATGGTTCCTTCCTGCAGAAAGATAATACCTACGCAGGTATTGAAACTGAATTGTTCTGCTGCAGAGCGCAGGGACAGTTCTCTATCAATGCTGCCCGTGCTACAGCTTCTGCATCTGAGGTTAGTTTGAAGGTAATTGACCCTGAAAGAGCTGATGGCAGAATCGGTACTATTAAGAGGTACCAGTCTACTAGGAGGGTGTAATCACTTGGCAAGGATAGTAACGAGGTAGAGTTTCCCCCTGCTCTACCTTTATCCTTGCCATGCTAATTAAAAGGGGGAAATCAATAGAAGGGGGTAAAGGAAATCTAATGGAAGATGTGTCTAAGACTAAAGAAGTACTTGAAAGAGAACATGCTGAACAGATGAATAAAGAGGCTGTTGAGAGAATAAAGAAAGAATTTCTTTCTAAAGAGGAAGCTGAACGTATTGAATCAATTTTCTTTGAAGATGATGCTGAAATTCGTTTAAGAGATGGAAAGCGGTATAAAATACCACCTTGCACACTTAAAAATGCAAGGAGATTGATGCAGCTTCTTAAAACCGTTAATATCGATGTTATTATGTTAAACTTTGTACCAACTGGTGATGAAGCTTTAGATGAAAGAAGGATTAATGAGCTTTATGAAATTCTTGAGATGGCTTTTGTAAATTACAAAGAAGTCACCAGGGAATACATTGAAGAGTATGTTGATGTAGAACTTGCTAGAAAAATTATTGAGATTCTTATTGGGTTAAATGGGTTAAAAAAATAGAAGCCCCAGAAGGGGAGGGTGAAGAGAGTACAGGTATAAGAGATATAGAGACTGATGAACCTTTGGATTGGGGCGAAATATTTTTTATTCTCCATAAGTATTGTAATTTAAACAAGTGGGAAATATGGGAATATACATTGCCGCAAATTACTGAATTGATGAAAAGAGCTAATCGATATATTCAGTTTGAGATAAATATTCATTCGATGCCTTTAAGTGTAGTGGGTGCAAGTCCATCAGTTCCAGATGGGTATGAGCAAACTGGCGGCAAGTCAAATAATGACGATGATGAATACCACATAGCTACTGAGGATGATATTATGGCTCTATCACAGTTACTTGGTGGCTAATGTCCCTTTCTGCCTATTCTAAATAGGTGAAAGGGATTTCTTTTTATAAAGGAGATGGATACCTAATGGCTGATAACAACATGCTGAATACCAAAATAGGTATTGATTTTAGTGAAGCTATATCTCAAATAGAGAATTTTAGTAATAGATTGCAAAAGCTTTCTTCGGATTTTGCAAGGCTGTCTGGTGCTGCAGATAAAACACTAGGCAAGTCTATTGCTCAAATTGTAATGAAGAAAGTTGAAGAAATTGGTGATATAAATGTTAATTTGAAAAATATTGATGAAACAGTACGCTCAAAGATTGAACGTGCTGTTGCAGACTATATTATTGGTAGCGGATTAAAAATTAATACTGCAGGTAAGCCATTAGCAATTAATCTCGATTTAGATAAATCTACTATTGATAGGTTGAGTAGAACACTGTCTGACCAAGTTGCTGACAGTATAGATTTTGGTTCTTTAAAGAGGCTGAAGGTTTCTATAACTAAAGAAAATATGGCAGATATAAATGCAAGATTGGAAAGGAAATTTAATCAGTCTCTGAAAAGAGGTATTACTGTCGATTTTGGTGGCGGTGAAGAAGGCAGAGTTCAACTTAATATTGGCAAAGCTCATATGGATGCTATAGTTGAAAAGATTAGACAGAGAATCCTGTCCTTCTTAAGAAGTGAGAGAAGCTATGTTTTTGGGGAACTTGAGCCGATTAAAATAAATCCTGAAGATATGAAGGCTGCCTTCGATAGAATAAAGGATATGGTTACGAACATCGAAAAGCACTTGAATATTAATCCAGAAGTGCTTGGAGATTTACCTAACCTTGATGAGGCATTGACAAAATTTAAACAAAATCTTAGGACAACTCTTTCAGAGTTGGATAAAGTTGCAGAAATCATTAGCTCTATTGATATTGGTTCAGCCACACCAGAAGCTATCAAATTATTGCATGATAAAGTAAAAGTTCTTAGGAACTCTATTTTAAGTATTGTTGATAAATATGTTTTAGAAGCCACTCGTCAATTAGATTCTTTTAAGGGTGGTGAGATAGACCTTGGTAAGTTCATGGCTGTTAATGAGAGGGTTAGTAAAAAGGTAGAGAAGCTTTTATTGCAGCAATTATACGAAATTGAGAGACAGATAGTAGCAGCTATGGGCGTTACTATTGAGAAAGATAAAAATAATAAGTTTGCAGTGAATGTAGAGAAGTTACAATCTGCGCTTGTTGAACTTGCGGCAAAGGCTGTTGAGGATATTTCTGGCGGTGAAATCAGAATTGACACCATGCCAGTTATTAACATGCTTAGAAATTGGGCTGAAGCAGTTGGTCCTTTACTGCAAAAGACTGTTACTGATGCCATCACCCCAATGACTCAAGAGTTAATACTTGCTAATAATAAGCTGGTTAATGATTATGTTAATGCTATCAAGTCATTAACACAACTAGAATATGATTTTAGTTTTGCTGAGGGGCAGAAGTTAACTATTCCTGCTGATGAGCTTCAGGCAAAAATAATTCCTGCCGTAGAAAAAGCCATCATGGAAATGGTCAATAATCTCGTACCTGCTTTTGATAGTGATTTGAAAGGTAAGGGATTGTCCAAAGAAGTGGTATCACGTACTAAGAATATAATTACTTCTCTACTGATAGAACAGGTAGAGAATATGGCAAATATTATTAGTTCGTCAGGTATTACTTTAACAAAGCGAGAATCTAGTGTTTTTGATAAGAGGCTCTCGGAAGAGTCAAAGAAATTGCTTGATGTTATATTAGAGAGGACCAGAAAGGCTATTGAAGTTTACACAGTCGGTATTGCTAATAATGATTTTTCAGCATTTTCTGCTAAAGAACAAGCTGCTATTAAATCCGCTATTGAAGGGACTTATAACAAGGTCATAAAGCAATTTACAGATTACCTTAGTGCGGCATTAAGGGCTTTCTTAACTACTGCCGATATAAATTCTCAGTTAGAATCTCAAATAAGAACTGCTGTTGAGGCTGGTATTCGAAATGCTTCAATAGGTGAGGTATCCATTAAGTTAAATGATGCAGTTTCTTCAGCAATTTCTAAGGTTGAAGAAGCTGTAAAACATGCTGTTTTAATTTGGGAACCTGCTGATATTGGAGTAAATACAACTATTGTTACAGCCATAAAGAAATCGATAAGGCAAATGGCTTCTGCTATCAGTAATTCTATGGCAGAGGAAGTTAGTAATTTAGTCGCAGATAGCGGGAAAGCAGATATTCAGAAGTTTACAAGACAGATGAACCGCCTTGTTAATAATTTCTTTAAGAAATATGTCGAATCTGCTTCTTCTGCACTTTCTGGCGTAGGAGATTTTAGTCAGTTCTTTATTAAAACAGATGAGTTGCATAGTGCAGTAAGACAGAATATAGCCAGGTCTATGAACATGACTGTTCAGCAATTGGTTTCTAATTTCCCTACTCTCCATGGAGATGAAGATTTCAGAATGGTCATGAAAAGCACTATGCAGGTAATATTTGAACAGTTCCAAAAAGAGTTTGGAAGGAACATGAAAGATGTAATAAATAGTTACAGGGAAGAGATTAGAAATGTTCATATACCTCCTGACACATCTCCTATCCAGGAATTAATGATACAAATGACAAATTTCCAACAGGAAATTGTGCGTAAAGTAAAGCAGATGATTGAAGAGCAGTTTAGGGTATTAATAAGAGAACTGCGTGGCATGAGAATAATACCTGCAAGTTTAGGTGCCACACCTGTTCAGAATTTAACAGGTGGCGGTGGCACTTCTACTCAAACAACAACTGTTACACCTAGAAAGTCTGTTTCTGCATCTATAGCTGAGGCATCTGCTGTTAATGGTATACCAGTAATTGATAATTATAATCCAGGGTATGTTGGTTATATAAGGGCCACAGGTAGAAGAACTCATACCCTTATGAATTCTATTCTCAATACATTGAGGTATATCATTGCAGGCAAATTGGTAGGTATGCCTATGTTTAGTACTGTTTCTGAAGCTTTGTCTGCTACTGCGGATATGGATTATGAATATGAAAAGGCAAGACAGAATCTCTTGGCAAAGTATCGTGGTGTAGGACAGGAAGGCAAGAAGCCTTTTGAAACCTATGCTGAAGAACAGATTAGATATAGATATGAAAATCGTCATTTATTAGGTGAACTAGGTATACCTGAAGAAATATATCTTGATGATGCAAAGAGAGCAGAACTTATTGAAAAATTACGCCTTCAGACAATTGAATTGATTGATAAAGGTATAATTGAGACCATTCAAAATATAGCTATAAATTACGGTATTAATCAGAAAGATATGGCTACAGTATGGCAGATCGCCACCCGTACCCAGTCAGACCCTAGACATGCTTTTGCTATGGCTTCTGCTGCTGCAAGAATTTATGCAACAGAGCGAGGTGAGATAGACCCTGTTTCTGCAGCAAAAGGTTTGGAAGCTATTGTTGGACAATGGCAGTTAAATCCTGCTCAACAATTAGAAACTGGTGAGCGGATTATTGAAAAGTACGCTAACATGATTATAAAAGCTTCCCTCTTATCTCAAGGTTCGTCGAAGGACTTCCTTGATGCTATGAGTGGGTCTGGTGCATTGTTTAATGCTTTCTCGTCATCTGATATGGATGATGTTAGGAAGTTTGCAACTGCTCTCGCTTATCAGTCTATTTTTATTCAAGCAACAGGTAAATCTGGGTCAGAAGCTGCAACTTTCTTCAGGAATATAATTGCTTCGCCGTATACAAGTGATACTGTTAGATATCTTGAAAAATTGGCAGCTTCTCCAGACCCAATTATTCAGAAGGTATCCCCATATTACACTACCTATGATGAAGAGGGTAGAAGAATAACAAGACAAAAGGATTTTCATCAGCAGTTTATTGATGTTGTAAACGCTGCTTTAAGATTGAGAGAACTTGGTAATGCTGCAGAAGCAAACAGGCTCTTAACAACTGTATTTAAAACTCGTACCTATGGTTACGAACAAGGTATGGAATTAACTATTGAAAAGATGTTTAAACGGTTAGATGAGCTTGGGGTTAAGCGTTTTGAAGAGTATATTGACCGAATTGCTTCTGTTCAGCAATCTGAAATTGATGAGTATATCGGTGGGCTTTCAAACACATTTACCTTTAGGAAAGAGCAAGTAAGGTCAAACTTCCAGGCAGCATCTTATAACGTTTTAGAACAATTGAAGCCTGAATTTGCAAAAACATTAAGTGCTCTTAATGGAATGTTGCGTAGTGTTAGGGAAAACGCTGACACCATAGCTCATGTATTGGAACTTGCGTCCACTATGTTGCTTGCAATAGGTGTAAAGAAGCTTGGTTCTGTGGGTGTAGAGAAAGCGAAAAATATCATGCTCACCGAGGAAATGAAGTACCAAGTCGAGCCTTTACTGAGAGACAGGGCGGGTCTTATAAGATATCGCCATGAGCTGTCTGAGAAATATAGAAGTTATAGAGAAAAATTAGATCAGGTAGTAAAACAGCGTGGGGATATTGATGTTGATTCTTACGAAAGAGCAAAGGCTAGGTATTCAGACCTTGAAAATAAACTAAAAACAGCACAGGAAGAACTTGCTGAATTAGAGAAACCTGATTTAAGTGCTATTGCTCGAAAAGTGAGGCACCTTCTCAGGTATCAGAGTATTTTGAATAATCCGAATTTAACTGATCCTGAAAAGAGAGCCAGGGTAGAATCTAACATTCAGAAACTTACTGAAGAGTTTAATATACTTAGAAATACACCTAATCCTGCCAATATTGATGCTATCCAAGCTAAGAGACTACACATTGAGAATTTGAAGCAAGGGTTGCAAGCTGAAGGAGAAAAAATAAGAAATTTTGAAAGAAAAATTGGTGACATTGACTCCAGTGGGCAGTTTGCTTTGAAAGAAATGAATAGACTTCGTAAAGAAATAACTGATACAGATAGGTCTATAAGTAATATTACGAAACAGACAGAAAGATTAAAGAAAGCTATGGCTGCCATTGGTGCGGATGAAAAAACTTTGGAGGCAGCACTTGTTGAATACGATAGATTGATAAGAGTTGAGGCTACTAACAAGAATCATGTGGCCCGCAGCACTAAATATTTCACAGAAACTCTTGAAAAGTTAAACAGAGAATTTGATGAAGGGTATATTAATGCAAAACAGTATATAAAGGGCTTACAGCAGATAAGAGAAGATAAGGTTATTGGACCTGATGCTATATTGGCAGGGGTGTCTTTAGGTGGTCTGAAAAATTTAGGTATTAAAGCTCTTGGAATGCTTAAAGGGTTAGGGACAACTGCATTGATAGCTGCGGCTGTTGATGTCGTTGCAAATGTTCTAAGTAGCTCAATGATGAGTGAGGCGGATAGAAAGAGTACGCAATTAGAAGAATTAAAGAAAACAGTTGATATTTGGACTGGTGTAGGCAGACGTTTTGATGAGGGAAAGATTCTTGCAGGATTCGGTCAGACTGCTGCTGGTGTCTGGAACTGGTTAGTTAATGGACTTACTAACTGGCTTACAGGTGGAGGTGTTTCGTTTTCTGATAGTGCAAAAGCTTATTGGTATTCTGCACTTGGATATTCAAGAACTGAAATTTTAGAAAGATTGAATTATGCACAAAGGAAAAGAGAAGCTGACATAGCATTAGGTGAAATGCAGAGAGCAGAAAATGAACTTATTTATAAGGATTGGGTAGATATAGATGGTGATGGTATTAAAGATGTTCCAAGTGCAATAGGCTCATATGAGACCATCCAAGATTTCCTGCAAAGAAACGCACAGAGAGAGCAGATATCCCTTAATAGGGCGGCTGCTGAGTACGCTATTAATAGGTATAAAATGATAGAAGCAGGGTTAAGAGAAGACTCTGAAACAATGACCAACCTGTTGAAGGAATTCTATCAGAATAATATTGATGCGCTTGAAACCTCACTCGAAAATATAAAGGCATATCAGCAGATGTTAGAAGATACCCTTGGTGATATGGCTAGGTATGACCAAGCATGGCAGACATTGGAGGAACAGCGACTCCAAAAGGAACAAGCCATTGCTGAACAGAGAGAAAGGTTAATGGAAGCAGAAGCTGCCTCAATCTCAAGACTGGAGAATCAATTTAGCCTGGCCATGAGCCAGTTACAGGTTGTGTCTTCTGGCAAACTTGCTTCAATGTATGCTGCTGGTTATCGGAAAGATTCTATCGATTATATTAACAAGCAAATCGAGTTCCTGTGGCAAGAAAGGAACAAGTTGCTTGAAGAAAATAGACAATGGGAAGAGCTTCTTGATAATCCAGCTTTGAAAGCGGAAGAAAGAGATAAGTTAAGACAGAAAATAGCACAGAATGAAATTAACATTAATCAGTTATTAGATACTATAACTACCTTGGAAGGCTCTAAGTTACAAGGGTTGTTGAATGAACTGCAGAGGATGACAGCTCTCAATAAAGCCGAGTTCTCTATAATGAAATCTCGTTTGGAAATGTACGGATATTCTGATGAGTCTACTGCTGTGAGAGCTTTACAGAGAAGAGAACTTATATCTGAGAATCTGCTGATTGCACAGGAAATTGAAAAGCTGAATAAACTCATGGAAAATGGACTTCAAAATGAAGCACAGCGAGAGGATATCTTAATTCAAATTCGTAACTTAGAAGCTATTCAAGCACAGAATCTAGCAGAAATGTATAAACTACAGAAACAAGCACATTGGGGGTTACCAGCAGGTATTCAACCGATGACTATTTATGAATATGAAGCAAGGAAAAATACTGAAAGAAGTTTAGTTGTTCAGCAAGGCAATATGTATATCACTGTAAGATTTGATAACGTTTATACACACAGTAAAGAGCAAGTTGAAGAGAATGTTGTTAAACCTTTGAGGGAGATGCTGGCTGATTTCAACAGGGAAATGACAACAGGGTTGAATAGACAAGCTACTAGCTATATCTCCAACAGAAGGTACTAAGGAGGGGTTTTATGTCTCAGCAAATTCCTGAAGTAAATGGTACACCGTTCAAAACTGAAGATAACTATAAAAAAAGGCTGTTCTTAGTAACAGCCTTTGGCTATACTGAAATAGCTAATTCTAAAGGATATATTTTAGATGAGTTTGAAGAAAGACATGAAATTGCTAGGATTGTAGAAGAATATACGCCGCCAACCCCTAATATGAAAACTGCGGAGTTGAAGATATCTAATGCGCCATCAAAATTACATTCCGATGGTAAATCAATTTATAAAATTTCTTTAAGATTACTTTTCCCTAAAAAAGAAAATTTCATAGATTTTATGTTCTTCTGTGGAAATGAATATAAGTACTATGATGAACGGGGCGGCATATATCAATGTGTGCTTACAGATGTACCTGATATAAGTAATGTAGAAGCAGGACAACGTTACGATGTAAAAATAACTTTACTAGGTGTTAGAAAAGAGACAGAAGATAAATTCGAAGAATTAATATTCCAGGATTTGCATCAATCAGGTTACGAAATAGAGGTTAAAGATTCTATTGTTTTATACTATCACCCGATATCTATTAAATTTCCAGCACTTAATAAAGAAGTGACATTCTATTTCACCCAATATACTTTACCTCTAAAACAGAGATATGCTTTACTGATTTGTTATTTTCTTTTGAAAAATGGGTTAGACGAATATTTTGCTATTTATCTTGATGATTACAAGATAAGATTGGCACCTAAAAGAGGAAGTTATGAGGGGGATATTATTTTTGACCCAGGTTCGTCTAATCTAATTGTAGATATCAAAAATGTAGAGACAGCACACTGGGCTAAAGAGCATATTAGTAATTGTGCAAGGTTAGGGTTTTTTACTCAATACGATAAGAATGGTAATTATGTGTTTACATTTAGACCTAATGAATACGCCTCCCGTGCTGAAATGGCTACAGTTGTGAACAGGACAAGGAAGTATATCGAGAGGGTGATTAGAGGTTGAGTAAGTTTATAGATGTTACAGCCGATAAGTGGTTTTATAACGATATAGAAGAGTTGATGAGTATATACGTGGACGGTTCCACATTTTATTCAGGTATTCCGTATAACAAATTTGAAGATGGAAAAGAGTGTGTTGATTATGAAATCGTAAACACTAAGAATGGTGAGCATGAATTCTATATACCTAAAAAGATAACTCCCACCAGTACAAACCATCTTATTGTATACGTTGACGGGGTAATTGTAGCCGTTGATGAAATAAAGAACCAACCTGACGGAACAACTTATGTGAAACTTACCAGAGGGGTGGCTAATGGTTCAATAGTTAGGTTTTTCTATGCAGGAGAGCCTAGTTATATTGTTCTTTGCTGTGCTGACGAGGCTAAAGTACATTCAGCTATGGATGTAAATAGTTCAGTTGTTGGAATCATGAAAAAAGGAGATACAGCTAAATATGTAGATAGACCAGAAAACGGAAACTGGTATAAGGTAAAAGATTTTCCTTATGCAGGGGTTGAAGGGTTCGTTCAGATTGGTTTGACACGACAGACGGCAGGGGGTGCCGATTGGAATGGAGTCACATTCCCATCTGCCCCTCTTATTATTGATGCAGGATATTGGTACGAGTATGACCCTTTTAATGGAATAACACCTGAGATAGTAAAGTGGAAGGGTAGGCCATTACAAAGGGTTTCGAGTTTGAGTGAGATAACTTATGACGGGTTGGAGTACTGCATTATAAACAATAGACTATTTGCAAATTATTCATTAAATAATGAAGTTCTTGATGTTACGGTTTTAGAGAAAAACTCTATGGGAATACAGAAGCCTAAATATCAACGACTAAGATTAAAGTCAGATAAGATTGTGTATGTAAATCGCTTTTTCCCAGAGGTATTAGCTTCTAAGGGTGAGCTTCTTATATCGTTAAATCACTTATTAAAAAATGTTTTTGCAAGATATACAGATGTGAAGTTTGAGAATAAGGTATTACCTTATTCGAGATTTACCGATGTCCAGGAGTTGTTAAGCAAAAATCCTTCAAATCCACCGTGGTGGTGGAAGATAGTATGCCCGTTAGAGCAATTAAAGTTGCCAGATGGCCGTTGGTTAATAGAAGGAGACGAAAGAGGTAGGTTAAATATTGATATGCCTATAACAAGAGCAGAACTAGCAGCCCTGATGGATAAGTTTAGAATATGGGCTATTGAGGCATTTAAGTAAATGGGGAGTGAGTGAGTGTATGCAGCCGATAACAAGGCAGGCGCAGGAGATACTACAAGATAGACTGAAAGTTGGTAATAAGAAAGTAAATGTCAGAGTTGAAGTAGATAAATATGTTTATGTTCCATCACTGACTTCAGAGTTGGATTATGTTGCTTTTTATACTGATATGAAAACACCAGAGCTTATTAACATAGATTCGCAGAATCTAACTTCTGCTGCTCTTATTAATAGCCCGATAAAAGGACAAACTGTTGACGATATCCTTAGTCGTATTTCAAGCCCATATGGTATGAGACTTCACCCTATTCAAAAAGTTAATAAAATGCACCACGGAGTAGACTTTAATTATGGTGAGGGGGTTGGGGTGGTTGCGGCAGCAGATGGTGTTGTAACTTATGTTTGTACTGGTAGTTTGAAGTATGTAAATATTTTACACGCTAATGGTTTTTGTACGAGATATTTACACCTTGGTAATATTTATGTTAGAGAAGGACAGAAAGTAACCCAAGGACAGTTAATTGCTGATATAGGTCCAAAGGATGCCTATTCAACTGGCCCACATCTTCACTTTGAAGTTCGGGTAAATGCTTCAAAAACAGATATAGGAGAATCGACAGACCCAATTCCTTATTTGAAGAAAACTAAGACTGTTGCGACAGTACCTGAAACTATTATGGAGGGAAATGTGACAGGTATTGTTAATGCTGTTGGCGGGTTAAGACTTAGAAAAGGTGCATCCACAGATTCTCAGGTTATAAAGTTAATGGATAAGAATTCCTCAGTGATAATTTTAAGCAAGCATGGTGAGTGGTATAAAGTAAAACATGGTAATGACATAGGCTATGCTTATGCAAGATATATCACTGTTGACAGCCAGGGAGGGGCACCTGATTACAATTCTCAAGGTAAAAATCCCTCCTATCAGGAAGTGTACAATTATATAAAGGCATATTGCAATCAATTAGGGCTGCCCGCTCAAATAGGTTTAGCTATCGCATGGACAGAAAGTGGTTGGAGGCAGTTTAATAGTGATGGTTCTGTTCTTGTTAGTGGGAATGATTATGGGATAATGCAAATTAATAAGACATCCCATCCTTTAGCGTTTCCTAGATGTGAAAATGATTGGCAATATAATGTTAGATATGGCATTGAGTATGCCTGGACGCATTACAAACAAGCAAAGACCTTGTATACGAATGAAATAGATGTAGCAAGGTCTACTTATTCTGCCTATAATACGGGCGGTAATTACACTAGATGGGCAGATACAATAGACCAGAGAGATGTTAATTTCTATAATTATTACACGAGTTCACCTTGGAATAAGTATATGATTTTAGGTGGAACAGGTGCACAAGAGTCGTTTGGTATTGTAACTGCTAACGTGGTAAATGTTCGCTCTTCACCAGAAATATTACCATCTAATATTTTGTTAACAGTAAATAAAGGTATGGCTCTCGAAAATTTAGGTCTAACTGATGAATGGTATAGAGTTAGACTTGTTGATGGTAGAATTGGCTATATTCATAGCAATTATTTCAAACCGATGGCTGAAGCATTAAGTACAGATTTTGAAGTACAGCGAATATTTTATGATAATTTTGAAAAGTATACTTTGAATTCCTTTCCTATTGGATATCTTCAGGATAAAAGCAAAATGTGGAAAGTTACTAATGATGGTGTGTCTAATTGTCTGTCTATTAGTGGAGGTGCTGTTGGCGAGACAAACACTATCGAATTTGTTACTAATATAGTACACGCAGGCAGATTAGACTTGTATTATAAAGTTGATCTGGTGGAGGGTAACGCATTTCAGATTTTTATTGATGGAAGAATAACTCATTCCATTACAGGAAAGAAAACAGATAATTATGTTGCTTTAAGTATACCTCTATTGACTGGTAGTCACATTATTCAATTTGCAAGAGAGAAGACAGTAGATGGTAATGATAGTGTAAAGATAGATAATATTGTTGTGTTTTCTTATATGTTTTTAGAAGAACCGTTTAGTGATGAAGACGGTTTGGCAGATGTCGAAACTAATGTTGAATTTACAGATGCTTTGGTTGTTAAAGCAGATGACGTACCTGTATTTAAAGAAAAAGACTTTGATGGCCAGGTAATTTTACGAGCGGATAGGGGAATGGAATTTCCTTGTACGGAATATACCTACGGCGGATGGGCCACTGTTATTTTAGATGATGGTGAGACAGGTTATATACAATATAATGATAGTGTTGTTGTATATCCAGGTGGATATCAGCATAACCACTTAACTGTTCGCACAGGTGGATTTGTGTTTAATAGAACACTGGTTCTTGATAATGTAGTCAGTGTGAATATTGAATATAGATATGATATGAGAGTTGCAGATGCACAAGTCGTTATAGAAAACTTTATGGGATATTATTCACCTGATGCGAAGTTTAACCAATTCCCTGAGAATGGTATACACAAATCTCCTTTTGTTGATTATGAAGATGGAAATCCTTGGGGGGTTCTTTCTGAAAATACCCCAATCCGCATTTATATTGGGTATGGCGATAAGCTTGTAAGAAGATTTACAGGTCTGATTGACGCAGTGGATATTGATGGGGAGAATCAAACCTTGATTATTCGCTGCTCTAATATGATGAAGAAACTGAACAACTGTTACACTTATAAGGAATTAAGGTATCCTCCAAATGGAGACCCCGATACAGCCTGGTTGGTATCATCTGTTATTCATGATTTAGTACAGAGGGCAGGATTAACAGGTTGGCGTCGAGTTGAGGATGACTTGAGGTATCCTGACGTAGTTATCGAAGAAACTCTGTATACAGAAGTGTATCCTGATAGTAAGTATGTTACTAAATTTGATGAGTTTGGGCAGCCATATGAGGTATTGATAGAAAGTTTACCTGTTGATGGCGGCTATTCAAATCCTTTTGTTTGGGGTAGTCATGTAATTAAAGTAGGTTCTTGTCTTGCTGATGAAATAGAAGAAGCTTGCCAGCAGATCAATTACTGGCAGAGATGTGATAGGTATGGCACATACAGGTGTACACCTGTTAAGTATGATATGGTGCCTGTGGTCTATTTTAAAGATACAGAAAATATAATCAGTCTCAATAAGACGATTGATTATACAAAGACAAAGAACCATATTATAGTCACAGGTGCTGGTGGGGATGAACATTTCTTTGACATCGACTTATGGAAGTCTGTAAAAGGAGAGTTGCGAAGCTGCTCAGTAAATGTTCCGTGGGCGGATACCTATGGAAAGAAGAGGGTAGTTGCAACAAAAATGTTTGCAGACATGAAGCGTCAGGCAAGAACACTTCAATGTGTAATTGAAGGTAATCCTTATTTAGACCTTCTCGACACGATAGGTATTGAACATGCTAAGACAGCAACAAAAGATGTGTATATTATAAAAGGTATCCGAGACACATGGTCCGTTAATACTGGTTATCTTACGTTCCTTGATTTAACCTGGTTAGAGTGAGGGGGAATGACCTATGGGTTGGGGTTCTAATAATGAATTAATGATTTTTCCTATAATTGATATCATCCGTAAAGAAGTTAAAAATATGATTAGAAACGGTACCATAACACTAGATGAAATTTTAGAGACCCCGCAGGGCAATAACTTATATGTTGCTACAGATAACAGCAGTAAGCAAGTTAACATAACAGGTAACTTGCTTACTCGTCTTGAATCTAATGATTTTGAATTGACTTTGGAAAAGAATGACCCCAGTAAGCCAAACATGCTTACTGGTGTTGTCATTACTTTTGGCGATGATTTGAAACAGGTCATTAATCTATTGCGTCAAGATAATAGATTGGCTTATGTTAAGACATCTGTAATTCTATTAGAGAAGTCCACTGAAAAGATTCAGAATCCGTATTCAATGAGTGGAGGGGACTTTGTTGAGTATGTTAGAAACAAAAAAGTGTGGATGTATTATAAAAACATCAGTGAAGATGAGAGTAAGTCTCAACAGGAAAGAGATAATGCTAAAACTAAGATGGAATATTTAGATGTAAGAAATCAAGAATTAAGGAATCTTTATGGAATACCAGACAGTGCTGACATGCCTTATGAGGATTTAGTTAAATATATTCCAAATCCATTAGGTATGGAGATGTATGATTTTATTGAATACGTTAAGAATGCCAGATGCTATAGGTCTCCTAATGCAACACAAGAGCAGAAAGATAAGGCACATGAAGATAACGTTGCTCTTAGAATTAAGTATGTTATTCCAGAAGAGGATTATGGTGCTTTTCCTTATGAAGAACTTGTACAGTATCTTCCTAATCCATTAGGAATGCACCATGACGATTTTGTGACTTACGTTAAAAATAGACAAGAATATTTGGAATTAGACCCATTAAATCCAGAACATGCGGATGATATTTTGAGGATAGAAACTGAGAATAAAGATTTGCTAGAGAAATATTTCACAGAGGATACCTATTTATTAGGTGAACTTGAGGAGTATTTAGAGAGAAACACGGCAGTTTATGAAGAGAGAGTGTTACTCCAAATAGTAATTAGTCTAACCTATAACAAGGACGGAAAATTGGAAAGAGTAAAATCTGAAGTGTTGGAGGGGGATTGATTTTGGGGGCATTTGTAATTTCGTATGTACCAAATGTAGAAAATGTAGATAATATCGAGCTTTTGAAGCAGGTACAAACGATAGACCTTGTTAAACAGATTGATAATGTTTCAACAGTACAGACTGTAAAACAGGTCGAAAATGTACAGAACGTAGAATGGGTCGAAACCGTTGATAATGTCAATACTGTTCATGATGTGCGTAAGTTGCCCCACCCGTATTTCCCCCTGAAGAAATATAACTTCCAATATGGCGGGTGTATTCACATTACCAATACGCAAAACACATACCAGGCTGTATACTTGCCAGAATATGATTGTGAGTTTAAAGGTGTTCATTTGTGTTTTACTTCTTATAATATTGAGGACACTTATGATGTATTGATAGGTTCCAGATATATCATGAGAGGTTCCCATGTAAAAGAGATGTCTGAGTACCGTATGCTCGAAGTTTATGAAGTGGTACCAGCAGGAACTCCTATTGTAATTGAATTTCACAATAATTCTGGACTTGAAAAGTATTTAATGTTTGAATTTATTTGCTTGTTTGATGAAAAAACTCTTAATTATCCTGGGAATATGACTTGGAATTTTGATTGGGAGGAACCTACACTAACTATTCAGGAACAAGACGATTGTGTGTTGGTGATAAATCAACCTAATTATGTAAATATGGATTCATATATAAGAGACTTCCATCTTGAGATAAGGGATTTAAGAACTCAAGAACTGATAGCAACTATTGTTTGTGATGAAGATGGCAGGATAACATCTAATTATCAGGAACCTCTTCCACAATACCAGGGTATGGGATTCCTAGCCAGGGTAAATGTTATTGCTATCACGTCAGTAACACGATTTAGCAAAGCAATACAGATCGTGTTTAGAAATATAAACAATACAGGTACAACTACTCCGCATCCTATTGAGATAGGTATTCATGGGTTAGTGAACAATGTGATTAACGGAGGGATATAAGATATGGCATATGTTCATGGATTTACAACTGCTGATAATATATTGAAAGACCTTGCCACTGTGTTTACCACAGGTGATGCTTTGGTCGAGGAAAATAACTGGAAACTGGTTTATCCAGAAGATATTGATTCTATTACAGATAAGTGTTGCTTCGAGTTGAAACCTGTTACTACTAGGCAATGGGTAAAAAGAGAACCACAAGTAGTAACTAATGGTGTTATTACTGTAAAACATAATTTTGCTGAAAAGCCTGGTACGAGAGTATTTGTGAGAGATAAGAAATATTATCTTTATTTGAAAAAAGATAATTCGCCATTAGATATAATGGAATATAGAATTTCTGGTACTAATACGATTGAAGTCAATCCTGCTCTTAATAATAAGCAGGTATTAGTTGATTATGAAAAAGCTGTTTATATCGAATCAACTTATTATGTAGAACTTTCGAAACCTGCAAAAACTACGGCTGGAAAAGATAATCATTATTATATTAATTGGAAGATTGGTGAGAATTATGACTCTGTAACTGGAACATTCCCTCCAGACCATTCTAATGCACTTGACGGTAAGATAAGCTGGTTTAGAGAAACTACAGCGGCAGAAGCCATTGTTCATGGTTGGTTGCCTATTGAGTATTGGATTTGCTTTGATAGAAATGCTGGTACTGGTGTTCTGATGGGAGACCCTGGACTTTCATTTTCTGAGTGGTTGGGTTCACCTTTCTATTTCGGTGCTGTAAAGCAGATTGAGGGTGCGCTGGAAACGGACCTGAAAGGTAATTTTGGTGGTTTTGGTGGAAGCTTTTCAGAGCCTGTTCTTTCTAAGAAATATGGTGACTACACAGGAACAGGTGTTACAGATGTAGTAATGGTTTCAACTAAGATTGGAAGGCCGTATCAAGCACATAAGGTAGCAGTGTTTGGTGCTTATGAGTTCAGAGAAAAAACATTCAATGGCCAGTCCGCACACACAGGTAAGCATCCTGTTTCTGATATTGTAGTTGGGGATGTTCATGAAAATGATAGAGGTATCTTATATCACTGCCTGGCAGTACCAAGAGTAGCAAAAGAACATGGTACTGAGCTTATTTACAACAGGTATGTATCAGGTGAAGAAGAAACTTATATCTTTTTGAATATAAATGTCCCATATACTCCGTTCAATACTTCACCTGATGTACTTTTGGGTTTTGCAATTAGAACAGATATCTAATAAGTTGCACAGGTTGAATAGCGTTGAACTGTTATACAGCCCCAGGAATGGGGCTTTGTTTTTGTCTATACTACTGTTAAAGGGGGTGCTAAGTTGAGGTATCCGTTTATATTTAACTTTTATAGTTCAATAGCATATCCTTTAAAGTTTTTCTGCATAAACGAAGGTGTATATCCGCTGAGCTTTTGGGGCTACAGTGTTATTGAGATTATTCGTTTCACTCGTAAGTATGCCGAGTTTGACGATAATAAGCAAAAAACAATTATAAAAAATGTTCTGAAGAGTGTGGAAAGCGTTAATGAAGTAGCTAAGTTTGAAATAGATCTGTTGGAAGATACTATTATTTCTGCGGAAAAAGTTGTAGACATAGTAGTTGAGTCTTTAATTGAAGCTAACTCAATTGAGTTTAAAGCGATAGATTCTGCTACTATTCAAGCAATATGCATTGAAGCAAATAAGTTTATTGATGCTTTAATAAATCACTCTAAACTGAATAAATTATGGCGGGCAGTTAACATAGTAACAGAAATATCTCCTAAATCAAGTGGTAATCATCAGAAGTTTATAGAGATAGATAATAAAGTTGATATCACCAGACCTATTTCAATAAGAGGTATTGAGATTATTAGTGAAAGAGAAATATTTGCTAATAAGAATTATAAGACAGTAGAATTTGATTTAGATATTGACAAACATGTTTCAAAGAGTGTAGATACAGCTTTTAATAAAGCAATGCATGGTTTTGTTAGGAAGTATGTAAATGCAGTATCTTTGCTTAGAAATGTGTTTTTTAAATTAAGTGAACTTGTTATTAACATTACAAAAAGTAAAAACAAAAATGTGTCTGCTATTGAGACAGAACATATTTCTTTTCATGAGTTAAAAAATGTATCTGAAGTTAATATAGATCAGATTTCTTCCACCAGCTCACGCAGTATTGAATTTGTTATTGAGGCTCAAATACAGGATAAGAAAAAGGTTAATCCAGTTATTCCTGGAGATAGGAAATTAAAACGTGATATTGAACCTATAATTGAAACTGATAGAAATAAGTACTCAATAGTGGAAGGTGTAAATATTCAATCAATTCTAAAAGCATTTAGAAAAGAATTGAGTAACCTTAATCTTGAAGAACCAATTAAATCAAGAGTAAAATCAACAGAGAAAAATAAAGTTTTTGAAACAGTTCAAGCAACACCTTCAGGTAAAGGATTTAGTGAACTTATTCTTGAAATAATTCATAATAAGATAAAAACAAAATCAGAAGTTGGTGGGTTAGATGTAATGACACATGAGTTAAAAGACATAGGTAATCCTATAATTACAGGCGGCCAACCTTTAAATTATAAAGGTATGGAGAATGGTGGCCTTGATGCGGATATTAAGTACAAATCATATGTTAATCCTGTTATTAGATCTATAAATAAAAAATTAAGACAATTAATTGTTCCTTTAGTTCCTGTGGACACAGTAGATAGACAATATTCTGAACCTGTGGTTCCTGTTGATACAAAAAAGATTAGTATGGTAAACGTTTTGGTTGAGATTGGTAGTCATGTATATCGTGATGTTAGGTTTGGAAAGCGTTGGAGATTTAGAACAGGAAAAGCTTTTGATAGAATTTGGATAAATCCAGAGGTATCCCCATTAACTGTGATGGCAGAAATGCGCTCTGATATTTTGGAACATTTTGTCGCAGAGTCACATAATGGTGCCTTAGATTTGATAGGGCAGGTTACAGAATTAGAGCGTGAAGAGTATACAAAAGTCATTAAGAATTTAATATTAAGAACACAGGTAATGTTTCAAAATATTCACTATCCTGATTTTGCTGCCCAGGAGATGGCTACATTAGCTGTTAATCTTAAGAATAAGTTAAATGAGCTGCTTGATGAACTTAATAGTGAGTATGTAACATCTTCTGAGTTAATATATGCGATTGATAATGCTATTCAATATGTGAAAGAGGATTACCGTAATAATTATATAATCCCGTATACAGAAAAGAAGGTCTTGTCAGTAGAAGCAAAAATTTCTTTTAAGGCTATGTTGGACTTTATTTTGTTTGTAGAACAGTTAATGTATGTAAACAGGTTTTTCTATGCTGCTTCGAGAGCAGTTACTGCACTGGATGATATGATAAGAATTCTGGAAGAGTGGGTTATTGAAGGAAAACCTCAAGAAGAAAATGCTGACCAATATGAGTATTTAGTTCGTTGGTATAAGTGGTGGGCGGAGGGCTATAAGGGAAAGTATATAAATGATATGGAATTAAACGGTTTAAAGGTTCTTGAACAAGTAAGAGACGAGATGGTTAGATATTTTGAAAGTCGGTGGGGGAAACGCATTGTTGAGTATGGTGCAGACGGAATGTATATTTACTCAAAAGATTTCAGTTATATAGACAGAATAAGAGGAAAGAAACATGGCTATGCACATAGACTTGTCGATTTAAACCGAATGGTAGATGACTACGGTATCGGTGAGTTCATGTTACCTTACATTGTAGAAGAAGATAGGAAACAGGAAGAATAACATCGTTCTGTCTATTCTAATTATGGATAAGTTTGCGGAAAGGAGAAGTGTTTATGGCAGATTTATTACAAAGAGTGTTTCTTGTTTTTGTTAGACCTTATTTTGTAGATAGTACAGAGCATAAGGTTTATCATACAAATTCGATTTATGCTAAGGTTGATACTAATAAATACACTGTGCTTACTACTAATAACATTACTGGAGGAAATGCCCCTGTCAAAATTAACTCTGAAGGAAAATATAAAGAAGACCCTTGGTTTCTTCATTCAAGCTATACAAGCTATAATAAAATGAGGGAAGAGTTAAAGTCCTTGATAGCTTCTTATGGCACAGACAATGTTAGGGTAACGGTTTATGTTCCTATCGATTACGAGGTACTTCCTAATCAGTAATGGCGGGAGTGATATAAATGAGAGTATTAAAGCCTTTATCCAGTGGTCTTGTGTGTTATGAGGACTTTGATACTGTTTCACTCGCCGAGCTATTAAGAGAAAGTGGTAATTATACGAGAGGAATTTCTTGTATTGAAATTACTAAGGGTAGCATTTATATGAATGTCTACCCTTATAATAATCTTGTGTTTGAAATAGAAAATAGTTTTGTACCGAATGATTCATCTGATTACGGCGGTATTAGTATTATAAAGTCTTTTGATAGACGAGACTTTTATGAATATTATGAAGAAGGAAATAATTTAGGTAGTATTAAGTATGTTAGAGTTGTAAAAACGGGGGAAGTGTACACTGGATATGGCTCTAATGATGGGCGGTATTGGTTTGATAGGGGTTATATAATATTTCCTAATGCTGAGACAATCGGTGTTAGTGTTGATTCAAAGACTCCTTATATTCTTGAAAGTATTAAAGTATATTTAAGCGAGTTTGTAACAATCCATTCTGTACTACCTGGTTGGAAACTTGAAGTTTATAAAAATGGGGAGAAATTAACCGAAGTAATAGCAACAGCAGGATTTATTGATGTAAAACTTCCGTTTTATCCATTTACAGGAACATTTAAAATATATGATGAGTTTGGTGAGCTTGTGTCTAATGTTGTTTTGAGCGATGTGTGGGGCGGGGACGAATATGTGTGTTCTGTTGATGTAGATATTTTGAATAGTGATAGGATTCCTCTTGAATATAATGAAGCTAGACATTTAGGTAATCTGCAGGGTGGAAAGAACGAATCGTGGTATATTGTAAAGAATAATTTTCATAAAGATGTAACAGTTACTTTGCGAATAGCTGATTATAGCCCTTTTGGTGATTGGGTAAGTTTAGCAAAAGACATTGATGGTATCCCAGGTGATTATTTGGATAATATTACACTCACAGTTCCTGCTCTTGACGAAGTGAAGTTCTGGATTATTATTCAAAGGCCTGGCGATGGTGGGAAGATAAAAGACTATGATTTCAAAAATACAGAGTGTTTGTTCTTTTTGGAGGTAGTATAGATGGCATTAAAGTGGTTTGATACTAGAAAGGATGTAGCATCCCTATACAGTGTTGATATTGTTATAGAAAATGACGGACAGCAAATTGTATCGTGGGACACCCCATACATTATGGGTATAGATATGCTTGATGTATATCGTAATGGTATATACCAGCAGAAAGATGTGTACATTGAAAAGACAGAAACATCAATAGAGTTTGTTGAACCTGGTTATTTAAAAAAGGGCGATATCATATCTATTAGATATCGCCCTAGCAGTATAAATCTTGGAAATATAATAGTCAAACCTACTTTAGGTGCATTGTTTGATGTTCCAAATCCACTAGTTAATACTGTTGCAATAGTGACCCAAACAAAGAAATTTTATATTTACGGTAGGTATGGGTGGGAAGAGTTTGTAATACCATTCACTACTAATAATATAAATGTTCTTTTTAAGTATGAAAAGCAATCTATCACAGACCCTTCCCAAAGGGTTTACACACTTCAGGAAATAACATATCAACCTGGGATGAACAGTCTACTTGTTTTTATAAATGGACGTAAAGTAGAGTCATCTAGCTATGTCGAGGTTGATAATAAAACAATTCTTTTTAAGGAAGACCTGCCAGTTTATTCTGGTGAGATAGAATTTATGGTAGCCGATACAGATTCGTGGGAGGATTCTTTTTCACATAATGTAGAATACACCTATTATGGTGATAACAGCATTCATGAAGAGATAGTTAAATTTGCAGGTAATGTTGTTAAGCACACAGAGTTTAAATACGATGCTGAAGGTAACATTTCAAAAGAAATAGTGACTAAGAACGGTAAAACAATTGTTCGAGAATATAGTTATGATTCTAATGGTAACATTCTTAACATTACAACCACTATTTTATAGTTGTTAGAATTAGTTTCATTTTCTCTATACTATTAGAGAGTGATAATTGATAGAAAGGAGTGCTTCTAATGGCTCAGAAAAAGATTGGTGTTGATCAGATTGAGTCTGGGAAAGAAGGTTTGCTCGACCTTGGAACCAGATTAAATAATGTAGATGCTGAGATAGAGAACGTTAAATATGATGTAGCCGATTTAGACGCTAGTAAATCTGCCGATATAGCGAAAGTAAATGAAACTATTATGGCCGCTGCTTCAGCACCGATTACTACACCTGTTTTTAATGATATAGCGACATATACAGTAAAAGACACAGATGTAGTAGAAGGTCTGCCTACCACTATTACCATTCCAGATGGTAAAGAATACAAAGTTGGTAAGGGTAATATGCTTGTTTTAAGAAACGGTGTACCTCAAATTCCTACCAATGGTGATTATACAGAAGAGACTGAAACCACTGTCGAGTTTGCTGCGAATGTTCTTAAAGCAGGAGATGTCATTACATTTATCATTGGTAATCCTTCCAAGCTGAATTATACTGTTTCAGTAGATTATTACACTGAAGGTGATGATGAGGGTAGGATTCGTACTATATCTTATTCTGGAGATATCGAAAGGTCTATTACCTATACCTATACTGCGAGTGGTAAGATTGAAACAGAGACTGTGACTGAGGATGGCAAGACAACGACCAAGACATACACATATGATGAGTTTACAGGAAGGCTAACCGGTATCAATTCGGTAGTGTCTTAATTAAATGGTTAGAAGGTTGACCTACCCCTTTAAATGGGTAGGTTTTTTCTTTCGTTAGTTAGTTTTTGGTTTAATAACCTAATCTATATGTAGGTTTATTTTTCAAGTGAGGGGGGAATCGTTTAGTGGATATAGTTGCACTCCAGGAAGCTAAAAAAGCCCAGAAAAGAATAGGTAATCTAAATGAGCTTGAAACAAAAGATAAGAGTGATACTGTATCGGCTATAAATGAGGTCTTAGACCAAGTGGAGACATTGAAAGATAAAATAGAAGATGTTCCTGATTCTTCAGCACCTATTGTTATAGAACAATTTATTCCTAATGTTCAAACGGGAGAAGTAAGGGAAATGGTTTTACCGTTTACAGGTAGTTGTTTTATAAAAGGTATAAAGTGTACAGGTAACGAGTTTACAGGTGATTTCTCTTTGAGGATTTTCACAAAGAAACCTTCTGAGGGTGGGACCTATGTTTATTATTCAGGCACAGTAAATAATGTGCTGTGGGATATTATGGATATTCCATTTACAGACGAGAGCGGCGAAAGAACTGTCTATACTATATTAGAGAATAAGGGCGTCACCAGTAGTTTTTTGCTTCAAATTTATGTTACGAAAGGATGATAGAGTATGGCACTTAGCCCACCTAAAGTTAAGTGGTATAATGCTGAAAGTTATATAGTGGGTAGTACAACCATACCTGCAAATACACAGGAACAGACTGAGTGGAATGTAGGTGTAGTTGACGCAGGTAGTTTTAGTCTACCAGATGACCCTACAATACCAGATGACCCCAATAAACCTCCTACGACTTTTCTTATTTGGAATAACAGATACGATGCTGTAAGCAACCCTACTGGTAATGTAGAAGCGGTAAGCGATATGACTAATGTTACAATTACTACACTTTCTTTAGTTCGTGATGCAAATGGTAACATTGACCCCAACCTATCATACCAGCCTAGCGGGGTGGTGGCGGATTTGAGACCATCTGTTAATGAGGCTACGGTTCAGGTTATTTTTTTTGATAGTTCACGGAAAACTGGAGCTGGAGAATGGGGTACTTATGATGATGAGGGCAATTGGAAGCCTAATACTTGGAAAGACATTGGTGGAAATACAAGAGCAGTAGTTGTATCGATGTCGGGTGCAAAAGGTACAATAAAGGGATCATCAAATAATGCTAGTTTGGTAGCGGACAAAGCTAATTTTGCAAAAGTAAAGATGAGGTTATATGTAAAACCTCATGCCACGGCAGGTAAGGTCGAGTGGATAACGAGGGTATCATATCAGTATGAAGGTTAATTTAACTAAAACCTAGCAAGAATTCTCCCATCCTCTATAGGTGGGGGTAGTTTACAATCCCTTTCAATCTAATAGGTTGGAAGGGAATTTTTATCTAAGAAAATAGCAAGAAGACTCCCACCTCTTTAGGTGGGAGATGAATTGCTCAAAGGTATTCCCAGAGCAATACAAGTTGCGAGGGATAATGGGTGTTTGAACCACCCTTTGAGAATAAGGGTAGTGTAATCTGCCAAACTTCTCAAGAATCTCCACCTTCTGTAAGGTGGAGAGGTTCAAAATAAATAACCGTAGAACCTAGAAGTGTTTAGTCTAATCTAATAAGAGAAATTAAAAGGGGGATGTTTTATGATTTGGATAGCAACTTTTAAAGATGGAACAGTAGTTAGACAATATGAGAGCAGTAAATATAAATCTTCTGCACACTTGGATAGAGATAAAATTGAAAAATTCAGAATAACAGAAACAAGTGGAAATATAGCTGCCCAATTTAATGCTGATAGCGGATTGCTTAAATTCAACAATCTTGATTATAAAAAGCTTATGGAATTGAAAGGCGGCGAGAAGCTTGTTTTTATTTATGATAAAGAAAGTGAATCATTTAAACTTGGAGAGAAATCGTTAGAATTTATAAGAAACCTGACTTTAAAAGATGAAAGAGATTATTTTTATATTGAGTTTGACCAAACAGGTAGGTTTTATATTAGTGGTCAGGAACTTTATTTGGGGTACGTTACTAATGATGGACGAGAAATGCCTTTTATTAATCAGCCGCCGTATAACCAGTTTAAATACACAATTACAAGTAATGAGGATTTTTATATGAATTGTAACGAACCTGTTAAGAAGATGAATTATATTACAAGTTATACTTTAAGATTGGATAAAGAGCATAGGTTTGATAATGTAGTATTTGATGTTTCTCATTCTGTTGTGTTCGATGCCTTAAAGAATTGTGTGATGCTTAATTCAACGATTTCATGTAACACACACTTGAAAGGGAACCTGTATATGATTTTTGGCGGCCAGCGGCATGCAAATCCTTTGGAGTTTTATCCAGGGGAAAAGAAGTATATACCAAAGATGTTAACTTTACTGTGAGGTGGTAATGATGGCTGTAAGTACAGATACAGCACTTCCTAATATGTCAGTGTACGATACGCCTGTAAATATTGTTGGCTTGATTAATGCTGACAATGCTGTATCTTACAGGCTTATCCTGAATGGTACAATAATCAAGGACTGGGCGGAGTTTGAACCCGCCCCAATGTCTGTTAATATACAAATACCTGTTTCTTATTTTAATTTAGGGAGCAATGAGCTTAGATTTGAATATAAAAACGAATTAGGTGAAGAAGGTAGTTGGGAATCAATTGTTATTCGTAAGTCTACTGATAGTTTTTATATTTCAGAGTCTCAGTGTTTCAATTTCCCTGACAAGTTACTAGCGGGAGGGGCTTATATTTCATTTTTGAAGACTGAGGTAGTGCATCATAATGTAGGATATTTAAAGTCTGCAACAGTTACTTTAAAGCTTAAAAATGGTAATGGGTCGATAGGTACCATAAAAGTAGCCCCTATTTTATCAAATTGGTCTTCGAAAGATGTAACCATATCAAATCTTCCTTACATTGATATAAATAAAGCAATTAGTAAAGAAATAACTTATATAGATGGATTAGTTTCGATAGATGTTACAGAGTTTGTAAGGAGTTTATCCGACATTACGATTTATGGTGTCGCTGTATTTTCAGATTTATTACTTGTAGAATTAGATTTTTTTGATAGCAGTTTTATTGTAGAGCATCAACCTACAGAATTGATATTACCAGATACAGTATTCGGTAATCGTGTTACTTTACAGTGGAAGCCTTTAATTTTTAAAAAACCAGAGGTTTTTAAAAAATTAATACTGAAGCGTAGTACTTCCCCTTCTTTTGATGGGGCGGAAATTTTGTTTGAAACATCTAACCCGTCTATTCTAAAATATGAAGATAAGACAATATCAAAAGGAACCTATTATTATAGACTTGAAGTCCATTTTGTTGATAATGCTTACCAAGGGGATCAGCTTGATTTTGATTTCGAAGATAGGCATTTGTTTGTAGAACAGAATCCTATTGATGGAACTGTTTTTGAAGATGGAGTAGTAAAAACATCTTTTTTACCAGAAAAGATAGTTTATATAGATTGTGAGGATAATACGAATTTTATATATAATACAACGAAAGTTGAAATTAGAGATGGTGTAGTAAAGCTGCTTGGTGAAAGGTAGTTAGTCAACTACCCACCACTTAGCACCATAGGTGCTTGAAGTGGGGGCTTGTATAGCCCTAGTTGACTAGCCTAAGCGAAAGCTACGTTAGGTATATAGAGTTTATAAATCATAACAATAATTGGCAATTCATCTCCCACTTGTAGAAGATGGGAGACTTCTTGCCAAGTTAGTTAAACACATTGGGGGTTTATAATTATGTTTTTTGGGAGTCACACTTTCTTTCTCATGAAAGACGGTTCTGTTAAATGTTGCGGTAATAATCAGTATGGGCAACTTGGCCTCGGTGACACCATAAGTAAATCTATATTATTGTATCATCACCTAAATAAAGTCAAAGAAATAGTATGTGGTGGTAGTCATACTTTCTTTATTATGGAAGATGGTACTATAA
>Ga0209204_1000482_pt1 | contig 43249 bp, 35 predicted proteins | sample AD_JPNMR2_MetaG_FD_184425 | JGI IMG/M metagenome (GOLD analysis project Ga0209204, IMG submission 184425) | Active sludge microbial communities of municipal wastewater-treating anaerobic digesters from Japan - AD_JPNMR2_MetaG (SPAdes) (version 2) | ecosystem: Engineered > Bioreactor > Anaerobic...
TGAACGTGCTGGGTTGATACCACGATATTTGAAAAGTCATGCTGTATGTCAATAATTTTATCAACAACATTTCTTCTGTGATGATTGTAGATGAAGACAATGGCTCCAGCAACCTCTTTTCCTGTTCGCCATCTCTGCTGGATGATTTCTTTTCTCATCAGGTCAGCGATTGCCTTTGACCTGGTGGCATACTTTTTCTGTTTTATTTTTCTGTCAAAAATTTCTAACAGGTCTTTTTCGAGAGAAACACCAAATCTTACGATTTTATCTTTCGTCTGTGTCTTTTTTTGTTGCATACAGGACCTCTGATATTGTGGTAATTCCCTGAAGAACTTTTTGAATTCCATCCTCTCTTAATGTTTTCATGCCAAACTTTCTTGCAATTTCTGTAAGTACTGATGTTGAAGGGTCTCTCATTGTCGTTCTTCTGAGTTCTTCGTTCATGACCATCAGCTCGTGAAGTCCGGTTCTACCGCCATAGCCAGTTCCCTTGCATAGATGACATCCCTTGCCCCTGTAAAAATGTATATCTCTACCCACCAGGGCTGGACTCAATTCCCTTATCTCTTCATCAAGTGGTTTATACACTTCCTTGCAATTCGGGCATATTGTTCTTACCAGACGCTGGCTCAGTACCCCTATTAAGGATGACGCAAGCAGGTAAGATTCAACGCCCATGTCAAGCAATCTGATAACTGCTCCTGGAGCAGTATTTGTGTGCAGGGTTGCAAGCACAAGTTGACCTGTTTGTGCTGCTCTGAAAGCAATTGAAGCACTGTCAAGGTCTCTGATCTCCCCAATCATCACAACATTTGGGTCCTGCCTTAAAATTGAGCGAAGCGCAACAGCAAACGTAAGACCCGCCTTCGGGTTTATTTGAATCTGGTCTATGTTTTTCAAGTGATATTCAACAGGGTCCTCAACAGTAATCACCTTTTTGTGCACATTATCGATTTCATTAAGAGAGGAATAAAGGGTTGTTGTCTTTCCTGAACCTGTTGGACCTGTGACAAGAAGCATCCCGTACGGCTCATCAAGAAGCATACGCCACCTGTGTAGAGTTTCAGGTAAAAAGCCAAGTTGTTCAAGTCCTGTAATGATATTTGTTTTGTCAAGTACTCTGAGTGCAACCATTTCTCCGAAAATTGTCGGGAATGTTGAAACTCTTAAGTCCACACTTCTTCCACTGATTCTCGCTTTGAAATAACCATCCTGTGGCACCCTTTTTTCAGAAATATCAAGATTTGAAAGAACCTTGATATGCGACACAATGGCAGGATACAGTTCAAGCGGCGGAGGCGGGAATTCGTATAGAAGTCCATTGATTCTATATCTCAGTCGCACGCCATCTTCCTCTACTTCCAGATGTATGTCAGTTGCCTTCAGTTCCACTGCCTGTTCTATCATTGAAATCACTGAACTTTCAGCAGTTGCTTCTCTATCAAGTTCCCTCAGTTTCACAGGTTCATAAAATTTTTCAGAACCTTGATTAACAGGACTGATGACATCAAGGCCAACCTGTGAAAAATATTTATCAAAACTTTTCCTCAATTCTGATTCCTTGACCAATCTTGTTTCTACCTCAAGTCCAGAAATTTTCTTGATCTGTTCTGTTGTTTCTGGATCAAGCGGGTCAACCATTCCACAAACGACTCTGTCTCTGGACCTGAAAATGGGAATTGCCTGATATTTCCTGCATGTAAATTCAGGAAGCACCCGCAGAACATCCTTTTCAATCTGCATTTCTTCAAGATTTATTGGCGGGATGTGAAAACTATGAAGGACAAACTCGTACCAAGATTCTGAATTCATCAGTCCAAATCTGATAAGCAAATATCCGAACGAAGTGCCTGTTCTTTGTTTTTCCCGAACTACCAGGTCTATCTGTTCTTTTGTTATACCCTTTGATTCAAGAAGCTTGCTAATTGCAGGATGCTGGTCCATTATTTCAGCAAGGGTTCAATAACTTTTTCAAGTTCCCCTTCAGAAAACATGCCTATCCTTTTTCCGCCTGGGACAAGATTGCTGTTTTTATCAATGATAAAGGTTGTTGGGACGCCTGTAATCGGACCATAGTCCTGTTCAATAGTGCCAGAAGCCATTGCAACAGGATAGGTGATGTTATACTGTTTTACAAGCGCTTTCACATCATCGGGTTTGCTGCTGACAGCAACACCCACAATAACAAGCCCCTTATCCTTGTATTTTTCGTATGTTTTTACAAAGTCAGGAATCTCCCTTTTACACGGCGGACACCATGATGCCCAGAAATTCAAAACGACAATCTTTCCCTTAAGCGAGCTCAGTGTAATCTGCTTACCATTCAGGTCAGTAAGATTAAATTCAGGCGCCTTTTTTGCTCCCTGAGCCCATCCAGTACCTGCAAACATCATTACGCTGAACAATGCCACCACCACAATCTTCAATAACTTTTCCATGTGACCTCCTTTTTTTACTATGGTATTATACCATCAATCATTTGACGGTTAAAAATAGAAAAAGATTAAAATCTGGGAAGTAAGAAAAATAAGGAATGTTTGAGAAAGGACGCAGGATAATTAAAAAAACACACATCCTAAACTTCAAAGGTTGACTTTGCATTTTTTGAAATTTCGAGTTAAGGTTTGGAGTTTTCGAAAAGCACCCTTCACCTTGATTTTCTCCTTTGATGGGAGAGAGTGTGAGTGTGAAAAAGGAAGAGGAAAAATAATTAGGTATCTGATGTTGTTATGTTCAAAACAAAAAATTAATTTTCAAACTCTTACTCTGTACTGTTTTACCCACTGGCATACCTGTTTTATAGTTTCTGGCTTACAAAGTGGTGGCATAACACCTGCAGAAGTAATTACAAGCCCTCTGTGATGGGGCAATTTATCGAGCTCATTTTCAATCTCACTGATAATTTCTTTTGCTGATTTTGTCCATAGTACTGCGTTTGTTCCGCCAATCAGGCACTTATCAGGACATACTCTTCTTCCCTCAATAAGTGTGGTGTTGCCAACAGGAACTGTTGTGAGTGCTTCAAAACCAGAAACAGGTAAACTTGCAAGGTCTCTCAACAGGTTCTTCAGATGTCCGCACATATGAAGAACGAGAAATTTTCCTGAGTTCTTTACAAGACCTGCGCAATCAAGGATGTTTTGATAGCAATATTTTCTGTACTGTTGCGGAGAAATCAGTGTTGTGGAAGTATTTTCAACGAGATATAAAATTTCAGCCGGACTGTATTGGTCCAGAATTTCAGTTGATTTGAGATTTTTCTTCTGCATTGTCTCAAACAATTGTTTCACCTCTTGTGTGAAATCAGTCAAAAAATAATGGCAGTTTTCAATGCCAGCAAGATGTTGAACGAATTGCATTAAAGGTGTTGTTCCTATGGAATGAGCGGTAATTGCGTCAGAACCTATCTCTTTATGCTGTTGCCTTGCTTCCTGCAGTTTTTCCTTATCTATTTCAAGGCAGGCATCAGCAAACCATTCTGTCAGGATTTCGATATCCTGCTTTGTTTTTACTGGATACTCAACTGGATGCCATGCCTGAGACGGTTCGTCAAATTGCATTGTCGCCGTAAGATTTCCATACTTTGTTAAATAAATCAGTTTTCTTGTGATACCAATTTTTTTCTCTTCAAGGGAAGTTGACCTTCTTTTCTCCTTTATAAAGCCAGTTAACCATACATGTTTATCACTGCCAATGTAATCGTGCATCTCATCAATGGTCATATTTTTGAACCTGCCACTTTGATAATTAAGGTATGAACTATTAATTTTTGGCCAGAAGGCAAGATGATCAACTGGTTCCAGTTTTAATGAAGCAATCCATCTTTCTTTTGGCGTCATTTTCATTTATTTCCTAAGTATAGCCGGTTTTATTGTATTACATCTTAGTCACATATTCCACTTCCTCATCGTGCACGTCATTGACGTTGCATTATTATTCGTGTAATATTTATTAAACAATGAAGGATTAGAACATGCACGCTCTCAGTTTAACTGATTATGAAAAAACCAAAGGCAAAGAAAAAAACGTTTGTAGCGAATAAAGTGGAAGAAAATACTGTTGCATACTTTCAGACAGAATCAATTGTAATAATTAATGAAGATTTTTTATCAACCAAGAAAATCACAGAAGGTTCCATTGACCTAATCGTAACCTCGCCTCCATATAACGTTGACATTCATTATAATTCCTATGACGATAGAATTTCATACGATAGTTACCTTGGTTTTACTGAACAGTGGTTGAAAAAGGCATATTCACTGTTGAAAGAAGATGGCAGAATGTGCTTAAACATCCCCCTTGACAAGAACAAGGGCGGTCAACAAAGTGTTGGAGCGGATATAACGGTAATTGCAAAGAGAGTCGGTTTTAGGTATCACTCAACAGTTGTATGGAACGAAGGGAACATCTCACGTCGTACTGCCTGGGGTTCGTTTATGTCTGCTACAGCACCATATGTTATCGCACCTGTTGAAATCATTGTAGTTATGTACAAGAATCAATGGAAAAAGACAAGTGGAACAAGGATTTCTGACATTACTAAAAAAGAATTTATGTGTTGGACAAACGGTCTATGGACGTTTTCAGGAGAGAGCAAGAAAAAAATAGGTCATCCTGCTCCGTTTCCAATTGAGCTGCCAACACGATGTATAAAACTGTTCACTTTTGTTGGGGATACTATCCTGGACCCATTTCTGGGAAGTGGCACTACGCTTATTGCTGCATATCTTAATAACCGTAAAGGAATAGGAGTTGAAGTAGATAGGAGATATTGTGAGTTGGCTCTAAAAAGACTTCGCAATGAGGCGAGAATAGACCAGAGACAACTAATAACCGTTTTCTAATACTATGAGAAGACGAAGAACGATAAAAGACCTGTTGATTGAATTTTTTAAAGCACATCCGAACGAAGATATGCCAAACATGGGCCTGTAGTTGACTGGGTCGAAGAAAAATATGTGCGACTTTATGGGAGAAAACCTCGGGATACATGGAGGTCTATCAGGAATTTACACAAAACAGGATTTTTGATTAAGGTTAGAAAAGGAATATATAAATATGACCCGTCCGCAGCAAAAAAAATAGAATTAATCGGTGTGTTATCTGTGGCAGAGGGAAAAAGGACGGTGTAGAGATTCATGTTGACCACATAAAACCCAGATATCTGGGAGGAACATCTACAATTGACAATGGACAGACATTGTGTGCGCAGCATAACTTTATCAAAAAGACACTGAAACAGACAGAAACAGGTAAAAAAATGTTTATTCGGTTGTATGATCTTGCAAAAGCAGAAAAGAACGAAGAACTAATAAATTTTTGCGCTGAGGTACTAAGGGTATACGAAAGATACGGCATAAATAGTCATATAAAATGGGAAAAGTAGGACAAATTTTATTTTCCTGTTTTTTCCAGTTTCCAGACATCAGACGTCATGTTATTGCCTGCAACCACCCACAAACCATTATCATAAACAAAAACGCTTGCTGCATGCCTTGGTTGCCAGGGAGTATCAGGAAGTTCAGTCCAGTTCTTACCATCCTCTGAGTACCAGACATCATTCCTGTTGCCACCAATTTTATGATATCCTTCCATAACCCAGAGTTTGCCATCAAATACCGCAACTTCGTGATACTGCCTTGGATGCCATGGTGCGTTTTCACATACCCTTTCCCAGTATTTTCCATCTTCACTACACCATACATCATTGTAAAAAATTCTCTCTGGCTTTTTGGGAGTATCGTATGTTCCGCCTCCAGGAATCCAGATTTTGTCCATAAAAACTGCTGCTGCGCCTATCATTCCCCTTGGAGCCCATGGAAGATTATCAGCCACCTTTTTCCAGTGTTTTCCATCTTCACTGCACCATACATCTGAATAAAAAATTTCATCTGCTGGCGCAAATTGTGGAAGGGTCTGCCCACCAATTACCCAGATTTGATGCCTGAAAACGACTGTGTAATGCAGAACCCTTGGTCCCCATGGCACATTTTCGCACACACATTCCCATTTCACTCCGTCAGTGCTTTTCCAAACATCATTCTGATAATGATGCTGGTTGGCGTCTCCACCAACAATCCACATGGCATCTTTGAAAATCACATATCCCGCAGTATGTCTTCCTTCCCATGCAGCAGAGGGATTTTCCAGTGTCCAGTTTATTCCATCTTTTGATGACCATACTTCACTATTGCAGATTTTTGGAAAGTGAATTTTATCAGAAGGGTTCCATCCACCAATAAGCCACATCTTATCTTTGAATACAAGAGCACCTGCTCCATCCCTCGGCGCAAATGCTGCGTGATCTGTAATTTTCAACCATCTGTACTGAGCCATTTTCTCTACCACTGTTTCTCTTTTTTACACAAGTAAAAACGTGTGGCTGATTTTCTGCGCCTCTTCTATGTCGTTTCTGGTAAAATTTGTTTCTTCGAAGTTGCTTTCAAAAAATTCCTCAAACCCGTTTTTCAGTGCTTTAATCAGTGTATCAAAATCAGGGACATCGTTCAAAATTTCAGACATTGATACAATTTTTGAAAAATCTGGCTTTGAGAGAAATATTTTCGTCCATAGATGCTTTTGAATTTCAATCAATAAACTTCCATGTTGCAAAAAAGAAGACCTATCTTTTCTCTGGGCGCTGCCGATAATTTTTCTACCATTTACGACAAGGTCATGTCTGGTTGACAGGGAAAAACAATCTCTGTCAGTTAGAGAGGGCTCTTTCCCTATAGACACTCCGCGCCACTGAACGTTGATACCGAGTTTTTCAAGTCCCAATTTTAATGCGCCGCATATTTTTTCATATGATGTCATGGGGCCGGGGAAAATTTTTCCATCGTTTGTTGCTGAAAAACTGTACGTGATTTCTCTATCGTGAAAAATGGCGCTTCCGCCAGTAACTCTTGCAACCACAGGAATATTGTTTTCTTGACAAAATTCAATGTCAACAAGATTTTTTGGCTTCTGATTGGCACCAAGAGAAACACCAGATGGTTTCCATGTATAAAATCTCAACACCGCAATTTCAGGATTTTTTTTTACCTTATTCCACATTACACTGTCAAGCGCCATATTCATTTCTGGCGAAATATCCTGAGTAATAACAACTAACCATTTTCTATCCATTGTTTTTTATCTGATGATAAATTTTCAGTACTTTTGCTGCGCCAGCAAAGCAACTCGAAAACATCCAGCCAATATGTCTTTCATCGATTTCCTTATCAACATAATCTAAGAAATCTCAGCATGAGTACTTGTCATCTGGAAGATACGGCGTTTTAATGAAAACAAGTTTTACCTGCTGTTGTGTATCATTGATGATATCATGGGCTTCGCCTGGCTCTATTCTGACTGCATCGCCTGGAAAAACTCTTTGCTGTTGACCTGAGACAATAATATTCGGGCTACCTTCAAGGAAAAAGAAATCCTCAACCACTGAATTATGTCCGTGCGCTCCCATCTTTTCACCTGGTTTCAAAACAATAATTCCCCATTCACAGTGAGGTCCTCTAAAAAGATATTTCGGACCTGAATCACCTTTTCTGAACTTCTCGACAGATTCTGATGTTTTTTTCATATACACCCCTGGTTCTGGTTATTTTAGCATAAAAAGCGCCCCTGGCCTGACTCGAACAGGCGGCACGCGGTTTAGGAAACCGCTGCTCTATCCTAACTGAGCTACAGGGGCGTTATTTATATGATAACTGAATCAAACCCAAGTTTCAAGAAATTGCAGGAAATATTTGAACTGGCAAGAAAAATGTAATCGCACGGTTAGTTGATGAAAATTTCCCATCCTGTGTTTAACAAACGGGATAGTATATTCAATCAGAATATTGACCATAAATTCTGGCTGCCATGTACATACTTTTTATGTTCTCTACAGGTGTTAAGGGAGCAAGGTTATTACCTTCTCTCATTATAAATCTTTTTCCTTTCATTATGCCGCTTTCACATATCTTTTTCACTTCCTTTATAATGTCTTGCTCTTTACCGCTTTTAAGCAGCGTAATACTGGGTCCGCCAATGATTTCAACATCCTCGCCCAGTTCTTTCCTGACTTCGTTAAAATCAATCGGAAAACCAGTATCAAATGAATAAACATTCAAATTTTCTTTTAAAAATTTAAAAAGATGCCATGCGTTTCCGCAAAGATGCATATATACTGGAGATCCATCAGAAAATTCCTCAACAATTCTTTTGTGGAATGGAAATACAAAATATTTATATTTTTCAACAGAAAGAGTTGCAATGAGGTCATCCGCAAATCCAAAGTTCTTTGTTTTTATTTTTTCTGTTTTCCCTTCTCTCTTCATTCTCCATTTTCTTATTTCTTTCATTCTTACTATTATGTTGTCCGTGACAAAATCCATTAACTCAAAAAAATATTTTTCATCATCTATCATATCAAAAAGTATTTCTGTCAAACCCCGCAATTTCCCTGCAACCGTAAATGGACCATCTGTTCCTTCTCCTGGTATTGTTAGTGGTCCTCTCACTGGTCTTTCCTCAAATTCAATATTTTTGCATTTCTCATTGATATATTCAAAAAATTCTATTGCTTTTCCAAGCAGATTCCCTCTTAAAGGGTCAGGACGTTCAATTTCATACAGTTTATATTTGTTTTCCTTAAGAATCGGTTCTGTATCGGGTGGAGTAAAATCTCCAGGAAATATTAATTTACACCCAAACCATCCTGCCTCATAATTGTTCTGAAAATCTACATTTATTTGCCATCCATCTTCTGGAATGCCCATTTCCCTATCACATACTATATTTTCCCTCCACCATTTATGAAATAAAAGCTGGCATTTTATATGTATATCAGGATTGTTGTAAAATTGATAAAATGTATAGCCATTTTTGTTTAAATATGGGTTTTCAAAAAAGTTTCTTATGCTTCCACCAATTATTGCAGGCACCCTTTTGTGTTTTTTTACTCTATAATCCTCCCACAATTTTCTTACCTCTTCATTATGTTTTTTAAAATCAATTGTTTCTTTTAAAAAAAATCCCACTTAAACCTCCGTAGCACCCTGCCAGATTGTCCTAAAACAAGCCGGGTAATTTTTTTATTTTTCATCTAGTGATATTTTTATATTATATCTCCAAACATACTCCTCCACACCTGTCAGAAGGCCACGTTAAGATACAACAATATTATTCCTATTGGGTGATATGATTAAACAAAGGCGGAAAAAATAGAAAAAGAAGGTATGACTTTTGAAAAGAGAAAAAGAATACAGACGAACTTTTCTAAAAAGGGCTGAATAACTTAATTTTTGTTGATATTGCTTTTGACAATATTCATCAAAAAATTATCATATTAATTTACAATCACCTCTGTCCTTCAGACAATGAACAAACAAATTGTTGAAATAAGCAAAATTAGGGGTATGTACTGGGCTATAACCTCAGAAGTTTTTAACACGATATTCTGTTATCTTACTGTTTTTGGTTCGGTTTTCTTATTGTTTTTGAACGAACTTAAAATACCGGCACAACGTATAGGTTTACTTCTTTCTTTTTTTCCGTTTTTCGGCATCATTGCTCCATTTTTGAGTAGTTATGTTGAATACACTGGAAGCAAGAAGGTATTTCTTTCATGCTGGGCAACAAGAAAAATCACTATCGCATGTTTATTGTTTCTGCCATGGATAATAAACAGATATGGATATCACGCGGGCACACTTTATTTAACAGGTATTATCATGGTATTTGCTTTTTTGCGAGCCATAGCAGAAACTGCCTATTACGCGTGGTTAAAAGAATTTGTTCCTGACCATCTTCGCGGGAAATACACTGCTTTGGGCAGTATTTTTCCAAGCATAGCCGGACTTATGGCAATTTTTTTTGCAAGTTACGTCATTGGAAAAGGTTATGGCGTGCAAAGATATATGCTGACTATTGGGACAGGGTGCATTGCAGGATTTATCAGCGTTTTTTTGATGAGTTTTGTTCCTGGTGGAAACCCTGTGAAAGACAAAAAGCCGTCTTTTAAAATCAAAAAAGTTTTAGAACCATTAAAGGACAAAAATTTTATCAACTTTCTTTGCAGCATAGGATGCGGAATTTTTGGATTATCTCTTATGGTGTTTTTACCTATTTTTGCAAAGGAAAAACTTTCTTTTTTGCCAGGTCAAATTGTTTTTCTTGACAATGCCACAATACTTGGATATTTGCTGACAGGTTTTTTGTGGGGACATCTGGGAGACAGATTTGGTGGCAGACCTGTCATGATTACCGGATTGTTGATTTATTGTTTTGTACCACTTGCCTGGCTTTTTCTGCCGCGGGAAGAAATATCTCTTTTCAGAATGGCTCTGGTTCTTTACTTTATTGCCGGCTCAACACAAATAGCAAGAAGCGTGGGAACTTACAGAATTCTGTACGCAGGAATTATAGGAAACAACGAAGCAATATACTACACTTCCATATACTATGCCTGGATTGGACTTGTGGGTGGTTTTGCGCCACTTTTTGCAGGTTACGAACTAGAAATGTTTTCCAACTTGCTTTTGCACTTTCCCTACTTTACTTTTGATGCATACAGTGTCTTGTTTTTAATAAATTTTCTATGCCAGATTTCAGCGATTTTCTTCATCCGAAAAGTCAAATCAGATAAACAGTTTACAACAAGAGAACTATTTTTTAAGCTGGCGCAGTATATTTTTGAGCGGCGATAGTATATAATAAAAGTCAAAATGATATCTCATTTAATAGGGAGATAAAATGAATGTGAAAGAGGTGATTGATTATATCAAGAAAATTGCACCTTTTAGTGATATGTTCGGAGAAATTCCCAGTGATGATTCAATTGTATTTGGTGATGAAAATAACATTGTGAAAGGAATTGGAGTAACATGGTCTGCAACAATTGATGTTTTAAAAAGGGCTGAAAAAGAGAACCTCAATCTTATCATCACTCACGAATTTTTATTCTGGGGGTACAGTGAAACAATCTGGTTTCAATCTGACAGGGATATACTGAAAAGGAGACCAAATGCATTGAGACATGAAATTTTACAAAGAAATAATATGACTGTTTATAATACACACAAAAACTGGGATGCAGTAGCCTCCTGGGGAATGTGCGATGCATTCCCAAAACTGCTGGGGTTTGAAAAAGAAATAGCAAGAGGAAGATTCATAAGAGTTCACGAAATTCAGCCAACGAAGGCAGGCAAACTTGCTGAAACGATAAAAGAAAAAATGAAGTTGCCTGTAATAAGAATTGCAGGTAATCCAGAAAGAAAAATTACAAAAGTGGCAACAGCAGTGGGCGGACTTGGTCAGATTTATGGAATTGCAGAAGAACCCGCACGGCTTGGCGCTGAAGCCATTGTATTTGGAGAAGCAGTTGATTATACTATCAGATATTGTGTTGAAAATGACATGGTGGCGATTGAAACAAGTCACGTATTGAGTGAAAATCCTGGTGTTGAGAACCTTGCAAAGAAACTGAAGGAAAAATTCAAAAATACTAAGGTGTTATTTCTCGATGCCGGGTACCCTTTCAATGAGGTGAGGTGAAACATGAAGGCTGGGATTATTGGATTGAAAATGGGCAGGCAGCATCTTTCCGGGTATCTTCAGAATAATATTGAGGTTGCTGGTATTTGTGATATTGACCAAACGTTATTAAAAAATGTTCAACACCAATTTAATATACATGTGGCAACGGCTGATTATCAAGAACTTCTGGCAGAAAAAGACATTGATATTATTTCTGTCGCAAGTCCTGATTATTTCCACAGGGAACATTGTTGCTCTGCACTGTTAGCGGGAAAGCATGTTCTATGCGAGAAACCTTTGGCATTAAATCTTGAAGATTGTATTGAAATTATCAAGGCGGTCAGACAATCCGGAAAAAAATTTATGATAGGACAGGTATGCAGGTTTGCGCCAGGGTTTGTTCTTACCAAGGAAATTATTAATTCTGGTGAAATAGGAGAACTTTTTTTTGTTGAAAGCGAATATGCACATGATTACAGCGTTGCGGAAGGTGTGGGAAAATGGAGAAAGGATAAAAGGAGAAAACCATTTATTGGTGGAGGATGTCATGCAGTTGACCTTTTAAGGTGGATTACAGGAGACCCTGTTGAAGTGTTTGCCTATTCAAACCATAAATGTCTTGTTGACTGGCCCGTGGATGATGCAACAATTGCCATATACAGATTTGAAAACGATGTAATGGGAAAAGTATTCTGTTCTATTGGATGCATCAGACCATACACGATGAGAAGTGTTTTTTATGGAACAAAAGGTACCATAATTTCTGATAATACTTCAGACCATATTCTTTTGTGCTCCACCAGATATTTTAAGAGAAAGGCAAACTACAATTTTGCAAAAATTCCTGTTAATATCGCCCATCATAATGTTGCTGCAGAAATCCGCTATTTTGTTGATTGTATTTTGAGCGATCGCAGAATTGAAACAGATGAAATCGAAGGAACAAAAACAGTTGCCAGTTGCCTTGGAGCAGTAATCTCGGCTGAACAACATAGACCCGTCAATATCAGAGATGAAATGTTCTCCAGGTTTATCCACCTGTAAGATGTTACTTCCCAATAATCCAGACAGGACTTGCCCAAGCAACTTCTTGATTTCTTTGAATGGCTCTGATGTAGTAAAAAGCAAATGGATGTTTGGAGTGCTGGGTAGGCGGAAGTAAAATTCTATTTACTGGTGTACTGTCCTGCCAGTGTACTTCCACATCCATTTTTTTGTCTTTTATTGTTGCCACAATACAGTTGTTCCTGATTATTTCAATCCTTTCAAGGATATCAGTACCGTGAAATATGATATGGAATTTTCTGATGCCTGCTTTTTGAAAGTTGATTTCTTTGCCCAGAGGATTTCCGTTCATTGTGTAAAACAGATATATCCGTGCGCCAGTGGTTGCAATCGTTCTTCTATTCCACAATGCCTCCCATATTCCTTCTCTTGAAAGTTGATTTGCAAAAACTCCTGTCAGTCCATCCTTGTAATTACATGAACCCTGTGGAAAATCTGTTCCCGCATGCCCGATGTGGTCGTCTCCACCACCAGTAAATCCCACCTTCCAGCCAGAGAGAAGCGCATTGATGAGATAACCGATCTTAAACGGTTGCCAGTTGCTTTTGCATTCAGGAATGGGATTACCCATTTTTTCACTACATTCATAGCTTCCCCTCATTTGATATATCTCAACCAACCTTTCTTTTGTTTCATCATGATCTTTCCAGTCACAGAAATTTCCCCCATGTGCAGTATGGTGAGGTATTACAATGGCTTTTTCTTTTTTCAGGGCTTTGAACAGGGCTTTTGGTGTGGGAAAATGTCCTTCATCTGAGCGATACATGGGTCTATCATCATGAAAATAATAAACATTTCTATCTCCATCTCCATTTCGTCTCCACTTTGCCCACTCATAACCTGAAAATGTAATAAATTTTCCGGGTTTATGCCATTTTTTTACAGTTTCGCATGTTTTTTTCCACATTTTTTCTGTGGTTTCCCAGGTATGGTCATGGTCACCAGGAGCACCAAAATCAAGCCGGGCTTCGTTCTTTAATTGATGAAAATAATGGTCAATTGTTCCGACACCATCAGACATTTCAGTATGTCCATGTATCATTCCCCAGTAAAGATTGTATTTCTCATTTTCACTGCATATGATGGGATTGCTGACAAATTTTTTTCCGGCATACTTTATAGTCAATCTATAAATTCCTGGCTCTGGAAGGGCAGTTTCAAACTCAAGGCAGGTGGAGTTTTTCACCCTTTTGATTGGGCTATTTAATTTTTTTCTGCCGCAAAACAGGTATATTTTTTTGTGCGGAATTTCTGAGGAAAGATTATGAAATTTATCCTCAGGTCTGATGAGTACAGAAAAATTTTTTTCTGGCAAAACATTTGAAGGTGCATGTATTTTCATATGATGTATGCGTCTACCAAGGATATGGACTAAACAGGCAGAAAGAATTTTCTTTTGATTTTCCTGGTTCCAGACACTTTCAGCCCTGTGGGGACCAGAAGCAGATACTAGTTCATCCTGATATAAAACGAAAAACTTGTTCAAAATGCTTGCTGTCTCACAATAAACATTTCGCAGGACAACTTCAAGGTATTCTTCTTTTTTTATGCCAGTATCAGGAATATGTATGATAAAAGTTCCTGGATAACCTGAATATTTTGAAATTTTTAAATTTCGATTTTTCAATTTGGCACAGATAAAACCATCTGCTTTCTTACTGGTAATTTGGATATTTGAGAAATACCCTTTGTTATTTCTTCCACCAGCAATTTGAAGTTTCACAGATGAATGTGGTCTGATATTTCTTGATAAAAGAAATTGTAATTTCAGTGTTGCCTTCTGCCCCGCAAAAACAAAAGACGGTCTGGAAAAAGTAATTTTTACTCTGCCAGGTATTCTGATTGGTCTTTCAAATTTAGGGACATGGATATTTTTCATATGCATCTCAGAGTATATTTCTGAATTGTACCACAAATTCAGTGGGATTAAATAAAATTTTGACACAAAGGTAAGAAATGTGTATAATCTTGGCAAAAATAAAATCCTGTTGTGGCTGATTTTACAAGAGTATTTTACCAAAACTTCAGGACAAAATGGAGGAAACATGAAAACTCAAAAAACGCCTGTTCCCGATAAAGAAACAAAAATTGAAAAAAAGTTTTATCTTGTGGATGCAACCGGTAAAACCCTTGGACGGCTGGCATCAAACATAGCGACGGTTCTCCTTGGCAAGCACAAAAGTTGCTGGGTTCCATACCAGGATACAGGTGACTTTGTTATTGTCATCAATGCTGAAAAGGTGAAATTAACCGGAAAGAAAATGTTTGACAAGGTATATTACAGACACTCCGGATATCTTGGAGGATTGAAAAAAGAAACCTTTATGTCACTGATGCAGAAAAGTCCTGAAACAGTGATCGAACATGCTGTAAAAGGAATGCTGCCTCACAATCGGCTTGGAAGACAACTGTTAAAAAAGCTCAAGGTTTATCGTGGTTCCCAGCATCCGCACCAGGCACAGATACCAGTAGTGCTTGACATAAAATAGGAGGTTTTATGCCAAAAATTTACATTATCGATGTAACAAACAGGGATGGAGTGCAGACAGCACGGCTTGGCCTTGCGAAACTTGAAAAGACAATGATCAACTTGTATCTGAATCAGATGGGCATATTCCAGAGTGAAGCAGGTTTTCCTGTTACAAAGCACGAAATCAATTATCTCAACGCAAATATGGCACTTGTAAAAAAGGGTATTCTTACTCCAATAAGAATCTCTGGCTGGATGAGGGCAATTGTTGATGATGTTGCTGAAGCGTTCAAAAATATTCCGGAACTTGAACATGTCAATCTTTCGATTTCAACATCTCAGCAGATGATACTGGGTAAATTTCAGGGAAAAAGAGATTTTTCAGGCGTGATCAAGGACATGACTGCTGCTGTTGATGAAGCAAAAGCACGCGGAGCAAAATCAATTGGAGTAAATGCAGAGGACGCATCGAGAACAGACATGGACAAACTGATTGAATTTACTCTCGCTGCAAAGGAACATGGCGCTGATAGAATCAGGTATTGCGACACACTGGGATACGATACACCATTTACAGTCTACGAGCGTGTCTATCAGCTTGCTTCAAAAACAAAGATGCCTGTGGAATTACATTGTCATAACGACTTAGGAATGGCTGTGGCATGTTCTGTTGCAGGAGCAAAAGCAGCCATAGATGCAGGCGTTGATGCGTATATTAACACCACAATCAATGGTATGGGAGAACGGGCAGGAAATGCAGATTTTATCTCGGTTTTGCTTGCGTGCAAATATGGTGCTGGAATGGCAGGCAAGTATCAGCTGGATGAAAGAATCAATCTTTCGATGTCGTGGAAAATTGCCCACTATGCTTCATATGCCTTCAGGGTTCCTATTCCAATTAACCAGGTGGGAGTTGGAGCAAATGCTTTTGCACATTCCTCTGGAATACATGTGGATGGTGCTCTGAAAGACAAAAGAAATTATGAGTTGTACGATTTTGAAGAACTCGGCAGAGGCGAGCCTGAAATCATTGAAACCGGACGAATGATTATTCTTGGTGAATACAGTGGTATCAAAGGACTGCGAAACATTTATGGCAAACTTGAGGTCGAATTCAAGGATGAGGAAGAAGCGAGAAAAATTCTTGAACTTGCCAGATATGCAAATGTTCATACCCAGAAACCACTGACCGACGACGAATTGCTTTTTGTTGCAAGACATCCAGAAGAAGCTCGTCTTTTAATGACTGTAACACCATAATGTTATAAAATGGGTCAGACAATAGCAGAAAAAATTCTATCATCTCATGCAGGAAAGCAGGTTTTTGCAGGCGAAATATGCCTTGCAAAGGTGGATTTTCTTATGGCACAGGATGGAACAGCACCTCTTGTGATAAAGGCGTTTGAAGAACTTGAAGGAAATAAAATTTTTGACCCTGAACGGGTGTGTTTTGTCTTTGACCACAGCGCGCCAAGTCCAAATATGGGGGTTTCTTCTCTCCACAAACTCATGAGAGAATTTATACAAAAATATGGCATAAAGAAAATGGAAATAGGAGAAGGCGTATGCCATGTTCTGATGCCTGAAAAAGGATTTTTAAGACCAGGACAACTGATTCTTGGCGCTGATAGTCATACTCCCACCTATGGCGCATTAAATTTGATGGCATGTGGAGTTGGTTCCACTGACCTTGCCATTGCAATGCTGACAGGAAAACAATGGTTCAGAGTTCCATATTCCACAAAACTTGTATTTTCTGGAAAATTGAAAAAGGGAGTATTTGCAAAAGATATGGGACTTCTGATGGTGAAAACACTTACCGCGCAGGGAGCAGTCTATCAGAGTGTTGAAATTACAGGACAGGCAATAAAGAATCTATCGATGGATGGCAGATTTACAATCGCAAATCTTGTCACAGAAGTCGGCGGGAAAAACTGCGTGATGGAATATGACAGTGAAACCGAAAAGTATCTGAAGGATTTTGTTGGTGAAAACGAAACAATAAACCCTGTGTTTGCTGATAGCGACGCGATTTACAATAATGTTGTTGAACTTGATATAAACAAACTGGTTCCACTTGTGGCAAAACCCCATACTGTTGACAATGTCAGCCCTGTGGAAGAAGTTCGTGGAACAAAAATAAATCAGGCATTTATTGGTACTTGTACTAATGGAAGATTGGATGATTTAGCAATTGCTGCAAAGATTCTTAAAGGAAGAAAGGTACACAAGGATGTCCGTACGATTATCACGCCTGGTTCAAGAAAAATATATCTTGAGGCAATGAAAAAAGGTTATATCAAAATTTTCCTTGAAAGCGGTTGTTGCGTTACAAACCCTGGTTGTGGGCCATGCGTTGGAACACATCAGGGCATTCCGTCAGATGGTGAAATAGTCATATCAACTGCAAATAGAAATTTTAAGGGAAGAATGGGGAATCCAAATGCGTTTATCTATCTTGCCTCTCCGGCAACAGTGGCTGCTTCTGCAATAAAGGGTGAAATTTCAGACCCGAGAGAATTTTTATGATATGGACATTCATTGCTTGAGTTTGCATCAGATAAAGGAGCTCCTAAAAAAACGAGAGATTTCACCTGTTGAGCTTGTCAGACAACAGTTGGAAATTATTCATGAAAAAAATAAACTTCTTAATGCTTTCATTCATATCAATGACAGTTGCATTGAACAGGCAAAGCAGAGTGAACAGAGATACATTCGTGGGGAATTTCGGGAACTTGAGGGCGTACCCATTGCAATAAAAGACAATATCTGCACAATAGACCAGCCAACAACATGTGCTTCAAAAATCCTCAAGGGTTACATCAGTCCATTTGACGCTCATGTGATTGAAAATCTTAGAAATTCAGGAGCAATTCTGATTGGCAAGACAAATATGGATGAGTTTGCCTTTGGTTCCTCAACAGAAAATTCTGCTTATGGACCTGCGCTGAATCCTTATGACACTACAAGGGTTCCTGGTGGTTCAAGTGGCGGTTCTGCAGTATCAGTGGCAGCGAATATGGCGTTTGGCGCGCTTGGTTCTGATACAGGTGGTTCAATCAGGCAGCCAGCGAGTTTCTGTGGAGTGGTGGGTTTGAAGCCAGGTTATGGAAGGGTGTCAAGATATGGGCTGGTGGCATTTGGTTCATCTCTTGACCAGATAGGTCCTTTTGCCAGAGATGTCAGGGATGCAAGCATCATAATGAAAATTATTGCCGGGTACGATGAAAGAGATTCAACATCGTGTAATATCCCTGTTGCTGACTATGAAAAGGAACTTGAAAAACCTCTTGATAAAAAAAATATTCGCATAGGAATTCCTGATGAATATTTTGGCGAAGGACTTTCAAAAGAAATTAGAGACAGAATTACCAATATCATTGATTGTCTTGCCAGAGATGGTTTTCATGTGGAAAGAATAAGCTTACCCCATACCAGTTATGGAATACCCACCTATTATATTATAGGTACTGCTGAAGCGAGTACAAACCTTGCAAGATTTGATGGCGTTAAGTTTGGATATCGCAGCAAAAATTCTAAAACAGTTTTTGACCTATATACAAATTCCAGGGGAGAGGGTTTTGGAAAAGAAGCAAAAAGACGCATCATTCTTGGTACTTTTGTTCTTTCTGCGGGTTACTATGAAGCATATTATTTAAAAGCGCAAAAGGTTCGTTCGCTGATTATCAGGGACTTTCAGCAGGCATTTCAGTCGGTCAATTTTATCATCACTCCCACCACGCCAGAGACAGCGTTTAAGATTGGTGAAAAAGCAATAAATCCTCTTGCAATGTATCTTTCAGATGTTTTCACTGTGAACGCAAACCTTGCAGGAATTCCAGGAATAAATTTGCCAGCTGGCTTTTCTTCTGATAAACTTCCTTTTGGTATGCAGATACTTGCACCTGCGTTCAAGGAAGCAGAATTGCTTAGTTTTGCACATTACATTGAACAGAACTACACAAAGGAGTGAACGTGGAACAGGTATTTACTTTTCGCTCTTTTCTGACCGGTCTCATTCTTTCAATATTTATTGCCTTTTACGACCATGTCTCAGTGGATATCAATTCTGGTTCTTATCTTGCCATTGACCATATGCCTGTTGCAGCCATCACATTGTTTTTCTTTCTTGTGTTTTTTGTCAATACTTTGCTGAAAAGAATAAAACGAACACTGGCTTTCAGACCAGGAGAAATGCTTCTTGTTTATTGTATGATGCTGGTTGCCTGTTCTGTAACTGAAATGGGGCTTGGCAGTCAGATTCTTCCGCTCATATCGGCTCCATCATACTATGCAAATCCTCAGAATGAATGGAACACTTTAATCGTTCCGCATTTGAGAAAGAGTTTGATAGTGACAGACCCTGACGCAGTCACATATTTTTTTGAAGGGCTCCCAAAAGGTATGTCCATTCCATGGGGTGTCTGGATTAAACCGCTGTCTCTCTGGATACCGTTTTTACTTGTTTTCTATTTCTGCACGATATGCATTGCAGTGATGTTAAGAAAACAATGGATGGACAGGGAAAAACTTGTTTATCCATTGACAATCCTTCCAACAGAAATGGTCAAGGAACAACCGGGTCAGCCAGGTAAAAAGTCATATCTGCCTGGATTTTTCAAAAATCCGTTGATGTGGCTGGGTTTTGGTATCGCGTTTGTTGTTGGAACCATGGTGGCACTGCACGCATACAATAATATGATACCTGCTCCAAGACTTCAGCAATCAATCTCGGCATTTAGGGGGACGCAAAATATCATATTCAGGGTGAGTTTTCCAGTCATAGGATTTGTCTATCTGGCAAATCTTGAAGTAAGTTTTTCATTATGGTTTTTCAATCTGATTTTCCAAATTATTAAGGGTGTTTTCAATATCACAGGGATTTCAAGTACAGAAAACATTGGAATTTATGGATGCTCAGGATATGCCATATTTGCCCATCTTGGGACTGGCGCAATGATAGCAATGGTGGCATACAGTTTGTATATTGCGCGAAGCCACTTCAGAGATATATGGAAAAGTGCAATCGGAAAAGCCAATATTGACGATTCAAATGAAATCCTCTCATACAGGACTGCATTCTGGGGATTTGTTATTGGTTCAATTTTTGTGCTGGGATGGCTTATGTATTCAGGACTTAATCTTACGATTGGTTTTGTTTTTTACCTGTTTGCGCTTATCATTTTCCTGGTTTTAACAAGAATCGTGTGCGAAGCAGGTATTCCTACACTTGTTGCAACAATCATATCGTCTTCCATCGTGATTTCTATGTGGGGAAGCAAACATATGCCTGTCACTGCACTTGTTGCACTTGGGTTGACGTATGTGTACAGCGCTGATTTGAGAACATTTCCGATGGCAGCCAGCAGCATGTCATTAAAAATTATGGATCAGTTTAGCAGAAGAAAAAGATACCTTTTCTGGGCTATTATGACAGCGATTCTGGTTAATATCATCGCTACGATGTTTTTTATGCTCAAAATTTCATATAAGTACGGCGGAATCAACCTGAATAGCTGGTTTTTCAAAGGTGGTCCTCAGGCACCATTTGACTACATTGCGGACCTGATAAAAAACCCTACTGATTCAAATAAGATTGGATGGCTATGTCGAGGTATTGGGCTGGTGGTAATGTCTGGTATTATGTTTATGCGTCAGCAATTTCTTTGGTGGCCACTGCATCCCATTGGATTTGTAATTGGACCGGTATGGTTGATGGACTCGTTATGGTTTTCCATATTCATTGCGTGGCTTATTAAAAAGATTATTCTTAAGTATGGTGGCGCCCGAGCATACGAAAAAAGCAAATACTTTTTCCTTGGACTGCCACTTGGATATTACACATGTGCTGGAATCTGGGTCTTCATTGATTTTATTGCCAAAAAACACGGAAACGTGGTTTTCTGGATTTGACATTAAATGGCGATATTAAAAACTCAACATCTTGAGAAATTTTTGACAGACATTCCAAAACTTAGAATCCTTGTTGTTGGAGATTTGATACTTGACCATTTTGTAACAGGTCAGGTAAGAAGAATTTCTCCAGAAGCACCTGTACCGGTTGTTGAGGTAAGAAAACAAATTTATCGTTGTGGCGGTGCAGGAAATGTGTGTTTAAATATCTCAGGGCTTAAGGGACATGTTACAATTTGCGGAGTCATCGGAGATGATTCCAATGGTGCCCTGCTGAAAGACATTCTTGAAACAAGCCATGTTGGAACATTTCTGCTTCATAGAAAGGAATTTCCAACAAGCATTAAAACAAGAATTATTGCTGGCTCCCAGCAAATGATACGAGTTGATAACGAGCAGATTGAAAAATTGTCTCAGAGTGAAATAGAGAAAATGCAACAATTTTTCGAGAAAGAGATCGAAAATTACGACGCTGTCATTATCTCTGACTATGGAAAGGGAGTTATTGTTCCCTCTCTTATTACACATCTTGTGCACCTGTGCCGACGTTATAAGAAAATTATTACAGTTGATCCTAAGGTGAATCATTTTTCCTATTATAAAAATGTTGATTGTCTGACCCCGAACCTTATGGAAGCAAGCGCAGGAATGCACATGCCAGAGCCAACAACAGAGCAGGAAATAGTAAATCTTGGCAACAGAATCATGAAAAGCTTGCAATCACATACACTTGTTATTACAAGAGGCAAGGATGGAATGACAGTTTTTACTGGTTCAAAGGTTATACACCTTCCTGCAATTAGCAAGGAAGTATTTGATGTTACTGGAGCAGGAGATACTGTTATTGCTGTGCTGACACTTGCGCTTGCATGTGGTTTTGATATCGTGAAAGCTGCTACATTTGCTAATCTTGCTGCGGCAGTGGTAGTTCAAAAACTTGGTACTGCAAATGTTTCACCAGAAGAATTAAAAACAATATTTGATGTGTATGATTCATCTGAGATTGAGGCGATGAAATGAAGGGTATCATTGGAGTAATTCCGGCACGATATCAATCTGAACGATTTTGTGGAAAGGTTCTTCAGAAAATAGGGAATATCACAATTCTTGAAAGCGTGTATCAGCACGCAAAAAAGGCAAAAACTCTCGAGAAGCTGATTATAGCAACAGATAGTGAATTTATCGCAAATCATGCCAGAAGTTTTGGAGCAGAGGTGGTTTTTACTTCGTCCAATTGTACCTGTGGCAGTGAAAGAGTGGCAGAGGTTGCTGAAAAAATACCAGGAAGAATTTTTGTCAATATTCAGGCAGATGAACCATTTGTTCCTGATGAAGCAATTGACAAACCTGTGGCAGAAATGTTAAAGGATAAAAAAATTCTATGTTCAACACCTGTGACAAAAATCAGAACAGAGCAAGAACTTTATAATCCCAATATTACCAAGGTCGTGACGGATAAAAATGGTTTTGCTTTGTTTTTTTCTGGTAGCCTCATACCTTTCCCACGTTCCTATTTTAACAGAGACATACCATTTTTTGGAAAGGTGGAATTTTTCAAACACATTGGAGTATATGTGTTCAGAAAAAATTTTATCCTGAAATTCAAAAAATTGCCTTCCGGGCAACTTGAAAAATTTGAACAGCTTGAACAGTTGAGAATTCTTGAAAATGGCTATAAAATCAAGGTTGTTGTCATTTCAAAAGATTCAATTTCTATCGATACCGTTGAAGATCTGAAAAGGTTGAAAGTAGCAGGCCATGACTAAACTGATATTTATCACAGGCGGTGTTGTGTCATCGCTTGGCAAAGGGATTGCGAGCGCATCCATAGGTGCATTGATGGAAAGCCATGGCTACAGAATTTCAATGATGAAACTCGATCCCTACATCAATGTTGACCCGGGTACCATGAGTCCATTTCAGCATGGCGAGGTATATGTTACTCAGGATGGTGCAGAAACAGACCTTGACCTTGGCCATTATGAGCGATTTACGAACGCAAAAATTTCAAGATTGAACAATGTGACAAGTGGTCAGATTTATTATTCGGTGATTCAAAAAGAAAGAGAAGGGAAATATCTTGGAAAAACAATTCAGGTTGTCCCACATATCACTGATGAAATCAAAAACCGCATTATGATACTCACAAAGAAGGTTGACATACTGATATGTGAAATTGGTGGGACTGTTGGAGATATAGAGAGTTTGCCATTTCTTGAAGCAATCAGACAACTTCGTTTTGAGTATAACTCTGAAAATACAGTTTTTGTCCATTTAACCCTTGTACCATTTATTCGTGCAGCAGGGGAACTGAAGACAAAACCAACCCAGCACTCTGTAGCGAATCTTAGAGAAATAGGTATTCAACCACAGATACTTCTGTGCAGAACCGAAAAACCCCTTTCTCAGGACCTGAAAGAAAAAATTGCGCTTTTCTGTAATGTAAAAAAACAGGCAGTGATTGAAGCCATTGATACCCCGTACATTTATGAAATTCCCTTGATTTTTCACCGTCAGAATCTTGATAAAATCATTCTTGAACATTTGAAGCTACCCGCCCATCCACATCCTTCGCTTGAAAGGTGGAACAATATTGTAAATATTCTTCATACTGCTACTGAAAAGGTACGCATCGCAGTGGTCGGCAAATATATTAAACTGCAGGACTCATACAAATCCATATACGAAGCCATTGTGCATGGAGCCATATCCAATCGTTGCAGAGTTGAATTGGTGAAGATAGATTCTGAACAGATTGAAAAGGATGGCCCTGAGATTTTGTTAAAAGAAATTGATGGCGTGGTACTGCCGGGTGGTTTTGGTGTACGCGGGGTTGACGGCATGATAAAAACCATCAAATACTGCAGGGAAAATCAGATACCCTTTCTTGGAATATGCCTGGGATTGCAGTGTTCTGTGATTGAATTTGCAAGAAATGTGATTGGATTGAAGGAAGCAAACAGTACTGAGTTTTGCCAGCATACTCCAGACCCTGTGATTTGTCTACTTGACGAACAAAAAAGCATTACAAAACTTGGTGGAACAATGAGATTGGGCAGTTATCCCTGTATTATTGAGCCAAGGTCCCTGGCTTCAAAGGTATATAAAAAGAAAAAGATTTATGAGAGGCACAGACATCGATGGGAATTCAATATCATGTACCTTGAAAGTTTCAAAAAGCATGGGATGAAATTTACTGGTTTTTCTCCTGATAGGAAACTTGTTGAAATTATTGAGATTGAAAACCATCCATTCTTTATAGCAACCCAGTTTCATCCAGAATTTCAGTCAAAGCCATTTGCGTGTCATCCTCTTTTCTCTTCGTTTGTCAATGCCTCGCTTCAGCATAAAGGAAAAGAAAAGCCGTGCTGATTTTGAATTTTTTTTCATGTAAGTTATAATATAGTTCCAACAAATTACATAAATCCCCTGAACAGTTTTTACAAGGGAGTATCCTATGTCAACACCGCTTGAAAAATGGGTACAGAAGCAGGCAGAACTAACAAAGCCAGATAGAATTCACTGGTGCGATGGTTCAGAACAAGAGGCAAGATGGCTAATGAAAGTGGGCATGGAAGAAGAAAGAATTAATGGGAAACCAGTTTTTTATCAATTGAATCAAGAGAAATGGCCCAATGCATATCTTCATAGGAGTCATCCCACAGATGTTGCAAGAACAGAGCATCTCACCTATGTTTGCCATCCTGATAAAGAAATTGCTGGTCCAAACAACAACTGGATGGAACCAGAGGAAGCAAAAAAATTGTTAACCCGCCTCTCAGACGGCTGTATGAAAGGAAGGACAATGTATGTTTTACCTTATATGATGGGCCATCCTGATAGCCCTTTTGCAAAGGCATGCGTGCAACTTACAGACATTTCTTATGTCGCTGTCAGCATGCGTATTATGACAAGGATGAGCAAACACGTGATAGAGGAAATTGGAAACAGGGAAGATTTTGTTAAAGGACTTCATTCTGTCGGTGATTTTGATCCTAACAAAAGATTTATCATGCATTTCCCTGATGAACATCTTGTATGGAGTATTGGCTCTGGCTATGGAGGAAATGCTCTGTTAGGGAAAAAGTGTTTTTCTTTAAGAATAGCGTCATGGTTAGGTTATAATGAAGGATGGCTGGCAGAGCACATGGTGATTATGGGGATTGAAGATCCTGATGGAAATATTACTTATATCACTGCAGCAATGCCCTCTGCATGCGGAAAAACAAACCTCGCAATGATGGAATCAGCATTGCCTGGTTATAAAATATGGACTCTTGGTGATGACATTGCCTGGTTTCACATTGGAGACGATGGAAGATTGTATGCTATCAATCCAGAAATTGGGTTTTTCGGTGTGGCTCCAGGAACGTCAAGCAAAACCAATCCCAACATGATGAAAACTTTAGTAGGTGACAAATTTTATCCCACACTTTTTACAAATACTGGTTTGAATCTGGATACAAACGAACCATGGTGGGAAGGAATGGACACGTCTCCAGGAAGAAACATGCAGGATTGGCAGGGAAATGCCTGGAACCCATCTTCAGAATCGCCTGCAGCGCATCCCAATTCAAGGTTTACTGTTTCTATCTACAATGCACCCACTCTTTCAAAAGAATTTGACAATCCAAAAGGAGTGCCGATTTCAGCAATTATCTTTGGTGGAAGAAGAACAAACCTTATACCACTTGTAACAGAAGCATTTTCCTGGGAACATGGTGTATTTATGGGGGCAAGAGGCGGTTCTGAAACCACTGCTGCTGCCATACATAAAGTGGGTATGTTGAGAAGAGATCCAATGGCAATGCTTCCATTTTGTGGATATAATATGGCGGATTATTTCAGCCACTGGATTAATCTTGGCAAGAAAATAAAAAACCCGCCAAAAATCTTTTCAGTCAACTGGTTCAGAAAAGACGAAGACGGAAAATTTATCTGGCCAGGTTTTGGTGAAAATATCAGGGTGCTCAAGTGGATTATTGACAGGGTGAACAATAAGATTTCTGCAAAAGAAACACCTATTGGTTGTGTTCCATATCCACAGGATATTGATACCACTGGCATTGATATTTCCAGAGGCAAACTCAATAAAATTCTTGATGTCAATATTAAGGAATGGAAGGAAGAACTTGAGGATGTAAAAAGGTTTTTTGAAAGTTTTGGTAAACGACTCCCTGCATATTTGTGGGAAGAATTTGAGAAACTATATAAACAGGCAACTTGATTGATTACTAACTTTATGGATTAAGTTTGCCAATTTCTGAAATCATGAATTCGCATTCTGTCCCATAACTATCCATAATCTTTTCAATGCCTGAATTTTTCAATTCAGCGAGCAATTTCTTCAGCGGTATTTTGCCAGTTTGAGAAACAGCCCAGATAATGGATATTTCTGCAAAATTATAATTTTTTCTCAATTGTTCAAAATCTGCTGGAGAAATTTTGGATGTGGAGATGATTTTTTTTGCGATTACCTGTGCCTGGTATGGAGTTGTTGCTCGCTTTTGAATTTCAAGCGCAGCAGTGTAGACATTCAAAATATTTTCCTTGCCCTGTTCTATCAGTTTGTCAATGGTTTGAAAGGTAGAAGAAATTTCTTCCTTTGTGGTTGGATTTATCCCTGCATAAGATAAAGGAATAAACAAACAGATAGAACAAATAACCAACGCTTTGACATTCATTTTGTCCTCCCCTGAAAAAGATATCTATTTTTTTCTCCCCCTGCAAAAGAGGGATGGGGTGAGGGATGTTTTCCCTCACATTTTAATCTATTGAATATCCTCAAGGATATTAATTAAATCATCCTCATGCTCGATTTCATCCTTCAGGATTGAAAGAACCATCAAATAAGTAATAGGATCTTTATCCTTAAGCATTTCTGCCAGTTTCTGATAAACTTCTATGGCACACTGTTCACCTTTAATATTCTGCTTCAGAATGGGTATCACATTTGGGTCTTCTGGAGCATCATAACCGCAGTTTGTCAACTTATACCATTGCTCTGGTTTCAAAACAGGACTACCGCCAAGTTGAATAATTCTATCTGCAATCATTCCAGCATGTTTCAATTCATCTCCTGCGTGCTGACCCAATTCAGCAGCAACCTCTTGCCTGAATTTTCCCTTCACAACCTTTTCTCCAAGCCAGTACTGATAATAAGCAAGCCATTCATCAGAAAGAGCCTTATTCAATTGCTGCACAATTTCTTTGATGTCTGCCTTAACAATTTTTATCCCTTTTCTTTCCACTTTCACCCTCCTTGTTAGTTCGCTATTATATTATACCATTATTTAACTGCTGGCAAGTTTCAACTGCGGCAGATTCCTGCGTAGTTTTGTCTGCGCCGTAGAGTGTGTGAATAGTATTTTGCTGAAAATCCATTGAGTATTTTTCTGTTTTCTTTGCTTTTCCCTGTTTTTCTCCACTTCCATCAGGAAAGACAGAAGCATTATGAACAATTAGCGAAGGCGCAGAAACAAAACAAACAGGAAAGCAGCAGCGTTCTGCCATATCAATGGCAGTTGACTGTCCGAAGCCAGCAGAGTGCAAAAGCGCTTACGTTGCTGGCAAGTTTCAACTGCGGCAGATTCCTGCGTAGTTTTGTCTGCACCGTAGAGTGTGTGAATAATGCTTTTGTCTTTCCGTCCATCTCCCTATCTTCTTACCACCATCGCCACTCCTTCTCCTCCACCTACACAGAGTGTACACAATCCATATTGAGCATCTCTTCTTTTCATCTCATATAGTAGCGTCACAAGTATTCTGGTTCCACTTGCACCAATGGGATGTCCCAGTGCAATTGCTCCACCATTGACATTGAGTTTGTTCATATCAACCTTTAACTTCTGGCATACGGCAAGTACCTGAACAGCAAATGCTTCATTGATTTCTATCAGATCAATATCATCCAGGGAGACTCCTGCTTTTTCAAGAGCAATTTTTGTTGCAGGTACTGGTCCAAGTCCCATCAAAGCAGGTTCAATGCCTGCCTCGCCATAAGAAACTATTTCTGCCATTGGTTTTAGAGAAAAATTTCCAACGATCTCTTCAGACGCGATAACAACTGCGGCAGCTCCATCATTAATACCTGAGGCGTTTCCTGGTGTAATTGTGCCATTTTCCCTGAATGCTGGTTTCAATTTTGAAAGTTTTTCAAACGTTGTGTCTGGCCTTGGATGTTCATCCTGTTCAAAGACAGTGTCTTTAAGAATCACAGGTGTAATTTCTTCCTTAAACCACCCTTTTCCCTTTGCATCTTTACATTTTTGCTGGGACTGATACGCAAATTCATCCTGAGCATCTCTTGGTATTGAAAATTTTTCAGCAAGATTTTCTCCAGCAATTCCCATATGATAGTTATTGTAAATGTCCCACAGTCCATCGTGTATTAAACTATCAACGAGTGTGCCATGTCCTAATTTATAACCACTTCGCGCTTTTTCAAGAATGTAGGGAGCCTGACTCATATTTTCCATTCCGCCAGCAACAACAATATCTGCCTGACCTGCCATAATGGTACACGCGGCAAGAGATACTGCCTTTAATCCAGAACCGCAAACTTTGTTAATTGTCGTTGCAGGGATATCAACAGGAATTCCTGCTTTGATTGCTGCCTGTCTTGCAGGATTCTGTCCAAGTCCTGCCTGCAAAACATTGCCCATAATGACCTGGTCAATTTTCTGTTTAGGTACACCTGCCCTTTTTATTACAGAAGAAATCACAATAGAACCAAGTTCAATTGCTGACACATTACTTAAGGATTTGCCGAAATCGCCAATCGGTGTTCTTGCAGCGCTGATGATAAAAACCCTTCTCATGATTTTTTCCTTTTGATGGTGTATTTAATTCCCATAGGTTCGTTTTTAAAAATTTTGTCAGACATTGTTTTGAGTTTGTCTGAAATTTTCGGGACGAGATCCATTTTTGAAATGACATCGTTGGTAATATCAACTCCTGGAGCAATTTCAATTAGTATTAGCCCTGCCTGGTCGAGTTGGAATACTGCCCTTTCTGTGACATACAGAACTTTTTGATGTTTTTTAATTGCGTATTCAGAACTGAAAGTAATTTGTTCTACCTGTTTCAAAAATTTTTTATGCATTCCTTCACTGAGAATTTTCAGAGTACCATCTGTAATTTCAACTTTCAGTCCGCCTGCTGTAAAACTTCCACAATAAACAACTTTTTTTGCGTTTTGCGTAATGTTAATGAAACCACCTGCTCCAGCAATTCGGGAAGAAAACTTACTGACATTAACATTACCGTAAGTATCTGCCTGGGCAAGTCCAAGAAATGCAATGTCAAGCCCACCACCATCATAAAAATCAAACATGTACGGCTGGTCAATGATTGCAACCGGATTGTACGCTGCTCCAAAACTTAATCCACTGGCAGGTATTCCGCCCACTGCGCCTGCTTCAACTGTAAGTGTAATTTCATCAAGTATTTGCTCTTCCGCTGCAACAAGAGCAATACCTTCAGGCATTCCAATTCCAAGATTGACAATGTCTCCAGATTCAATTTCCATTGCAGCCCTTCTGCATATAATTTTTCTTTCATCAAGCGGCATTTTTCCAAAAAGTGTTTCAAGAGAGATTCTCTGTTGACCAGAATAAGATGGATTATATTCTTCAGCAAATGTTTGCTGGTGAAATTGTTTTTCAGCAACAACAATAGCGTCAACAAAAATTCCAGGAACTTTTACAAGATACGGATTGAAAATATCATCTGTAATTCTTTCCACCTGGGCAATAACAGTGCCCCCAGAATTTTTTGCTGCCATTGCCATTGGAAGCATTTCAAGAGAACCTGTTTCTTTTTCCATCGTGATATTACCGTTTTTATCAGCAGTTGTTCCCCTGATAAAAGCCACGTTAATTGGAAATGCCTTATAAAAAAGCCATTGTCTTCCTTCAATTTCAATCAGTTTCACAATATCTTCTTTTGTGATGCTGTTGAGTTTGCCGCCTCCAAATCGCGGATCAACAAATGTGTATAGGCCTACATGGGTGATTGTTCCTGGTTTTCCTGCAGCAATATCACGATAAAGATGGGATATAACTCCCTGAGGGAAATTGTATGCTTCAACTTTGTTCTCAATGACAAGCTTTCCCATCATTGGTACAAGATTCCAGTGCCCACCAATAACTCGTTTCACCATTCCTTCATGAGCGAAGTGATTTATGCCACGTGTCTTTCCATCTCCCTGACCTGCAGCGTATACAACTGTCAAATTACAGGGGTGCCCTGTTTCGAGAAACCGTTTTTCAAGGTAAAAGGAAAGCATTTCAGGATGACAATTCCCAACAAATCCACCTGTTGCGATAGTATCTCCATCTTTTACAAGACCCATTGCTTCATCGATATTTTTAATTTTTCCAGACGATGTCATCCTGCCTCTTTTCGAAGTTGGTGATTCTGTCGTCACAGAGATTGTCTCCGACACTATATAGTAAAATTTTATCATTTTGACTTTTGTAAATAAAATCCTTTCCAGTAAATGGGTCCACAGGAAGTTCTGGAAGAATTTCTGGAGCTAACCGAGAAAGCGTTTCAGGAAGTTTTTTATGAATTATCCTTGAAAAGATGATAAATAAGCCAGCAATGAAAATATAGGCAAGAGCAAAAATAAGGATGATTGAAAGGAAGTAGATAGAAAGTGGTACTAAATTCAGCAAAAAAAAGGTTGAACCTCTGGCGAAACGACTTGTTGCGCTTGAAAAATGATTTTGGTTTCATTCAATATTTATTTTATCACAGAAGACGACTTGATTAATAACTTTTGGCTTTTTTAAGATGGATCAGTATCGCTGTGATGTCGGATGGACTGACACCATCAATTCTTTTTGCCTGTCCGATAATAAATGGCCGATATTTTGACAGTTTTTCTCTTGCTTCAGTTGAAATGCCTGTGATTTTTGAATAATCAATGTTTTCAGGTATTTTTACACTGTCCATCAGAGATGTTTTTTCAATCATTTCAAGTTCTCTTTTGATATAACCAGCATACTTGATTTCTATTTCAATTTCTTCCTTTGCGTGCTCTGGAAGATCCTCAAGTTCTTTACAGAACTGGAAAATATCATAGATAGTATTTTCTGGTCTTCGCAAAAAATCTGCAAGAGATGTTTTCTCCTTGCACCTGGATAGATATGTCTGTTCAAGCATGGCACAAAATTTCTTTATGAGGTTTCTATTTTCTTTCATGATTTTATAGGTTTTTTCGTCAATAAGTCCATACTTAAATCCATAGTCCATTAATCTGAAATCGGCGTTGTCCTGCCTTAAAATCAATCTGTATTCTGCCCTGGAAGTAAACATTCTATATGGCTCTGCAATTTCTCTTGTCGTAATGTCGTCAATCAGTACCCCAATGTATGCCTCGTGCCTTTTTAATATTAATGGTTCTTTTCCAAGTATTGAGGAGGCAGCATTGATTCCTGCGATAATTCCCTGGGCTGCTGCTTCTTCATAACCACTTGTTCCATTGATCTGACCTGCGAGATAAAGTCCTGTGATGTTTTTTGTTTCAAGTGTTGGCTTTAATTGATATGGAGGAACAAAATCATATTCAATCGCATACCCGTATCTTAAAATTCTCACCTGTTTCAGTCCTGGAATCGTTCTCAGTGCCTTTTCCTGGACATCAACTGGGATACTGGTGGCAAATCCATTGACATAAACTTCATCACTATCATAACCTTCTGGTTCAAGAAAAATGTGATGAGTATCTCTGTCTGGAAACCTTACCACCTTTACTTCAATTGATGGGCAATATCTTGGACCAGTGGAACGAATTTGACCTGTATATAGAGGAGCTCTATCAAGATTATCTCTGATAATCTTCATTGTTTCTGATGTTGTGGACGTGAGATAACAGGAAATTTGTTTTCTATTGATTGATGACGTTCGATAAGAAAATGGCACTGGTGTTTTGTCCCCTGGCTGCTCTTTTACCTTACTGAAATCAATTGATTGTTTGCTGATTCTCGGAGGAGTTCCTGTTTTTAATCTACCCACATCAAACCCGAGTTCTTTCAAACATTCGGTGATACCTTTTGATGCAAATTCACCCATTCTTCCTGCTGGAAAACACTGATTCCCAATATGAATGATGCCATTTAAGAAAGTACCGGGACAAAGAATCAGACACTTGCATTCAATTTTTTCTCCTGAATCAAGCACGACACCGTCAACTTTACCATTTTTCTCCAGTATTTTGACAACCAGTGCCTGTAATAATTTCAGGTTTTTTTGATGGAAAAGAACATGTTTCATGTAATCTGAATATTTGAGCCGGTCAATCTGTGCTCTTGGACTCCACACTGCTGTGCCTTTACCTGTGTTGAGCATCCTGAATTGTATGCCGGCGCTATCTGTCGCAAGAGCCATTTGCCCGCCAAGAGCATCAATTTCTTTTACAATCTGTCCTTTGCCCACTCCGCCAATAGCAGGATTACAACTTGGTTTTGCAATTGTTCCAAAATTACCTGTGATAAGAAGGGTATTTAACCCCATTCTTGATGAGGCAAGTGTTGCTTCAATTCCAGCGTGTCCTGCGCCAATGACAACAATTTCAAATTCCATTTCAGGCATATCGTGCAATCACAAGCCCTGATGGCACCTTTGGGTAGAAGAAAGTGGTTTTTGGAGGAAGTATTTCACCACTACTGGCAACCTGCCTGATTTTCAGTAGATTCGGTTTCTGCATAAAAAAGCCAATGCTTGAGGGGTTGTGATTGACAAAATTGATAATTTCTTCTGGATTTCTGTCATAGTAAAGTTTTTCTCTGGCAGTTACGCCAAAAATTTTTTCAATAACAAGATAATGAAGAATGACAACATCAAGGGATTTCAATGTATCAGAAAAATTTTCTGGTAGAGATGATTTAACTTTTTCAATGTTTTTCAGAGACCATGTTTGAAATGAATTGTTGAAATAAACGCCAAAACTACAGTATTGAGAGTTTTCTATTGAAAAAAGAGTTTGGCTGAGATTTACATGTTTCTTGATTTCAAAGAATTCTTCAATGGCATTGATCTTTTCTAATGGATTGACATTTTTCAATGCTCTGTGGGTCGGCAGCACAAGCAGGGAGTTTGAAAGAAAATTGGTAAGATAAACCATGATGAATGGTGGAGCATCCGGGCACGCTTGAAAATATTGATAAGATGCCTGAAATCTGTGATGGCCGTCAGCAATAAAAAGTTTTGAGTCCTGGATTTTGCTCACCAGTGGCATCAATAATTCAGGCCTACAGGGTTCAAAGGTAACTGTTGTTTCCTCAAAAGATAGTTCTTCCTGAAATGGCATTGAGCAAGCAATCTCTTCAAGGAGATTTTCCTGGTCTTCGTAAAGCAATAATATTGGTTCCAAATTTGACTTTGTTGTTTCAAGAAGTTTGATTCTATCATCCCTGTATTTGTTGAAAATGACTTCATGTTTGATGACGCGCTCAGACGCCCGAAGGTCAAAAAGACCTATCAATCCAGTTCTTTCAAATTTTTCTCCTTTATACAAAAACTTTTGCTTTACAAGGTAAAAGTATTCTTTTTCGTCCTGTATGAGTATTTTCTCTCTGCACCAAGTTTCAAGTATTTGTGCAATTTCTCTGTGATAGTCAGTATCAAAAGATTCTGGAAGTGTCAGGCGGACAATGTTATAGGGTGAACGATTAATAAGTTCTTCGCGATATTTTTGACCAATCACATCATATGGTGGCGCGATCAATTGTTCAAGATTTCCTGCTTTTTTTGAGTACCTATATCCTTTAAATGGCGAAATCATTTCAAAGTCCTGTTGGGATGTCAACAAATTCTGCCTCAACATCAAACCTTTTTGACAGAATTTTTGCCAGTTCTTTTACCCCGAGAGTTTCTGTTGCATGATGACCCCCAAATATCACATTGATTCCAGAATCCTTTGCAGAATGAAAAACTTCAATAGTATCACCTGAAACGTAAAGGTCAACCCCTGCCTTTATTGCCTCATTAAATCCTGTATAACCACCACCACCACTGATTACAGCAACAGTTTTAACAGTGCCAGTCCCATAGGGAAGCACCCTGCATGTGATTCCAAGGGAATTATTGATTTTATTGACAATGTCATCAAGTTTTTTTGGTTTTGTAAATCGCCCGCAGAAACTGATAAATTGTCCGTCGTATGGGAAAAATCCTGTTGATTTTTTTGCGCCTATCAGTTTGAGAAGCAAAATATTATTACCAATTTCCGGGTGCATATCAAGCGGTAGGTGCGCGGCATACAGAGAAATATTATGCCTGTAAAGTATTTCCATCCTTTTTTTGTTTGCGCCAGCGAAAGAAGGATTGGCGTTTTTCCAGTAATTTCCATGATGAACAATAACAAGATTTGATTTCCTTTTTGCCGCATGCTGGAATACATCTGCGCCAGCATCAACTGTGCACATGATTTTTTCAACCCTTTCTGTTCCTTCCCATTGAAGACCATTCCAGGAGTCGTCTTTAATGTGATTGATATTGAGGAAACTATCAAGAAATTTCACGATGTGTTCAAGTTTTTCCATGGATCCCCCTTTTTCAATTTTTGCTACACTTTTCCTGTAACAGACCAGGAAGGTCAGCGTTTTTTAACATGTTCATAATGTGCTGCTTTTTCATATTTTTCAGTTCCTGTGGTTCAAGTAAAATATCCCATGCCTGACTGACAACAGCATTGTCACCATACATAAAATCACTTCCTCTTGAAGGTGAAACAAGAATCGTTTTGCCTGTTCTGATGGCTTCAACAATGTCTTTTTCCTGACATCCACTGGAAACAATCACTGTTCTTTCTGGATTAGAAAATGTACCATCATGGGTATCAGTGCTTCCAATCAGCGGTGGGAGAGTATCATTTTTTTTCCACTGGTAATAGTGAAACGGGATGTGTTCCCACGCATCAAGGCCTGTCTCCAAACCACTGTCAATTCTTTGTAGTTCCCATGTTGAATATGTCCAGCCAGGATGATTCCACTGGACAATCGCAGATTGCTGGTGGACAAGAGAAATGATTTGTTCTGGAGGAAGAGTCCATGGAATTGCTTTTGTCAGTGGATAGGCATTGAAATGAAAATCCCTTGTTGTGATTTCTTCACCAACAATAAAGGTGTAATCAAAACCGTGTTTTGAAAGGAGTTTCGACGCGATTTGTGCTCCCTCTATCGTATTGTGGTCAGTCAGAGCAAGAAAATCCATAAAACAATACATGGACTCAAGAGCCATTCCGCACGGAGTATGTTTCCCATCAGAAAATGTTGAATGGCTATGCAGGTCTCCGCAATAAATCAATGCCTGTCTTTTTACATTTTCAAAAGATCTTGTTGAAAACGCAAATTCATTGACAAGTGTCTTTCTGATTTTTTCAACATCCTGACTGGACACTGGTTTTCCTGCTATCACAAGTTTTGCTGCTTCTTCAGCAACCCATCGAGATGGATGTGAAACAGAAATAAGCATATCCTGATATGGAATTCTGATGACGGATTGTTTTACAATCGACACCTGGTATGCTTTAAATTTACTGATTTCCTGTGGAATGTCTTTGCCTGTTGCAATAAGTACGCTATTTTTTTCCATTGCTTCATCCACAGGAAGAAGGCGTATTTTTTTACTGCGTATGTATTTGTCTACCTGTTTTTTGATCGTTTCACTGGCGCTATCATCAATTGTTGCTGCTTCAGCATCCACATAATCAATTTTTCCAATGTCAACAACGTACATGGTTTTTGTTTGTGGGTTCACAACAAGTACTTGTTTTTCCGGGTCAAATCTTTCCATGTTGAAGTAAAAAAACATGTACGACCAGGAAGAAACGCGTCCTGGAAGTCCTGCGATGACAACAGGTCCTGCAGGATTTACATCTTCAAGCAAGTCCACAAATCCAGCAGGTTTCTCTCTTGCTGCTTCTTTTGCCAGACTCTGGTTGTCAAACTTTTTTACATTCACAGTAACAAGCGGAATAGAACCCCAGTAAAATGTCACATTCGCAATCTCAGGCGAAACATACTCAATGACAATCTGGGATTCTGGATTTTCAGCAAGAACGAGCAAGTCAAAAAGTGAATTTGTGTTTTTTAGCCCTTTTTTGCTCAAAATATCAATTCTCGCAGCAGTTTCCCTTACAGCGTATTTCAATTTTTCTACATCGGATGACTCCACTGCATACTTGATTTTTTCATAGCATGAACCAACTGCAAGATACCCATGAGCCCTAAAAGGATCTGATTGAGAAAGTTTTTGAATGTCTGCCTTTTTGATTTTTGAAAGAATTTCGTCTACAATGTTGCCGAGATAAATTACAGTTTTTTTACAGATAAATTCCATCTTTTCTTTACTTGCTACAGCAGAAATCACAAAAACATCGTCCTGAAGTTTTTCTACGTCAAAACTTGCGACTGCCCTTATTGCTTTTGTCCACGGGGTACTGTATTTCATAAGTTTTGGCTTTTTTTCAGCAAGGACTTTTCCTTGCGAATTTTCAATCCTGATTTTTATTGAATCAATATTGCCTGCCATTGAAAAACTTTCAACCGCAACCGGTATGTGTTGTCTTTCAATAACAATCGGCAAACACTCAATAGAAAACACTGGGCTTGTTTTTTCCCCGCATATGCAGTGGATAAAATTCTGGGGGCTTCTGTATAGTTGTTTCTTTCCAAGATAACTCAAACTCAATGGCTGAACCTTATCGAGGTCCTGACTATCGTAATCATCAAGCATTGCCTGAATTCCAATGTGAGTGTTAGACCCGTCTTTTTGAATTTCAGGAAATGCTGACCACGGAACAAATAGTTCAATGCTGTATCCAGTTTTTGTTCTTACACCTGCAATTTGCATGCCTGAAATTTTATATTGGCTCAACACTTCTGCAACGGGCATCTGATTTTTAACAGGGGGTTTAACAAGAATCTGATAACATCCTCTTGTATAGGGAGATTTCATAAAGGACGATACCCTTCCATCAACAAAAATTTCAATACAGTCCTGCTGGTACGCTAATTCTGAAACTCTGTCATTGATGACTTCATTATCTGCAACGATTGCTCCGAAAAAAAGCCCTTTTTCATTCCATGCGGTATAAAATTCCATTCCTGCATCTTCTGGACCAGCCCACGACCTTTTTGAGTTTGAAATGTGATACTTAGACCTTATGGGAAAACAGAGTCCTGATGCCCATTCTTGATCTGTCAATACACCATCGACTGTGATGTTCGAAAACGGAATAACAGAAGGAGTGTCTGGGATAGATGGCACTGACCAATCTACACTGATACCAGCAAAACATACACCTGTCAGAACAAAGAAAAAAATGATTTTTTTCATTGTGCTTCCCTGGTGTTAATTGCAGGCAATTGACATTTCATCTGCGATTTTATGCCAGAGTTTTCTATCAAGAACATCGTCAGGTGCTCGTAAAACTGTCTCGATGTGTTCCACCTTTTTTACTCCCACAATGGCTGAGGTGACTGCTGGATGAGTTAGTATCCATCTTACAGCCAGTTCAGCCACTGTGATACCTAATTTTTCAGCGACAGGTTTCATAACGGTATTGACGGCGCTAGTGATTTTTCTGAAATTTTCTCCTGTAAAACGGGGATGATTTGCTCTTGAATCATCAAATTTTTCATTTCCTGAGTATTTTCCTGTGAGTATTCCCCTTGCCAAACTTGAATAAGTAATCACGCCAATTTTTTTCTCAAGGCAGAATGGAAAAAGTTCTTTCTCTGCGTCTCTGTCAAGGATATTGTATAACGGTTGAAGGCAATCAATGTCAAAGTATCTCAAATACATATCGATCTGGTGAACATTCATGTTACTGACACCAATCCAGCGGATTTTACCCTGTTTTTTTAATGAAAGAAGCGCTGCAGCAACTTCCTCTGGATTTGTCAGTGGGTCCCATGCATGAATCTGATAAAGGTCAATCCAGTCAGTTTTCAATCTTTTCAGAGATGCCTCGCATTCTTTGATGATATAATGAAAGGTTGTGTCAGGATATCTATTAGAAGGGTCTTCTATATTCCAGTAAAATTTCGTGGCAATAATCAAATTTTTTCTGCATCTGTTTTTTTCAAGAAAATCACCAAGCACTCTTTCTGCATAGCCCTCGCCATACGCCTGAGCAGTGTCAATAAAGTTAATTCCAGCATCCATCGCCTTTTTCATTGCTGCATTCCAGTCATCAAGGGAAATATTCCCCCAGAATCTTGGAGATAATTGCCAGCAACCAAAGCATATTCTTGAAACAACCAAATCTGTTTTGCCTAATTGAATATATTTCATTTCAGCCTCCTTAAAGCGGAACAGGTACCTTTAATTCTATTTCCTTTTCAGGTTCACTAATTTTAAATGATACAACAAAAGATACAATATTGAGAAAAAGGCAAAATCCTGCAATTGTGGCATACGCAATAGATGGATAAATAACAGCATCAGGACTTACAATTGCTTTTGATGAAAATTTATCCATGATAAATCCTGAGATATTTCCTGCAATAGCAACAGAAATATAACATACTCCATTAACAAATCCAACTGATGTTCCAATGCCGAAGGCAGGACCGAGTTCTTTTATGAGAGTTGTGGTAAGTGGCCCACTGCCGCCTGTTAAAGCAAAAAGGAAAAAGCACAGTAGAAACACAGCCGCTACTCTGTGAAAAATCAGATTCACTGTCATAAGAATGCACGAAATCATAGAAACAAGGCATACGATAATGACAAGAAGTTTTTTTTGTTTTACGATGTGCACAATTGAACCCCATAGAAGGGCAGCAATCATGGTCGTTAACATCATAATCAATGTAAATGAAGCAGCCATTCTTGATGTTAATCCGCTTGTGTCCTGAATGAGTTTTTTGCCTATAATTGCCTGAAAAATAAAGTAAATTGTAAAATTTATTGCTGCCACAATCAGGACAGGATAGATTTTTTTGTTCAGAATGATTGACCTGATATCATCCAGAGAAAATGAATTTTTTTGCTGACTGAACTGATGCTGCTTTACAATGGTTGAAACAATAAGTATCATCACAAAAAACAGAATGATACTCATTACGAAAATGGGATTTCTCCATCCAAAAGCATGCACAAGCCGCTCAAATGGAAGCGTGGCGAATAGTCCACCAGAATAGCCCAGAAACAGGGCAACGCCAAGCATGATGGCGAAAAAATCACGGCCGAAGAGTTCATCAGTTTTCTTCACAATTCCAAGATAGGCAACACTTGCACCAATACCAACCAGTGTCCTTGAAAAATAAAGAAGAAATATTGAATGGGATACAGCAAATAGCACCGAACCAATACAGAGAAGAAATCCTCCTGCAACAAATATTTTATTTGTGCCAAAACGATCAAGGCATGGACCAACAAAAAACTGAAGAATTCCATAGATATAAAAAACAATTACACCAAGAGTTGTAACCTGGTTTGCAGTAAGATGAAAGTCCATCTGAAGTTCGTTGAAAATCGTACCAGGAATTGCAACCCTGTGAAAATATGAAAAAAAGTAAAAACAGTTGAGAAGCAAGAAAATTACGAATTTCTTTTTTAAGGATATTTCCATTATTAATCCCCACGCATAGGTGCAAAAACAACAAAACCAAGTGGTGGAAGCACTATTTCAATTGAATGGTCAAAATGATGCATGCTTTTTTTCTCTGACTGCACAAATCCGAGATTTCCTGTATTTGAACCCCAGTACAGAATAGAATCACTATTGAGAATTTCTTTGTATTTGCCAGAAAATGGCACACCAATTCTGTATTGATGCCTTACAACAGGCGTGAAATTGAAAACAAAAACAAGGTGATTATCTTTTTTCCTGTTCCACCTTAAAAATGAAACAATTGTATTATCAACATCAGAAAAATCAATCCACTGAAAGCATTCATAAGATGACTCGTTTTCATACATCTCAGGGCTTTTCAGGTAAAGGACATTGAGGTCCTTTATAAGATTAAATATACCCCTGTGGTTTTCATAATTCAGAAGTTCCCAATCAAGTTGACCTGCATGGTTCCATTCGTTCCACTGCCCAAATTCTCCTGACATAAATAATAGTTTTTTCCCGGGATGACCAAATTGCCATCCGTAAAGAAGTCGTAAATTCGCAAATTTCTGCCAGGTGTCTCCAGGCATTTTCCCGATAAGTGAGCGCTTTCCATAGACCATTTCGTCGTGGGATAGTGGAAGGATATAATTTTCTGAGAATGCATAAAGCAAACTGAATGTAAGGGAATTGAGATGGAATTTTCTGTAAATGGGGTCTTTTGAGAAGAAACTGAGAGAATCGTGCATCCATCCTAAATTCCACTTGAATCCAAATCCCAGTCCGCCAAGATAAACTGGTTTTGTTACTCCTGGCCATGCGGTGGATTCTTCTGCTACTGTGAATGAATGCTGATGTTTGCCATAGATCACAGTATTGAATTTTTTAACAAAGTCAATGGCTTCAAGATTTTCTCTACCGCCATAGATGTTTGGAATCCATTCTCCATCTTTTCTTGAGTAATCCAGGTATAGCATTGAAGCAACAGCATCGACTCTTAATCCATCAATATGATAGTTGTCAATCCAGTTTAAGGCACTGCCAATAAGAAAATTTGAAACCTCATATCTTCCATAATTAAAAATTGCACTTTTCCAGTCAGGATGCTCTCCTTTTCTCGGGTCCTGATGTTCGTAAAGATGAGTACCATCAAAAAGATAAAGCCCATGACTGTCTTTTGGAAAGTGCGCTGGTGTCCAGTCAAGAATGATGTGAATATTATTTTTATGACAGTAATCAACAAAAAACTTGAAGTCATCAGGGTTGCCATATCTTGATGTTGGTGCGTAGAAACCCGTTGCCTGATAACCCCAGGACGCATCAAATGGGTGTTCGGCAACAGGAAGAAGTTCAATACAGTTGAAATTCAAAGATTTGACATGGTCAACAATTTGTGGAGCAAGTTCCCTGTAATTGTAAAAAGAGCCATCATTTTTTCTTTTCCATGAGCCCAGATGTACTTCATAAATACTCAATGGCTGATTTAAAAAATCTATGGGCTGTTTTATGAATTCTTCATCCTGCCAAGTATAATTGCTTTTCCATGTAATCGATGCTGTATGGGGTCTGCGTTCAAAATATGTGCCATAAGGGTCGGATTTTAATATCAGGGATCTTTCACGAGTAAGAATTTCATACTTATAAAGGGCACCTGGTTTCAATTCTGGTATAAAAATTTCCCACACTCCAGAGGTCCCCAGCACTCTCATCTGGTGCATTCTTCCATCCCATCTGTTGAAATCACCCACAACACTCACCCTTCTTGCATCAGGTGCCCACACGCTGAAATTATAGCCAGAAATACCATTGATTGTTCTATAAACTGCTCCCATTTTTTTGAAAATTTCAAAGTGATTACCTTCGTTAAACAAATACAGGTCCATTTCTCCAAAAATGCTTGTGTTGAAGGCATACGGATCAAGAAACGAAGATGTTGTGCCATCAAAAAATTCTGCCTCTATTCTGTATTGAAATTTTTCGTCAAAAAGCCCTTCAAAAATTCCGCCTTCGATTGCGATAAGATCATATTTTTTTGAGGTATCAACATTGATTACAGATATTCTTTTTGCGTCAGGAACAAAAATACGCAGTATGAATTTATCCTCAGATTGTTGCCAGGATAAAATCTCATGCGGATTATGATATTCGGCATTAAGAAGTTCTAATAATCTTTTATCCATTTTTCATCACATGTTCAAATGTTTTCATAATATTTCTAAAGACCTTCAATCCCCTTTTTGCTGATTGAAAAGGTCCTGCTGTTGCACCATTGATTTCGTAAAATGCATGTGGGATACTGAATCGTCTTGCAAGTTGATATTCATAACTGTTGAGCCAGTGAGTATCAGGTTCAGTGGAAGTGGAAGGTGCATCAGTAAGTAATCTCATTGTGTCGCATAGCGCCCTGTAGATTTTTCTTTTTGAATGATCTTTGAATACATCGTAAGGGACTTGGTACCATCCATCATAAGGAAATTCGCTATTTGTTCTCCATCCCAAATAACAGTGAAAATTTATCCACAAATCTGTCCTTTGTTCTGTTGCCCATCGCCAGAGAAGTTTTCCTTCAATCGAATCCGGTTGTTTTCTATCAGGATTATCGCCAAATACTTGATAAAGGTCTATGCCTTCGTCAGTAAAGCAATTTCTTCCAGCAACATTTCCATCTGGATTGGCAACAGGAATAATTTCAAAAAGAAATTTATTCCTGAGTGATTCTGCCAGTGGAATGCCTGATGTAATAAAATCAGCAATTGCCCTGCAAGCCCAGATACCAGGAAATTCTACTGGATGTTGACCTGCAAGACACAGAATTCTCGGTCCACTGGCATTGCCTGTTTTTATTCCCAGAATTTCTCTATTTCCTGCTGATGTCCCCAAACTGAAAAGTTTGCAATTTTTTCGGTCCTTTACGAGATTTTTTAAAAAATTACACGTGTCAGAATATGTGCAAGGCCAGTTGTTTGTAATTCGAAGTTTCTTTCCTTGTTTTAGAAACAATGAAATTTCTATATGATCATCCAGTGTATGACAGCAGGTTTGTTCAAGAGCATGAAATCTTTTTCCATCGTCAGTGGTCACCCAGATTGTAGTCGGAAAATGCGAAATAAATCCTTCAGGATCATTAACAACAGGATCATGCCACACCTCAACCGTAAATGAAGTATCTCCGCCAGTATTTTCAACCTCAAAGCAAAAGTAATAGCAGTAAACCTTTTTATCTCCAACCACCTCGCATCGATATCTATTTTCAGAAATCTGACAGAAATTTTTCCCATTACCACACTCAAAGGTACTTGAAAATTTCAACATTGGTTTCCTCCTAAACGTTCCACTCGTCATCAAAACTTTTTTTCTCAAAAACGATGTAACCTGCAGGCGGAATCATGATTTCAGTATCAAAGCTTTTCATCCTTATCAAAAGATGTACCTGGTCTTTGCCGATTTTCTCCCATGGGATTTTTATTTCCATACATTCGTCAATAGCAATGTTTTCATCTGTAAAAGTTTCCTTCGTAATATCGTAAGAAAAAATGATACCCCTGTCTTCTGTTTCAATGGAAATAGAAGAGAAAACTTTCTGTGATATATCAATTCTGATGTATAAATTGTTTCTGTCATAGCCGTAAAAAAGTTTTTTTACAGGTAAATCAAATGGTTGAAATGTTGTCCAGAGTTGAGCAATATCAATCTCAGATGCACCTGACCACTCA
>Ga0209204_1000485_pt1 | contig 43116 bp, 38 predicted proteins | sample AD_JPNMR2_MetaG_FD_184425 | JGI IMG/M metagenome (GOLD analysis project Ga0209204, IMG submission 184425) | Active sludge microbial communities of municipal wastewater-treating anaerobic digesters from Japan - AD_JPNMR2_MetaG (SPAdes) (version 2) | ecosystem: Engineered > Bioreactor > Anaerobic...
CCTTTGAGGGGTAGTTTGTAAAACAAATGCGGTTGGTAGGCTTTTATTCAAAAAGTCTTGAGACTTGGCTAGTAGCACGCCCTTATAGGGCATGTGCAAACCACCCGTTTTACGGGTGGTCATGATTATTTGCAGGAAGAAGGGATTGGTTAGCGAATTATTTTTTAGAGGTGAGGACGATTATTCATAAGATTCTGGTTGACAGGGCTTTAAATACTGATGAAATTCGGGTTGAGATGCAAAATATTGGGGTTGATCCGCGGGGCATTAAGATAATGGAGGATAAATTCCGTCATTATATTGTAAAATTATTTAATTTAACATTTCAGCAAGCGGCAATCATTAAGCAAGAGATGTTAGCCAGAGGTGCTGAAGCGGCTGTTTCCTGGCGGGTCTGCAGTTGGCAGCAGAGTGAATCTGAGGGTGAATATGAAGCTTTGTTATCAGGGACGATGCGTCAATTTCAGCAACTGGTGATTAAATTAAAACAACAACCGTTAGGATTACCGGAGATTGCGGCGAAGATTGAAGCTGCTTTAGAGAATTATTCCAAGAAAAATATCAGTCCTATCGTAATTAATAATCAAACGATCGATCTCAATGCCCGGACTTATATTATGGGAATCGTCAATGTTACTCCGGATTCCTTCTCCAAGGATGGATTGTATAACCAAGCTAATTATATTGATAAAGCGATTGAACAAGCCAATCAGATGGTTGCCGATGGGGCTGATTTCATCGATCTTGGCGCTGAATCGTCGCGACCGGGCTCTCAGAAAATCAGTGAAGAGGAGGAAGCAAAACGCTTACTTCCGGTCTTGAAAGAGATGGTGAAGGCAGTCAAGATTCCGATTTCAGTGGATACTTATAAACCGGTTATTGCTGAAAAAGCTCTCAATCTCGGAGCGGCAATTATTAATGATATTTGGGGTTTAAAATCTCCCGAAGATCCGGAGCGCCGCATGGCGCAAATTGTGGGGGAAGCCAAAGTTCCAATAATAATTATGCATAATAATACTCAACCAGAATATAAGTATTTGATAAAAGAAATAGTTGAATCACTTAATGATTCAATAAATATTGCCACTAAATATGGTATTGATTCTGACCAAATAATTATTGATCCAGGAATTGGATTTGGGAAGAAATATCAAGATAATTTGCGGGTTTTACAACATCTTGACCAATTGAAAGTGCTGGGACGACCGATCCTGTTAGGGACTTCACGTAAATCTGTGATTGGATTAACTTTAGACTTGCCGGTTGAAGAGAGATTGGAGGGAACAATCGCGACTGCAGTTTGGGGAATAGCTAAAGGAGTGAACATTATCAGAGTTCATGATGTTCGGCCGGTAGCGCGGGCAGTCAAGATGTGCGATGCAATTATTCAAGAACAATAAAAATACAATTTATATCGGATTAGGCAGTAACATTGGTGATTGTCTCCAAAATCTGAAGACAGCTGTTAGTTTGGTGAAAAAGTACTTTGAAACTGATGTAGTAATGTCTTCAGTCTATCGCAGTGAACCGGTAGAGCTTACTGAGCAGCCCTGGTTCTTAAATCAAGTGGTAATGATCAATCCCAAACAGATGCTGCTACCAAGTCAAGTATTGGCAATTTTAAAAGAGATTGAGGCGGAGATGGGGAGGGAGCCTTCGGTACGTTATGGTCCCCGACTGATCGATCTGGACCTGTTGTTTTATCAGGATTGGGTTATGGAATCCTCGTTTTTAACAATTCCACATCCCAAGATTGTCGAACGTTCTTTTGTGCTGTACCCGTTACTTGAGTTGGCACCGGATTTTAAACATCCCAAGTTTAAGAAAACAGTAACCGAGATTCTAAAAGAGGTTGCTGATAAATTAAGTTTTTGTGAGAAGATCTGACTAGAAGCGACAATACTAGGCTACTATCCAACTGCTAAAAGTTGACAGTGTTTTTGGCAATCAGCTATAATGAATTGTAATAAATAATTTACAAAGTTGTAACAGTAGTTTTACCGGATAGGGGGGCTCTTTGTGAAATCACTGGATGAGTTGGCGCAGATCAGAGAAGAGTATCAAGCGCAGGTTGATTTGCGTGATAGCAATAACAATAATATAAAAGTAATAATTAGCATGGATGATTGTGGGATTGCTGCAGGGGCCAGGAATGTACTGAAAGTAATCATGAGTGAAATTGAGCAAAAGAATCTGAAAAATATCACTGTTTATCAGACCGAATGTCTTGGATTATGCAAGCAGGAGCCGGTTGTCCGGGTTGATTGTCCGGGGCAGAGCAGTGTTACTTATGGTAATGTTAATCCTGAAAATGTTTTACAAATTATTAATGAGCATTTGCTGAACGGTAACGTTGTAAATGACTTAGTAATAACTGATGATAATTAGTAAAACAAATCTTACAAACATTTAAGGATCTATAATAAATGTTTGATAGAGCAAGAAAGGATGATTTGATTGGAGACAGTTAAAGTGACCATTGATGGTAAACAGGTTACTGTACCTGCAGGGACCATTATTCTGGAAGCTGCTCGTAATGCCGGGGTTGAGATTCCGACGCTTTGTTATCATCCTGATTTAAATACCAAAGCAATGTGTCGCATTTGTGTCGTCGAGGTTGAAGGTGCCAGAACATTACAGACTGCTTGTTCACAACCGGTAGTCGACGGAATGGTTATCAAGACCAACTCCCCTTTAGTCAGAGAATCCCGAAAGACAAATATGGAATTATTAATCTCAAATCATCCTCAAGATTGCTTAAATTGTATTCGCAATCAAAACTGTGAACTGCAATCACTCTCCGATAAATTAGGTATTCGCTCCCAACGTTTTGAACAGACAGAAAAGTTTGAATATCAAAAAGATCTTTCTACTCCTTCATTAGTCCGTGATCCGTCGAAATGTATCCTGTGCCGGCGATGTGTGGCGGTTTGTCATCAGGTGCAAGGGGTCGGCGCGATTTACCCGGTTAATCGCGGTATCAATACCGTTGTTGCACCTGCCGGTAATGATGAGTTAAATAACGTTGCTTGCGTATTATGTGGACAATGTATCCAGGTTTGCCCGGTTGGGGCGATCTATGAAGTTGATGATACGGATAAAGTATGGGCTGCTTTGTCCAATCCGGACCTGCACGTTGTTGTGCAGACTGCTCCAGCGATCCGGGTTGCGATCGGTGAGGAACTGGGGCTTGCGCCCGGAAGCCGGGTTACCGGAAAGATGGTTGCGGCATTACGCCGAATGGGATTTGCTAAGGTTTTTGATACTGATTTTACTGCTGACCTGACAATTATTGAAGAAGGTCATGAGTTGTTAGAGCGGCTTAATCATGGTGGTAAACTGCCAATGATTACGTCTTGCAGCCCCGGATGGATCAAGTATATTGAACATTTTTATCCTGAGTTACTGGAACATCTCTCTACCTGTAAATCTCCGCAACAGATGTTTGGAGCGTTAGCGAAAACTTATTATGCCGAGAAAGCCGGAATTCCCCCCGAAAAGATCTACATGGTTTCGATAATGCCCTGTACAGCGAAGAAATATGAGGCCGGGCGCTTTGAGATGCAGGATAGCGGCTATCAGGATGTTGATGTAGTTTTAACAACCCGGGAATTAGGCCGGATGATCCGCGAAGCAGGTATCGACTTTAATAGCTTGGAAGACGAAGAATTCGATCATCCGCTGGGGATCTCGACTGGTGCCGGAGCTATCTTTGGATCAACAGGTGGTGTAATGGAAGCGGCGCTGCGGACGGTTTATGAAGTTGTTACCAATAAAGAACTGCAACAGATTGAATTGAAAGCAGTTCGTGGACTGGATGGAGTTAAAGAAGCAACGGTTGAATTGGATGGGACTAAAGTTAAAGTAGCTGTTGCCCATGGCTTGAAAAATGCCAAAACCTTAATGGAGAAGATTAAAGCTGGAACGGCTGATTATCACTTCATCGAGGTGATGTGTTGTCCGGGCGGGTGTATTGGTGGCGGTGGCCAACCATTCCCAACCAATGACACAACACGAAAAGCGCGGATGCAGGCGATTTATGAAGAAGATCAAAATATGCCACTGCGGAAGTCTCATGAAAATCCCGCAGTAAAGCGATTGTATGAAGAGTTTTTAGAAAAGCCGTTGGGAGAGAAGTCGCATCATCTGTTGCATACTCATTATACGGCACGGAAGAAGTACTAATTTAGGGATCTTTTAACTTTTAGAACTTTTATAATAGAGGCTGTTGCAAAGACTACTTTTAAGTAGCAAGCAACGCCTTTTTATTTTGGGTGTTTTTGCGGTTTTTTTACTATCTCTACATGTAATGTTCATGTCACATATTGTTACCAAATTTGATTAACCTCATATAGTTCGTTATCACCAACCGATACAGTCATTTCAACACTTACCCCAACAAAAACCAATAATTACCATCAGTCTCCTTGTATCGTGTATCCAATTCATTAACATTTTCTCAACATCTGTGTAATATTTATGTAAGTTTAGGCTGTTGACAATGTGATGTATATGTTATAAATTAGATTCATAGATTTAAAAACTGACATAAACATTACAAAGTGAGGTGCGGTTGAGATGAGAAAAATAGCAATTTATGGAAAAGGTGGTATTGGTAAATCAACTACCACTCAAAACACAGTTGCAGGTTTGGCGGAGATGGGTAAAAAGGTTATGGTTGTTGGTTGTGATCCTAAGGCGGATTCGACCCGTCTGTTATTGGGAGGGTTAGCTCAAAAATCGGTTTTAGATACCCTGCGCGACGAAGGTGAAGATGTCGATTTGAGCGATGTAATGCGAACCGGTTTTTGCAACACGCAATGTGTTGAATCCGGAGGTCCGGAACCTGGGGTCGGATGTGCCGGTCGCGGTATTATTACCTCGATTAACTTGCTTGAACAGTTAGGCGCTTATGAAGATGATAAGAATTTAGATTATGTTTTTTATGATGTTTTAGGTGACGTTGTTTGTGGTGGATTTGCGATGCCGATCCGTGAAGGTAAAGCCCAAGAGATTTACATTGTTGTATCAGGTGAAATGATGGCGATGTATGCTGCTAACAACATCTGTAAAGGTATTGTGAAATATGCCGAGGCCGGAGGAGTACGTTTGGGAGGGCTGATCTGTAATAGTCGCCGTTGTGATAACGAACAAGAGATGATCGAAGCGTTGGCTGATCGGTTGGGAACTCAAATGATTTATTTCGTTCCACGTGACAATATGGTTCAAAAAGCAGAAATCAATCGGAAGACGGTTATTGATTTTGATCCTACACATGCACAGGCTGATCATTACCGTAATTTGGCAAGGCGGATTGATGAAAATAAGAAGTTTGTAATTCCAAAACCGTTAACAATTGATGAGTTGGAAAAATTACTCATTGAATACGGTATTGCAAATTAGAATTCTTTAAATTCGGTGCTCGTAAAGCTTGAGACTGGATGATGATCTTAAAAAAGAGGAGGAAACAGTTATGTTGATGATTAGAGCAATTGTTCGTCCGGAAAAATCGGATGATGTGTTAGCAGCGTTGATGGATGCCGGTTTTCCCGCAGTTACTAAAATTGCCGTTTTTGGACGCGGCAAACAGCGTGGTTTAAAAGTCGGAGAGATTCACTACGATGAATTGCCAAAAGAATTATTAATCGTCGTTATTCAGGATAAAGATCGTGAATTTGTAATTAAAACAATAATGGACAGCGCCAGAACCGGTGAAAAAGGTTCGTATGGTGACGGCAAAATATTTATCACACCTGTTACTGAGGTTTATACCATTAGTTCCGGTGTTAAAGAGACCTGAAAGGGGGCGTCTTCTGGATGAAAGAGGTTATGGCAGTTATCAGGATGAACATGATGAACAAGACCAAAAAAGCATTGGCTGATGCCGGGATTTCCTCATTTACTGCCACTGGCAGGGTGATGGGGCGCGGCAAAGGCAATGTCGATTATAAGTTGTTGGAAGGCGCCAGAGATGGTTATGAAGAGGCGATCTCCCAACTCGGGAAGGGCCCGCGTTTGATCCCCAAACGGTTATTATGGATCGTTGTCCCGGATAATATGGTCCAGTTGACAGTTGATACCATTATTAAAGTGAATCAAACGGGTCAGCCTGGTGATGGTAAGGTATTTGTTATGCCGGTAATTGATGCTGTCCGGGTACGGACTGGTGAAACCGGAGAAATTGTTTTAGATGAGCTCTAACTTACCAAGATAGGAGGGAATTAATATGGCACTCGAAAAAGATCCGCAAGCAACTAAAGAAGAGTTGCTGAAGATATATCCGACCAAAGTCGCTCGTAAACGTTCGAAACAGATTGTGATTAATGACCCTGAAGTGGGGACTATGCCTGAAATCAACGCCAATGTTCGAACCATTCCAGGGATAATCACCCAAAGAGGTTGTACTTATGCTGGTTGTAAAGGGGTTGTGCTTGGTCCGACCCGTGACATTCTTAATATTACTCACGGACCAATTGGATGTGGTTTTTACAGTTGGTTAACCCGAAGAAATCAAACCAGGCCTCAGGGAGATGAGGACTACAATTTAATAACCTATTGTTTCTCAACTGACATGCAGGAAGATGATATTGTTTTTGGTGGTGAAAAAAAGCTACGGCAGGCGATTCAGGAGGCTTATGAGATTTTCAAACCCAAAGCTATCGGGATCTTCGCCACCTGTCCGGTTGGATTGATTGGTGATGATGTTCATGCCGTTGCCCGCGAGATGAAAGAGAAATTAGGCATCAATATATTTGGATTTAGTTGTGAAGGCTACAAAGGCGTCAGTCAATCGGCGGGACACCATATCGCCAATAACCAATTATTTAAACATGTTATTGGTTTGGATGATGAGGTTAAGGGCACCAGTAAATACCGGATTAACATCTTAGGTGAATACAACATTGGCGGTGACGCATTTGTAATTGAAGATTTATTAGAGAAATGCGGAATTGATTTAATAGCGACTTTCAGTGGTAACTCATCCTATGATTACTTCGCCAATGCGCATACTGCCGACTTGAATGCAGTAATGTGCCACCGTTCAATTAACTATGTGGCCGAAATGATGGAGACCAAATACGGAATCCCATGGATCAAAGTTAATTTTATCGGAGCCGAATCCACTGCGAAGTCACTCCGTAAAATTGCGCAATACTTTGGTGATCCGGAGTTGATCGAACGGGTTGAAAAAGTTATTGCCGAAGAGATGCTTGAAGTTGATAAAGTTAAGAATGAGGTCAGAAAGCAGTGTGAAGGAAAAACCGCAATGTTATTTGTCGGTGGTTCCCGGGCACATCATTATCAAGAGCTCTTTGATGAGATGGGGATGAAAACAATAGCCGCCGGTTATGAGTTTGCCCATCGTGATGATTATGAAGGCCGCCGTGTATTGCCAAATATTAAAATTGATGCTGACAGTCGCAATATTGAAGAGCTTCATGTTGAACCCGATCCGGAGAAATATCGTCCGCGTAAGAGTGAGGCTGAAGTTGAAGCGCTCAAAGCACAGGGTTTTGGGTTTAAAGACTATGAAGGTATGATGGCGGATATGCAAAAAGGCACATTGGTAATTGATGATATCAGTCATTATGAGATGGAGAAGTTAATTGAATTTTATAAACCTGCGGTCTTCTGTGCCGGGATTAAAGAGAAGTATTGTATTCAGAAGATGGGAGTTCCTTGTAAGCAATTGCACAGTTACGATTACAGCGGACCTTATGCCGGTTTTAAAGGAGCAATTAATTTCTATAATGATATTAATCGCATAGTTAATACGAAGATTTGGAATTATCTCAAAGCTCCATGGGAGAAAGAACCGGAAATTACCGCAACTTTCGTTAAATAAACAATTGTAATTTTACTAAAAGGAGGTTGAACAAGATGTTATTAAGACATACGACTGCGGAGATCAAGGAACGCGAGGCGTTAACGGTTAATCCGGCAAAGACCTGTCAGCCGATCGGTGCCATGTATGCCGCTTTAGGAATTCATAATTGCTTGCCTCATAGTCATGGTTCCCAAGGATGTTGTTCGTATCATCGGAGTACTTTGACGCGGCATTATAAAGAACCGGTTATGGCTTCAACCAGTTCATTTACAGAGGGAGCTTCGGTCTTTGGCGGGCAAGCCAACCTTTTGGAAGCGATCAATAATATTTTTAATATTTACAATCCTGATATTATTGCGGTCCATACCACTTGTTTGAGTGAGGTTATCGGTGATGATATTCCGCAGATTATCTCCAAAGCTATCGAGGATGGAAAAGTACCGGCCGGTAAATATGTTATTCATTGCAATACCCCCAGTTTTGTCGGTTCGCATGTAACCGGTTTTGCCAATATGGTTAAGGGAATGGTTAAGTATTTTGCTGAAGCAACCGGTGAGAAGAAGGATCAGGTTAATATCATTCCGGGGTGGGTTGAGCCTGCTGATATGCGGGAGATTAAACGGATTGTTAAAGAGATGAATGTCAAGTCAGTGCTCTTTCCTGATACCTCCGAAGTTCTTGATGCTCCATTGACCGGTAAGCATCAGTTTTACCCTAAAGGCGGAGTTACCATCGATGAATTGCGATCTACCGGTGACAGCATTGGGACCATTGCCTTGGGTCAATTTGCATCTGCTCCGGCGGCTGAAGCATTGGACAGTAAATGCAAAGTGAACTACGAAGTACTTGATCTGCCGATCGGATTACTGGCAACCGATCGTTTCATTGATTCGCTCCGGAAGATGGCCGGTGTGGCAGTGCCAGAATCGATCAATGTCGAACGGGGCCGGTTAATCGACGTGATCAGTGATATGCAACAATACTTCTATGGTAAACGGGTCGCGTTGTTTGGTGATCCGGATCAATTAATTGCCTTGAGTGAATTTTTGGTAACTTTAAATATGCGTCCGGTATAAGTAGTTACCGGTTCACAAGGGAAGAGGTTCGAAGAACGGATGGCGGAGATCTTAAAAGATATTCCGGAAGCAAAATTCAAACAAAGCTCGGACGTCTTCATGTTGCATCAATGGATTAAGAATGAACCGGTTGATTTATTGATCGGCAATACTTACGGCAAGTATATTGCCCGTGATGAAGATATTCCGTTTATTCGTTACGGTTTTCCGATCCTGGACCGGATTGGACATTCTTACTTCCCAAGTGTTGGTTACAGCGGAGCGCTGCTTTTGGTAGAGAAGATTCTCAATGCATTACTGGACCGTAAGGACCGCGACAGTGCTGAAGAGTCCTTTGAGTTAGTCCTTTAATGAGTAGGAATGTGTATTCGAAGAAGGGGCTAATTCATTAATGAACAATTCTTCAACTCGAAGATGTCAATTATAAGAAATAATAAGTAGTTATGACTTAACAATTTTTTGAATCAAAAAGGAGGTGGGTGTAGTGAAGGTGCTTGATGAGAGAAAAAGGCAGGTTGCCCGGGTCGGTGATGATTCGTTTCAGATTGAATGTGAAAAGCAGAGTGTTGCCGGGTCGGTGAGTCAAAGAGCTTGTGTTTTCTGTGGCTCAAGGGTAGTGCTTTATCCGATTGCTGATGCAGTTCATCTGGTTCATGGTCCAGTTGGTTGTGCTGCTTACACCTGGGATATCAGGGGAGCGCTTTCATCCGGTCCGGAACTGCACCGCCTGAGTTTTTCGACCGATCTGCGGGAGAAGGATGTTATTAATGGCGGGGAACCAAAGTTATACCAATCATTGATCGAATTGATTGATCGTTATCACCCGGAGGCAGCATTTGTTTACTCGACTTGTATTGTAGGAGTAATTGGGGATGATGTTACCGCAGTTTGTAAGAGGGTCAGTTCTGAAAGAGGGATTCCGGTTATTTCAGTTGATTCCGAAGGCTTCAAAGGTACTAAAAAAGATGGTTACCGGGCTGCTTGTTTTGCTTTGATGCAACTGATTGGTAAGGGAGCGACCGATGACATTTCCCGCCATAGTATTAATATTTTGGGCGATTTCAATCTGGCCGGTGAATTATGGATTATCAAGGATTACTATCGCAAAATGGGTGTCGAAGTAGTTGCCGCAATAACCGGTGATGGACGTATCAAAGAGATTGAACGGGCTCATGGTGCGGCATTAAACCTGGTACAGTGTTCCGGTTCGATGAACTATTTAGCAAAACTGATGCAGGAGAAATACCAGATTCCTTCGCTTCAAGTATCCTATTTTGGAATTGAGGATATGGCGGAGTCTTTATATAGCGTTGCCAGATTTTTCAATGATCCGGAGATGTTAAAACGTACTCAAGAGTTGGTACGGGATGAGATCAATCTGATCTATCCGCAACTGCTGGAACTTCGGAAGGTGCTTAATGGGAAAAAAGCAGCGATCTATGTTGGGGGAACATTTAAAGCGTTTTCGCTGGTTAAAGCATTAAGGATTTTGGGTATTCAAGTAGCGCTGGTTGGTTCGCAAACCGGGAATAAAACTGACTACAATCTTCTCAAAGAGCTGTGTGATGAAGGAACGATTATTGTTGATGATTCCAATCCGTTAGAGTTATCCAATTTCCTGCAGGAGAAAGAGATCGACTTATTTATTGGCGGAGTTAAAGAGCGTCCGATTGCTTATAAGCTGGGAATTGGATTTTGTGACCACAATCACGAACGGAAAATTGCCTTGGCCGGATTTGTTGGGATGTTAAACTTTGCCAGAGAAGTTTATTCATCAGTGATGAGTCCGGTATGGCAATTTGCTCCACGGCGTAACCAGGAGCAACTTAAAGGGGGTATCTCCAATGAGTTATGACCGGAAAACACAAGCCAAAGCGATTACGGTAAATGCTTGCAAACTTTGCAACCCATTGGGAGCTTCACTGGTTTTTAAAGGAATTGAAGGGGCAATACCTCTGTTACATGGTTCGCAAGGTTGTGCCACTTACATTCGGAGGTATTTAATCAGTCATTTTAAAGAACCGATCGATATTGCCTCTTCGAGTTTTAGCGAATCGGCTACGATTTTTGGTGGCGAAGAGAATTTAAAGAAGGCGCTTCGAAATGTGATATCGCAATATCAACCTGGGTTAATAGGGATCGCCACCACTTGTCTTAGCGAAACAATCGGTGATGATGTTAGGCTGATTTTGCACCATTTTCATCAAGAGAATAGTGATAGTAAACAGCCAATAATCGTTTCGGTTGCTACTCCCAGTTATCAAGGTTCGCATATTGATGGATTTAATGCTGCGGTTTTTGCGGTTATTCAACAATTAGCTGCCGGTGGTCCGAAGACGAAGCTGGTTAATCTGTTTCCTGGGATGGTATCGGCGGCTGATCTCCGGTATTTGAAAGCGACATTTGCCGACTTTGGACTGGATTTAATGTTGTTGCCTGATTATTCGGAGACGATGGACGGTCCGACATGGAATAACTATCATAAAATTGCTCCCGGTGGTACCGGAGTTGAAAAGATTAAAGCGTCAGGCCGGGCCCAGGCATCGATCCAATTTGGTTTAACAGTTAACCCTAATCAAAACGCAGCTCTTTTCTTGGCGGAGAAATATGAGGTGAAATCCTATCAGTTGGGGCTACCGATCGGAATCAAAGGAACCGATCGCTTCTTGAAACTCCTTTCGGAATTAAGCGGCAATGAAATTCCGCAAAGTTATCAAGCGGAACGGGGACGTTTGGTTGATTCGTATATTGACGGACATAAGTATTTATTTGGAAAAAAAGGCGGTTCTTTACGGTGAGCCTGAAATAGCGCTGGGAATTGCTAACTTTTTAGCTGAAATTGGAATTATCCCGGTATTGTGTGCCACAGGAACGGAAACGGGAAGATTGGAAACACAATTAAGAGAGATGTTACCACAATTTAATGAGGAATTACAAGTGATCGAAGGTGTTGACTTTGATGAAATTGCTGCAGTAGTTGAAGCAGTTCAACCGGATTTGCTGATCGGAAACAGTAAGGGCTACCCGATTGCCCGGAAGATTGATAAACCATTAATTAGAGTCGGCTTTCCAATACATGACCGGATTGGGGGGGCAGCGGGTTCTCCATCTGGGATATAGTGGTGCTCAGATGTTGTTTGACCAGATTGTTAATGAGATTATCCGTAAACGACAGGATAGTTCGTCGATTGGATACAGTTATATTTAATAACACCAATTGCAGGACCGATATTTCTGAAGATGAAGGAAGGGATTACCATGGTTAATATACAAACAAAACATCCTTGTTTTAATGCCGGTGCGCGCCATCAATATGGCAGGCTTCATCTGCCGGTTGCGCCTAAGTGTAATATTCAATGCAATTTTTGTAACCGAAAATACGATTGTGTTAATGAGAGCCGTCCTGGGGTAACCAGTCGGATACTGTCTCCAGGGCAAGCTTTAAGATATGTTGAGAATTATTTAGAACAAAACGCAAACCTCTCCACAATCGGAATTGCAGGACCTGGTGATCCGATGGCTAATCCTGAAGAAACTTTGCAAACAATCAGTTTAATTCAACAACATTATTCGAATTTGATCTTCTGTTTGGCTACAAATGGTTTGAACTTAGCGCCATATATCAAAGAACTGGCAGAGAGCGGAGTTACTCATGTTACAGTAACGGTTAATGCGGTGGATCCGGTGATTGGTGCCCGGATTTACGCCTGGGTCCGGGATGGAAAGGTAATTTATCGCGGGGTGGACGGGGCGTTACATTTGCTCGGAAAACAGTTAGAAGCAATTGCCGAACTGAAGCGTTACGGGATAACTGTCAAAATAAATACAATTATTATACCTGGAGTTAATGATGATCACATTAGTGAAGTTGCTCAAAAAATGGCAGCGCTTGGAGTGAATGTGATGAATTGTATCCCCTTATATCCGGCTGCCGGTAGCAATTTTGAACAATTGAATCCACCTGCTGCAGAGGAAGTTGACCGGATTCGTGCCCAAGCCGAAAAGTATCTTCCCCAGATGAAACACTGTGCCAGATGCCGGGCTGATGCAGCCGGACTAATTGGAGCAAAGATGGAGGCGGGCGTGATTAAGATGTTAGAGACAGCTGCTAAATTACCAATTAAACCGCAGGAGGAACGGCCCTATATAGCCGTTGCTACAATGGAAGGATTACTGGTCAATCAACATTTAGGGGAAGCTACTTGGTTACATATCTTCAAAACAACTACGGCAGGGATCGAATTAGTGGAAACCCGGGAAACCCCCAAACCGGGTGGCGGTGTGGAACGATGGAAGGCATTGGCGGATTCATTAAAAGACTGCCATACAATTTTAGTTAGCGGGGTGGGAGAAAACCCGTCAAAAGTACTAAAAGATAGCGGGATTAAGGTTTACGAAACCGAAGGAATGATCGAAACGGCAGTTGGTTATCTGCTCAATGGTCAAGAGATACCCAAAAAAGCAACTGTGACCAAATGTGGATTTTCATGTAAAGGTGATGGGTTAGGCTGTGGCTGAAGAACTCTTACCAAATTAATAATTTATTCCAAAGGAGGAGTAATAATGGAAAAACCGAAACATCACATCTTTATCTGTTCGAGTTCAAGGGTAGTCGGGGAGCCCATTGGTTCTTGCGGGCGCCGGGGTATTGGAGATTTGATCCAGTATTTGCAAGCAGAGGTTGATGATCGTGGGATTGAGGGAGTAATGATCACCAATACGGGATGTATGAAAGTCTGTGATCGCGGGCCGGTGCTGGTGATTTATCCTGAAGGTCATTGGTATGGTAACTTGGATGAAGAAGCGATCGATCAGATTTTGGATGCCTTGGAAGCCGGTGAAGTGGCTGAAGAATATATTTTGACATAAATTAATCAATTAAAACAGGAGGCGATACTGATGCCGAAAACAATCTGGCTGATCGATTCGACACTTCGTGATGGAGAGCAGACGCCGGGAGTTGTCTTTACAAGAACAGAAAAGATTAGGATCGCCTCATGTCTGGCGGCAATGGGTATTCCGGAGCTTGAGGTTGGGATCCCGGCGATGGGGAAAACAGAGATCGAAGACATTAAAGCAATTAATCAGCTGGGACTGAAGACAAACCTGATTTGTTGGTGCCGCGCCAAACAAGAAGATCTTGATCTGGCGTTATCAACAGGGGTTGATCGGGTTCATATTTCTTTTCCGGTATCCCCGATTCATCTCCAAGCTTTGGGAAAAGATCAGGATTGGGTTTTAAAAAATTTAATATTTCTTTTAAATTATGCCCGTCAAAGGTTTAAATATGTATCAGTCGGAGCCCAGGATGCTTCACGAGCGTCGTTTGAGTTTTTAAAAATCTTTGTCAGGTCGGTAGCTGAACTTAACGGTGATCGGGTGAGGATTGCTGATACCGTTGGTATTCTCAATCCGTTTCAAGTCCATTCACTCTTTGAACAATTAATGGCTGAAGTGCCGGAATTGGATTTGGAATTTCATGGTCACAATGACTTGGGAATGGCTACGGCGAATACATTGGCGGCAATAAAGGGTGGTGCAAAGTCGGTGAGTGTAACGGTTAACGGGTTGGGAGAGCGGACCGGCAATGCGCCGTTGGAAGAGGTAGTGATGGCTTTGAAATTAACCCTGAATCTTGATTTGGATCTCGATTTAACCAAAATGCTTGAATTGAGTCAAATGGTAGTTGAAGCCTCAGGCAGGACACTTCCTTTAAATAAGCCGATTACCGGGACGGCAATTTTTAATCATGAGTCCGGTATTCATTGTCATGGAATCATTAACAATCCTGCCACCTATGAACCATATTCGCCAACCGTAATCGGACGGGAATCATCAGAGATTGTTCTAGGAAAACATTCCGGAATGGCTTCGTTAAAATATCATCTCGACCGGGCGGGAATCCTGATTAATGAATCAGAGGTCAAAGAATTGCTCTTTAAGATTAAGCAACTCTCAATTGAACAGAAGGGTAGTTTTCCGATTAATAGTTTAAAGTCTTTATTACCTTCAAAAAAATAGTTTTCAAAGAAAAATATTTTACCTTGACGTCCGCCTGTTTTAATGTTAAAATTATTTCTGCCGATGGGGGAGTAGCTCAGTTGGTTAGAGCGCTACGTTGACATCGTAGAGGCCAGCGGTTCGAACCCGTTCTTCCCCACCATATAAAGAAATTAAAAACGAGTGAAAGCTCGTTTTTTTGTTTTTGTACAACAGCTATGTTAATGTGTAGAAAATTTGTCAATTACCATTGATGATTTGGTTATTGAATACCAGTAATAAAAATTAATCATTGACGTGTTGGTAAAACGGATCCCGCTACTGGCGAGGTTCGTTTTCTTGTATATAACCGAAAAAAATAATTTTTTTGGGGCATTTTGATTCTTAAATTTCAATATCATTTTTTCCAGCCGAAGATCCTAATGGAATTGGTTTGTTGCTTTGTCTGGAAAGAAGCAGGTTTTGTTCCTCTTGTCTAACAGTATACAAAAATTTATCCTCACGTATAATAAACTCAAGATATAGGGAGGTAAAGATGTCAAATCTAACAATCACCACACTTAAAGAACAGCAGGAAGTTAAAGAAAATCTCTTTCAAGAGCTCAATTTCCTCTCCCGTGAAGGAATCAATGTCAACCTACAGGAACAAGTTGCCGGCAAATATTTATTCCTCAATTGTTCAATTGATGAAAATAGCAGTGAGGAATCTAAAGAATCGCATGAGAAGATCCTGCGGTATTACTTATCAAATGTTATTACTGACTGTTTAATGAATCCAATCACCAAATTAATAATGTCCAAAATCCTTAAGACCAAGTACCGTGATATTAATCAGGAGGATTTTCAGGCGATAATTCAAAATGCATATTCATATCTGAATAATGTAAACGAAGATCAGGGGCTTGAACAAAATTTAATCCGCCATCATCAGGTTTTAAATGAAGTTAATCAATATTTAGCGAATAATGATAATCTTTGTTTGGAAGGTTTTTTAAGGTTTCGTCTTAAAAACTATTTTTTAGAGATTGAAGATTCCATTGAAAAAGCGGTTGACAATTTTATGTTGGAGCAAGAATATAATGAGTTTATCGGTCTGTTGCAATACTTCGTCGACATTCAACAACCGAAGATTGATCAGGTTCATGTATTGATTAAAAATAAAGAAGAAATCTTTTTCCTAGATGAACTGAATGTTCCGGTAAAACCCAACGAAATTCGTGGAAGTTTAACAGAGCTGGAACAAGAGATTGATTATGACGACTGGTTGTTAAGTGCATTAATCACCATGGCTCCCCGCCGGATCATTTTACATATTTCCGGTGATTCAGAGATGGTAGGTACGCTTGAGCAAGTCTTCCGTTATCGGGTTTCTACTTGTCAGGGCTGTCCGATCTGTCAAGCAAAAGACAAAGATGCGAAGGTGGAAGAGACGAATTCTTCGGAATATAATAAGGTTAATTAATATTTAATTAAGATGATTTGGAATAATCGGAATCAGAACTAAACTAGGCTGTTGCAGATCAAAAAGATTTTGCAGACGGCTTTTTTATTTGTGTTTTTCAGCCGTTGCAGGAAGAACTGTAATTTATTATTGAAAAAATGTTATAATTTGTAGATAATGGTAGTGATCACCGGGGGTTTCTCCGGTTTTTTTATAAAATTTGCTAATTCAAAGATGATTCAAAGAAAAATCTTATACAATAATCAAGGGTAGTTAATGGAATTATGAACATCATGTTGATAAGGAGGGAAATCTTGAAAAGACATCTGATTTTAACCATGTGGCTTTGCGGCGTGTTGATGATTGGAGTTGCGTCAAGCTGTATAGCTGCTGAAGAAAGAATAATCACTTTAAATCAGGCGATTCAAATGGCGCTGGAAACGGATCTGGATGTTCAAAATGCAGCCAATGATCTGGAGAAAGCTAAATTAGCGACCCAACAGGAGAAACTCAAAACCTTACCGAAAGCGACTTTTGATGGACAGATCCAAAAGGATGCCGGTTCCGGTGACGAATCTACCGGATATCAAGTGGTCTTGCAACAGACAATTCCTACCGGTTATCAGTTTTATGGGCAAAAAGTGGCATCCGGTATTGAATTGGCCCGCTGGGAAGAGACCGTTGCTGAAAATAAATTAAAGATGGTCCGGGCAGAAGCAGCTTATAAAACCTATCAGTATTACCTTGATATTTTAAGATATCAGCAGGTGGTGGAGGCTCAAAAGCAAGCCGTAGAGGTCCACACCAAATCGTTGAATTTGGCAAACCAACAGTTGGAATTGGGAAAGATCACTAAACCAAGCCAGTTGAGGATTGAAAATTATCTCAATAAGGCGAAGTACGATTTGGAGAAGGCCCAATCCGATCTTGAGCTTGCCATCACCAGATTAGGTCAGCAGATTGGTCAGGAGTTAACCGGATATCATTTTGCGCCGCTTGATCTGGAACCGGTTACTGTTGATTTGGATCTTGATGTTTTACAACAGCAAGCATTGGAAAAACGTCTGGAAATTAAAAATCTGGATATTACTTTAGCTAAAAACAATCAGACCAAACTGGCAGCGATGAACGAAAAACTCCCTTCCGTTACCTTGGGATATTCCGACCGACGGGATTCGCAAAGTTATGGTGTGGAATATGACTTTTTAAGCGGAGACCTGTCATGGTCAGCAGCCAGGAAGGATGATTCTTATAATCGAAGCGTTGTTTCCGGCGGGAATTCGGAGCGGTTTGGCGATGATAAACAGTATTTCACGCTGGAAATGAGCTGGACATTAGACTTTGGTATTGCGTCCAATAAGACGAAACAATCCGAATACACCATTGCCAATACTACGTTGGAGCTTGAAAAGACCAAACGGTCGATTGCGGTTGAAGTGAAACAGGCCTATAACAATTATCTGTTGGCTGTTCGGGAAAATGAAGTGAATCAGAAGGCGCTGGCTTTTTATGATAAAGATCTGGAAATTAAAAATCTCCAAGCCAAAATGGGGATGATCTCCGAAGTAGATCTGGCCGAAGCCCGGCAGGATGCTTTTGAAGCCCGAATTGCCGCTCTTAAATCAAGCTATAATGTTTATCTGGCATATCAGCAACTGAAAAAAACCGGAGGAGAATTGTATTAAGTTATACGAGTAACTCGATTGAAAGGAATGAACACATAACATGAAGAAAACGGTTTTGGTGTTAGTTATCGTGTTAGTAATCGCGTTAATTGTTGGCGGAGGTATTTATTACCACCGGCAGCAGACAATATCGGCCAAACGTGCCGAGAGTTTGGATACTGTGGAAGTGCGCCGGATGAATCTGAGCGAAAAAATTGAAGCTTCCGGGAAAGTGGTAATGGAAAGCAGCCCAACAGTAACCTCGCCTTATTCTGCCATTGTAAAGCAGATTCTGGTTAAACCGGGCGAATCTGTCCGTAAGGGAGATATTATGTTTATTTTACAAGTTGAAGATAACGAACTGCAGGAACGATGGGCCGGTTGGAAATCTTCCTTAAGCCAAAGCCAGTTGAATCTGGCAACTGCCAAACGGGCGTTAGAACGCCAGGAAGTTTTATACAAGATTCAGGGAACAACCATTGATGAGTTGGAAAATGCCCAGAGTAAAGTCCGGCAATATGAAGAACAATGCCGGGAATATCAGTTGAAGTTAGCTTCATTAACCCAAAGCGGAGTAGTTTTATCAGCGAATCAAAGTTGGGACATTCAGATTCGGGCTCCGTTTGATGCCATGGTTTCATGGGTCAATGTCAAGTTGGAGCAGACGGTGACGCCTTCTACCGAGTTGATTGTCTTAGGCGGCGATGAGCATTTGTTGATTGAAGTCCAGGTCGATCAGGGCGATATTAATCAGATTAAAGAAGGTTTGCCGGTTATAATCAGCGCCAATGACAAAGATCGGACGATGATTCCGGGAAGGGTGATCGCTTTTGGAAGTACCGGGTCGGAAACCTCTAATGTAATTACTTTCCCGGTCCATATCAAACCGGTGGGATTTACTGCTGAAACCGGTGTGCCGAAGCAAACTGCAGAAAAGAATTCTGAAAACACCAGACCGCGAAGGGAGTTTCCTTCAAAGCGGGGCGGTGATCGGGAAAAGACCGGAACCAGACCGGCGCGTGTTCCGCGTAACCGGTCCAATGAAGGGACGCAGCAAACCAATTCCTTAAAGAATTTGTTGAAGATTGGAATGTCTGTCGATGTGACGATTATGGTTGAAGAACATTCCGATGTGTTGGCTGTTCCCCGGAAGGCGGTTGCGGAAAATGACGGAAAAGCCATTGTGAAAGTTGTTGTGGATGGAAAGCCGGAACTGCGCCAGGTCCAGCTGGGATACAAGGGAACTGCTTTTGTTGAGGTTGTTTCCGGATTGAATGAGGGAGATAAAGTTGTTGTTCCCGAAGGAAGTGCCCGTCCGAATTCGGGGGACAGGTCATTTAGAGACCGCCGGGGCGGAATGAGATGGGTGGTCCGCCAATGAGAATGCCCGGAAGAAGGTGAACAGAGATGATTAAGACCGAAGCGCTATATAAGATATATCAGATGGGAGACGCGGAAGTCCGGGCGTTGGACGGAGTGTCATTAACGATTGCCGAAGGCGAAATGGTAGCGATTATGGGTCCTTCCGGGTCCGGAAAATCCACTTTTATGAATACCTTGGGTTGCCTGGACCAGCCGACTTCCGGCTCTTATCAGCTGGATGGAGAGGAAACCGCGCAATTAAGTGAAAAAGAGAAAGCCCGGCTCCGGAATCAGAAGATCGGTTTTGTATTTCAATCCTTTAATTTGCTGCCGAACCTGACTGCGCTTCAAAATGTCGAATTACCTTTGGTTTATGCGGGGGTCCCTGCTTCAAAGCGGCAGAAGATTGCTATGGAAGCGATCGAACGGTTGGGACTGGGACACCGGGTCCATCATAAACCGAAAGAACTGTCGGGAGGGCAACAACAACGGGTGGCCATTGCCCGGGCCCTGGTTAACCGGCCGAAGTTACTTTTGGCGGATGAACCTACCGGCAATCTGGATTCCAAATCAAGCCGGGAGATTATGGCCGTCTTCCAGGAACTGCACCAGAATGGGATTACCATTGTTTTGGTTACCCATGAAGAAGATATAGCGGCTTATACAGAACGCATTGTCCGTTTTACTGACGGAAAGGTCGTCGATGACCGGCGTATCAAACAAAAGGTTATTAATGAAGAGGTGTTGGTATGAAGTTCACCGAAAATGCAATCATGGCGTTACGCAATCTGTCGGGAAACAAAATCCGGTCGCTCTTGACAATGCTGGGTGTAATTATTGGGGTTGCAGCGGTTATTGTGATGGTGGCTCTGGGAGAAGGCGCGCAACGGAAAGTAACAGAGAATATCACAGCCATGGGTTCCAATCTGGTGATGGTTTTTCCGGGACGTGGCAATAGCCGGGGCGGGGGGTTTGGAGGCGGAGAACCGCTTATCAGCAGTGTTTTACCGGTTATTAAAGATGCTTCCTCGCATATTAAGGCCATTGCTCCGGAAGTCCGCCGCAATTTTGTTGTTAGTTTTGGTGATAACAGCATGCAGTCCTCGGTGATCGGTTGTAATCTGGACTATATTACACTGCGGAATTATCAGATTGCGGAAGGCCGGTTTTTTGACGAAACTGATCTTAATGCCAGGAGCCGGGTTGCTGTTATTGGATCCTATGTCGCTGGGGAGTTGTTTCACGGAATCGATCCGGTAGGCCAGTATATTAAGCTTGGTGTTTTCCGGTATGAGATTATCGGGGTACTTAAAGAAAAAGGGCAAAGCGGTTTTGGAAACAGTGACGACTTGCTATTGATTCCCATAACCACCATGCAGCAAAGAATTATGGGTAACCAGCAGTTAAGTACTGTCTATATTCAGGCAGATAGTGCCGAAACCGTGGATAAGGTGTACAATCAAGTATATGATGCCTTGTTGGAAGTGTTTCAGGATGAAACTAAATTTAACATCCGCAATCAAGCCGAAATTTTAGAGACTGTTCAGGAGACGTCCAAGACATTTACATTATTACTGGGCGGGATTGCGGCCGTCTCTTTATTGGTTGGCGGGATCGGGATCATGAATATTATGCTGGTGTCTGTCACTGAACGGATTAAAGAGATTGGTCTTCGTAAGGCGATTGGCGCCACAAAGTGGGAGATTTTAAGCATGTTTCTCATTGAAGCAGTTGGATTGAGTGTAACCGGAGGGTTGATTGGGATCTGTTTGGGCTGGGGAGTCGGCGCGGTGGTCTCGCGGGTAACGGAGTGGACCACGGTCATTTCTCCGGAATCGATCTTGCTTTCCTTTGGGTTTTCAATCATGGTCGGACTTTTCTTCGGGGGATATCCGGCATATAAAGCAGCGGACCTTCATCCGATTGAAGCTTTACGGCACGAATGAACCGTCCTGAAAGGAAGATGCTGAATGAAGGTATTGTTGGTTGAAGATGAAATCAAATTGGCCAATGCTTTGGCGCAGATTTTAAAACGCCATGGATATCAGGTGGATGTTGCCTATGATGGCAATCGGGGGCTAGAGATGGCGGAAAGCGGGCTTTATGATTTGATCGTCTTGGACCGGATGTTGCCGGGAAAAGACGGGGTGAGTATCATTAAAGAATTGCGCCGCCAGGGGATGCACCGTCCGGTATTGTTCTTAACCGCCAAAGATGCTCCGGCAGACCGGGTTGAAGGTTTGGATGCCGGTGCGGATGACTATTTGATTAAGCCGTTTTCCACCGAAGAGCTTTTGGCACGGTTGAGAGCTTTAAGCCGCCGGAAAGACAAAGAGTTTGTGGATAAGACGCTCAGTGCTGCCGGATTGACTCTGGACCCACTGAAGGGGGAAGTATCCAATGGGACCGAAGTGATTCAATTGACCGTGAAAGAAGCGATGTTATTGGAATTGCTGATGCGTCACCGTGGCCAAGTTGTCACAAAAGAGCTGATCTTTGAACGGGTCTGGGGTTATGATTCCGACAGTGAGTTGGGTAATATTGATCTTTATATTCATTATCTCCGTAAAAAGTTGAAAGTGCCCTGTATTAAAACGGTCCGGGGAATAGGCTACTATTTACAGGAGGACGCTGATGTTTCGTAAATTAAAACTGCAATTTATTTTTACTAATTTAACGATCATTACTCTTTTGTTTATCACACTAACCGGTGGTGCTTATCTGGTGTTGCATATCAGAATGATCAATCATGCGGAATTTTTTGCGAAACGGATGGCCGAGGGGATTAATTCCGGAATCTTTCTTAAAGATGACCGGGAGGTAAAACCTACTTTACGGTACAGAAACGAAGAAAAACGGCCTTCTTCCAAACGCCTAAAAAGAGCTCCGGCCGTTTTCTTTGTTAAAGTGGCTCCTGACGGTGAGATTTTTTATCATGCGGGGAATATGCCTGTTATCCCTGTAAAATTAAAACCGGTGGTCCAGAAAATTTTAACCGCTTCCAAAGAAAGTGGAACCATACGATTGCCGGATTCCCAATATTTTTATTATCAGACGCCGCTCGTGAAGGAATCGGGGACCTTAGTCATCTTTCAAGGCTTAAGGATGGAAAAGAACACCCTCTACTCATTGATCACGACCCTAATTGTGCTGGGATGTTTGTATTTGATTTTGGCTACCTTTGGCAGTCTGTTCATGGCGAAACGGGCGATCGCTCCGATTCAAAAATTATGGCTGCAACAGAAGAATTTTCTGGCGGATGCCTCCCATGAACTTCGGACACCGTTAGCAGTGATCCAGACCAATCTGGATGTGATCATGGGAAGCCCCGAGGAGACAGTGGCCAGTCAGATGGATTGGCTTACCAACATTAAAGAAGAAACTGAGCAGATGGCGGCGTTGGTAGCTTCACTGCTTTTCCTGGCCCGGGCCGATGCTCATCAACAGGTGCTTAATAAACGCTTTTTGTATTTGGACCAGTTGGTTTCCCGTGTGGCTGATGCTTTTCAACCGTTAGCCGATCAATCACAGGTGAAGATTGTCTTGGACTTGGAGGAAAATGTTCTTTGTTACGGTGATGAAGCCAATCTCCGGCAGATGCTTGAGAATCTGTTGGATAATGCGATCCGGTATACGCCGGCAGGCGGGAGAATCCAAATCGGACTGCATCAGATTGAGAAGAAAATTAAGCTGACCGTTGCAGATACCGGAACAGGAATTGGAGCCGAGCATCTGGAGAAGATTTTTGACCGGTTTTATCAGGCGGATAAATCCCGTTCAAAAGGGAAAGCCGGGTTAGGATTATCAATTGTTAAAAGTATTGTTGAAAACCATCACGGGACGATTCGGGTTCAGAGCGAATCCGGAAAGGGGACGACCTTTGTGATTCAGTTTCCGTTGGTAAAAGAGACGCACCATAGCTAATGGTCAAAAGTTTATCAAAAAATTAATTTAATCATTGACAACTAAACTGCACTCTGTTAAACTTTTCAATAGTAAATCACACCTTTAATGCTAGTCCTGTGAGGCTAGGAAGGGGAAATAATAATTATTCTGTAATTATACCTTCTTACGTCTTGCGTAAGAAGGTTTTTTAATAGCGAAGGGGAGGTAAACTAAGTGGTTAGTCAATTTAAAGCACAAGTTATGGATGAAGACAATATTCGTCGTGCATTATACCGCCTCTCACACGAAATTACCGAACATAATAAAGGTACCGCAGATGTAGTGTTAATTGGAATCAGAACCCGTGGAGTTCCATTGGCCAATCGTCTGGCCGAGTTTATCAAGCAACATGAAGGTGTAGATCTACCGGTTGGAATTTTGGATATTACATTTTACCGTGATGATTTGAGTTTGATATCTGCTCATCCGGTTGTTCATAAAACAGAGATTCCTTTTAAAATATCTGATAAAAAAGTTGTCTTAGTGGATGATGTATTGTTTACCGGAAGGACGGTCCGGGCGGCAATGGATGCCTTAATGGACCTCGGTAGGCCCAAAGTGATCCAGTTGGCGGTGTTGATTGACCGGGGACACCGCGAATTACCGATTCGAGCGGATTATGTTGGGAAAAACGTCCCAACTTCACAGCGGGAAATCGTCCACGTTAAACTTAAGGAGATCGATGGTGAAGATCGAGTCATCATTGAAGAGTTGGATGAAGGATAAGTAACCTTCTTTAAATTGATCCAGCGAGGTCAATAAGGAGGCGAGAGCGGCTTTCACCCCTGATTGGCTTCGCCGATTAGGGGTTTTATTTTGGGGATTAACCGGATTTCCGGATAATTCAATAAATTATGGAGGGATATTTATATGAGTCTTGGAGTAAACGAAAAACCTGCTTTAAGTAAATGGATTCCTCTTAGTCTGCAACATTTGTTTGCAATGTTTGGAGCAACAGTGTTGGTGCCTTATTTAACCGGATTGGATCCGGCAACGGCGTTATTTACATCTGGTTTGGGGACACTGATCTTTATCTTATGTACTGGGGGAAAAGTTCCTGCTTACTTAGGATCTTCCTTTGCTTATATTGCTGTATTACAGTTAATTAGTAAACAGTATGGGCTTCCTTATGCAATGGGTGGAGCTGTCGTAGTCGGTTTGATTTATCTTTTGGTTGCAGGTATTATTTCTCTGGTAGGAGTAAAATGGCTCGATAAAATCTTACCACCGGTAGTAATCGGCTCAATCATCATTGTTATCGGTATGGGACTTGCGCCAACGGCGGTTGAGATGGCAATGAAGGGCGGAACCGGAGAGTATAATATTACCTTCTTAATGATCGCTGGAGTAACCTTGGTATTTGCGATAATAACGGCTACTTTCTCCAAGGGGTTTTTGTCGGTGATACCGGTTCTGGTTGGAATTGCCGGAGGGTATTTATTCTCCCTGACGATTGGACAGGTTAATTTTCAACCAATTATTGATGCGAAGATGTTTGGAACTGTCAAGTTTATGATGCCGGAGTTTAATGTGAATGCTGTAACAGCTTTTGCTTTAGTATCATTAGTAACGATCGCTGAACATCTGGGAGATGTCTTGGTGATCAGTAAGATTGTTGGAAAAGACTTTTATAAAAAGCCAGGCTTACATCGGACTCTGATGGGTGATGGAATTGCGACTTCGGTTGCGGCATTATTTGGCGGACCTCCAAATACAACCTATGGTGAGAATGTTGGAGTGATGGCAATTACTCGGGTTTACAGTGTTTGGGTAATCGGTGGTACTGCGGTATTAGCGATAGTTTTGTCGTTCTTCCAAAAGTTTGGTGCGTTTATTCAAAGTATTCCGGTCCCGGTAATGGGTGGAATCAGTATTATGCTGTTCGGGATTATAGCCAGCAGTGGACTGCGGACTTTGGTTGAAAGTGGAATCGACTACAGTGATAAGCGTAATTTGATTATTTCGTCGGTTATTTTGGTATTGGGAATTGGTAAAGCCAAAATTGCGATCGGGCAGTTTAGTTTAGAAGGTATGGCTTTGGCTGCTTTGGTGGGGATCATCCTAAACTTGGTTTTACCACATACGCAATCGCTGGAACCCCATAAACATACCCTTGAAGATATGGAAAAAGAGATTGAAACCAGTGAAAATTAGATTTAATAGTGTTTTTCTATAATTAGTAATCTAGAACATTATTTAAAAAATTAATTATAAGAGGCTGATAAGATGAGTGGTTCTCCAAAACATTTATTAGGGCTTAGAAACATGAGTGCTGCCGAGATAAATGAAATTTTAGAAACAGCATTGCCTTGCAAGGAGATTGTCGAGCGTGAAATTAAAAAACTGCCAACCCTAAGAGGAAAGACAGTAGTCACCCTTTTTTATGAACCATCAACGCGGACGCGGACTTCATTTGAGTTAGCGGCTAAATGGCTCGGGGCTGATACGGTTAATATTGCAGTTTCAACCAGCAGCGTCCAAAAAGGGGAGAATTTTGTTGATACCGTCAGGACGATCGAGGCGTTAGGGGCAGACTTTATTATCTTGCGCCATTCAATGGCTGGTTCAGCGGAATTATTGGCCAAGAGTGTCGATTGTACCGTGATTAATGCCGGTGACGGTGCCCATGAACATCCTACTCAGGCATTGCTTGACCTGTTCACCCTGAAAGAGAAGTTTGGTAAAATCGCCGGATTAAAAGTGGCGATTGTCGGTGATATCTTGCATAGCAGAGTTGCCAAGTCAAACATTTATGGGCTTAAAAAATTAGGTGCCGAGGTTACGGTGGTTGGTCCTCCGACGTTGATGCCGAAAGAGATTGAGCAACTGGGTGTTAAAGTTGAGACTGACATTGATGCAGTTCTCAAGCAAGTTGATGTAGTTAACATCTTAAGAATCCAACTGGAACGGCAACAGAAAGGTTATTTCCCGTCATTGAAAGAGTATGCCAGATTATATGGTATTAACCGGGCGCGGTTGGAACGTGCGAATAAAGACCTGGTGATCATGCACCCGGGACCTGCTAATTTAGGTGTTGAGATTTCAGAGGAGGTCTCAGTACATCGCCAATCAGTGATCACCCAGCAGGTAACTAACGGAGTAGCGATTCGGATGGCAATACTCTATCTCTTGTCAGGAGGAGGTTCCAAAGATGCGATATTGCATTAAAGGTGGGAAAATCATTGATCCTGCCAGTGGATTTTATGGTATTGGAGATTTATTGATAGCAGAAGGAAGGATTGCCGCGGTTGGTGCGTCAGGGACGGTTACAATTCCTTCCGATACAGAGATTATCGATGCTCAAGGGATGATTGTATGTCCTGGATTTATCGACTTGCATACCCATTTACGGGAACCGGGGCGTGAAGATAAAGAGACAATTGCTTCGGGGACCAAAGCGGCATTAAAAGGTGGTTTTACAGCAGTTACCGCTATGGCTAATACCACTCCGGTATCTGATAATGCAGTGGTAATCAAATATATTTTAAACCAAGCCCAACAGGAGGCTGCGGTCAAAGTATATCCTGTGGGAGCAATCTCAAAGGGGTTAAAAGGTGAAGAGCTGGCAGAGATGGGAGAGGTGGCCGCGGCAGGAGCGATAGCGTTTTCGGATGATGGTAAGACGTTGATGAATCCGGCGTTGTTACGTACGGCAATCGAATATGCAACACTGTTTGATAAACCGCTCTTACTCCACCAGGAGGACCCTGATTTGGCCGGTAACGGAGTCATGCATGAAGGGTATTGGTCAACTGTCTTAGGATTGCCGGGAATACCCGATATTGCTGAATCAACTATTGTTGCCCGTGATCTGGAGATTGCCGCGTATACCAAAGGCAAGATCCATCTGTGTCATATCAGTACCAAGCGTAGCGTTGAGCTGCTTCGGGCTGCCAAAGCAAAAGGTGTGAAGGTTACTGCCGAGGTTACACCACATCACTTGGCGTTGACTGATGAACTGGTCCAGAGTTTTGATTCGGTCTACCGGGTCAGTCCACCATTACGGTCTGCCGAGGATGTTGAGGCAGTGCGTTTGGCCTTAAAGGATGGGACGATTGATATCATTGCTACCGATCATGCGCCTCACACCCTGGAGGAGAAACACCGGGAGTTTTCGCTCGCACCAAATGGGATGATTGGGTTAGAGACTGCGTTGGGAGTAGTCTGGACAGAACTGGTCAAGAAAGGATACCTCACTGATATTCAATTAGTTGAGGCAATGTCATTCAAACCGGCGAGAATATTGAATGTACCAGGTGGTACTTTGCAGGTTGGAGCCGGAGCCGATGTGGTGGTCTTTGACCCGGAACTGGAATGGGAGTTGAAAGCTTCTGATATTGTTTCCAAATCCAAAAACTCGCCGTTCATCGGGAGAAAATTCTCTGGGAAAGTGCAACATGTTTGGGTTGATGGTAAATTGAAATATTTTAATGAAAATTTTACTGAATAATTATATAAAAATTATGCATATATATGATAAAATATAATTGGGGTATAGATAAAATTTGCGCAAATAAGTTTCGCTACAAATAGTAAATTATGAATATTATGTTGCATAAAAATACATTAACTTGCGGTTGGAGTGAGACAGACTTGGGGGTAAATTGACGATGAAACAAGCTCGCCTGGTGTTGGAAGACGGAACAATCTTTTATGGAAAGTCGTTTGGAGCTGAATCTGAAGTAGGCGGTGAGGTTGTCTTTAATACCGGAATGACCGGTTACCAGGAGATTTTAACCGACCCTTCATATAGCGGTGAGATTGTTACCATGACTTATCCGTTGATTGGCAACTATGGGATCAATTCGATTGATTTTGAATCTGTACGCCCTTATGCGCGGGGATTTGTGGTTAAAGAATTCTGTGATTTTCCGAGTAACTGGCGGATGGAACTAAGTATTGACGCCTTTTTAAAGCGTTATCAGATCCCGGGTATCTGTGATATTGATACCCGCGCGTTAACTAAGAAACTGCGCAATCACGGTACGATGCGGGGGATCTTAACTACCAGCGATGAGCCCGATCAGAGCTTGCTCGAACGGGTTGCCACTGTTCCGGACCTCTCGGGACAGGAGTTTGTCAAGTCGGCTACAACCGACCATGTCTATACTGAAGGTACAGGTAATAAACACGTCGTACTGATGGATTTTGGTGCCAAAGCCAATATTATCAGATCGTTGGTGAAACATGGGTGTAGAGTGACCGTGGTCCCTTGTACAACAACATTTGATGAGATCATGCAATTCAAACCGGACGGGATCATGCTCTCCAATGGTCCGGGGGATCCGAAGGATGTTGGTTATGCAGTTGAGACAGTAAAAAAACTGATTGGGAAACTGCCGATTTTCGGGATCTGTTTGGGACATCAAATTATCGGATTGGCATTAGGTGGAGACACCTACAAACTGAAGTTTGGACATCGGGGTGGTAATCACCCGGTTAAAAACCTGATAACGGGTAAAGTTACAATTACTTCTCAAAACCATGGTTTTGCAGTCCGGGAGGACTCGCTCAATCCTGATGAAGTAGTTATTTCGCATATCAATGTGAACGACCGTACGGTTGAAGGATTGCAACACCGCCATTACCCGTTGTTTTCGGTCCAGTATCATCCAGAAGCTGCCCCTGGTCCTCAAGACTCCGAAGCATTGTTTGAACAGTTCGTTGGGTATATGTGATCAAGTTTCTAATTACGGAATTCTAATCGTTCAAATTTAAACAAGAGATGAGCAGGTGAAATAAGATGCCTTTGGATAAGTCATTAAAGAAAGTATTAGTTATCGGATCCGGACCGATTATTATTGGTCAGGCGGCGGAGTTTGACTACGCAGGGACTCAAGCCTGTCGTGCCTTGCGGGAAGAAGGAATCTCCGTGGTGCTGGTAAACTCCAATCCTGCCACAATCATGACCGATGCGAATATGGCGGACCGGGTCTATATTGAACCCTTGACGGTTGAGTCACTACGCCGGATTATTGCCAAAGAACGTCCGGACGGGCTTCTGCCAACTTTAGGCGGTCAGGTCGGTCTGAATCTAGCAGTAAAGCTTTCGGAAGCCGGAATTTTGGATGAATATAAAGTACGACTCCTAGGAACGCCGCTGGAAGCGATTAAAAAAGCGGAAGACCGCGAGTTGTTTAAAAATTTAATGATCGAACTTGGTGAACCGATTCCGGAGAGTGTAATTGTCTCAAAATTACGTGAAGCGCTTGAATTTGCCGAACGAGTCGGTTATCCGTTGATCATCAGGCCGGCTTATACAATGGGTGGTACCGGTGGTGGTATCGCCTATAACCGTGAGGATTTAGAGACCATTACTACCAAAGGACTTACATTAAGCCCGATCGGTCAGGTGTTATTAGAACAATCAGTTGCCGGATATAAAGAGATTGAATACGAAGTAATGCGTGATGCTAATGATACCTGTATTACAATTTGTAATATGGAGAACATTGACCCGGTAGGGATCCATACCGGTGACAGTATTGTAGTTGCTCCCAGTCAGACATTGGCTGATAAGGAATATCAGATGTTACGTTCTTCAGCGTTGAAGATTATTAGAGCTCTGGGGATTGAAGGCGGTTGTAACGTGCAGTTTGCCTTGGATCCAAAGAGTTTTAAATATATTGTAATTGAAGTTAATCCCAGGGTTAGCCGCTCCAGTGCTTTGGCATCAAAAGCAACCGGTTATCCGATTGCCAAAGTGTCGGCAAAAATTGCAATCGGTTATCATCTGGATGAGATCCAGAATGCGGTTACCAAAAAGACTTATGCATCATTTGAACCGGCTTTGGATTATGTAGTTGTTAAGATTCCCCGCTGGCCATTTGATAAGTTCAATTTGGCAAACCGTGCTCTGGGGACGCAGATGAAAGCTACCGGTGAAGTGATGGCGATCGACCGCTCGCTGGAAGCAGCTTTGTTGAAAGCGATACGTTCCTTGGAGATCAAACAGTACGGTTTATTCCTGCCGGAGACTGGTTCCATGAGCAATGAGGAACTGGAAGCGGCAATCGTTGCGGTTGATGACCGGAGATTATTTTTGCTGGCTGAATGTTTAAGAAGGGGTTACACCATTGATGATTTATATGAACGTACCAAAGTCGATCCTTTCTTCTTAAAGAAACTGTTAAATCTGGTGGAAATGGAAAAGGCCTTGCAAGCTGAAGGTTATCAAAATATTGAGGTTTTACGGCAAGCGAAACAGTTAGGTTTTGCCGATAAGGAGATCGCCCGATTAACCAATACGACCGAAGCGACGATTAGAGAGTTTCGATATCAACATAATCTACGGCCGGTATATAAAATGGTTGATACCTGTGCGGCTGAATTTGACGCGGCAACTCCTTACTTCTATTCCTGTTATGATCTTGAAAATGAAGCAATTCCTTCGACAAAACGAAAGATTGCGGTTATTGGTTCCGGACCAATCCGGATTGGACAAGGGATTGAATTCGATTATTGCAGTGTCCACTCGGTATGGGCCCTGAAAGAAGCAGGTATTGAAGCGATCATTATCAATAATAATCCTGAAACCGTCAGTACCGATTTTGATACCGGAGACCGGTTGTACTTTGAACCATTGACGGTTGAAGATGTACTCCATATTTTAGAATTAGAGAAACCTGAGGGCGTTATTGTTCAATTCGGGGGCCAGACAGCGATTAATCTGGCAAGCCATCTTGAACAGGCCGGAATTAAAATATTAGGAACTTCGGTTGATTCGATTGATTTGGCAGAGGACCGCCGCCGGTTTGATAAATTACTGATTGATTTGGAAATTCCCAAACCGGCAGGGAAAACGGTTGTCTCATTGGAAGAGGCGATTACGGTTGCCAACCAAATTGGTTATCCGGTTTTGGTCCGACCTTCTTACGTATTAGGTGGCCGGGCAATGGAGATTGTCTACAACCAAAAAGAGCTGGAGAATTATCTGACGTATGCGGTTACAGCTTCCCCGGAACATCCGGTCTTGGTTGACCATTATGTAACCGGACGCGAATGTGAAGTTGATGCAATCTGTGATGGCAATAATATCTTAATCCCAGGAATTATGGAGCATCTGGAACGGGCCGGAGTTCATTCCGGAGACTCAATCGCTGTTTATCCGCACCAGCATTTAAATCTGATTGAACAGGAGAAGATCCTTACTTATACTTTGAAACTGGCTAAAGCACTGAAGGTTGTCGGGTTGATCAATATTCAATATGTCCTGTCGGAAGATGAAGTCTATTGTATTGAGGTCAATCCGCGTTCCAGCCGGACCGTCCCGTTTATGAGCAAAATCACCGGAATTCCAATGGTCCAGGTGGCGACCAAAGCAATCTTAAACCAACCACTGCATGAACAGGGATATGCCGGCGGAATGTGGCCGGAGACGAAATTAGTTGCCGTTAAGGCTCCGGTCTTCTCGTTCTCTAAGTTAACCTCGGTCGACATTTCATTAGGACCGGAGATGAAATCCACCGGTGAAGTTATGGGTGTTGATCTGACTTATGCCGGTGCATTATATAAAGCGTTTGTCTCCGCCGGGTTTACGTTACCGCGGGGGGGTTCGATTTTAGCAACTTTAGCTGATAAGGATAAGGCTGAAGCTTTACCGCTGTTGAAAAAACTCTCCGAACGCGGTTTCAAAATTTATGCAACGATGGGAACCGCTGCTTTCCTTAGAGTGAATGGCGTTCCGGTTACCAAATTAAATAAGGTTTCCGAAGGTGGTTCGGAGACCGGTTCGCCTAATATCTTAGAAGTGATTTGCGACGGGCAGATTCAGTTGGTTGTGAACACGATCACCCGTGGTAAGGAACCGGAACGTGATGGATTTAAGATCCGCAGGACTGCGGTTGAGCATAATGTTCCTTGTTTAACTTCATTGGACACCGTGAAAGCCTTCTTGCAAGTGCTGTTGGCATTGGATGAGGGCAGAGAACCCAATACCGCGATTCCAATTCAGGATTTTAGTTCGGTCCGGGTTGAACACCTGATATAAGATTGAAAATTAATTTGATGGACGAGGTTGAGATGGAAATAACGCAAGCTTTGATTAATGAGATTAGATTACTGGGCAGCGACTGTTATTTGATGGAGTTGCTGGTTCCCGGAATTGCTGAAAAAGCAAAACCGGGGCAGTTTGTTGAGCTCAAAACAGTCCCGCAGGGTTATTTTGACCCGTTATTAGCGCGACCGATCAGTATTTATAAGATTAATAAGGCAGCAGGTACAATTGCACTGATTTTCAAAGTGGTGGGACGGGGGACAACCCTGTTGGCCGGTTATCAAAAAGGTGAAATTCTTGAGGTCTTTGGGCCGATTGGAAATGGATTTGTTATTCCGGAAGCTGTTAATGCTATTGCCTTGGTTGCCGGTGGAATTGGAATGCCACCCTTATTTTCGTTAGCCGAGTCAGAGCGCCAACGGAACTACACCTTGTTTTACGGTGCCCGCAATCAACGCGACTTAATTGAACTTCAGGAGTGGGAACGGCTCAATGTTCCGGTAGTTATTGCAACGGATGATGGTAGTTTGGGTTATCATGGCCTGATTACCGAGCCGTTACTGAAACAGATTAATGCTCAAAAAGTTCAATTTATTGTTGCTTGTGGACCGAAACCGATGTTACGAGCGGTTCAAAAAATTGCTCTCGAAAATAACATTCCGGGATTGTTATCGTTGGAATCACATATGGCATGTGGAGTCGGAGCTTGCCTTGGTTGTACCTGCAATACTAAAGCCGGTTATAAACGGGTCTGTGTTGATGGGCCGGTTTTTGGAATGGATGAGGTGAATTTTGATGACTGACAATAGATTGGCAGTGGAGTTAGCAGGATTAAAACTAAAAAACCCCTTGATGCCGGCCTCCGGTACTTATGGATATGGCCGGGAGTATCTTCCGTTTATTAACCCTGATTTGTTTGGAGCAATCGTCACCAAAGGGGTCTCAGTCCAACCTTGGTCAGGTAACAAACCTCCCCGTATCTTTGAAACTGCCGCCGGAATGTTAAACGCAATCGGCCTGCAAAATCCTGGGGTTGAAAAGTTTATCAGTGACGCGATTCCTTTTTTGGAACAGTTTCAGACACCGGTAATCGTCAATATCGTTGGTAAATCGATTGAAGACTATGTTGCAGTGGTCGAACGGTTAAATGAGTTTCCAGTTATTTCTGGTTATGAACTTAATATCTCTTGTCCGAATGTTAAAGAAGGTGGGATTGCTTTTGGAACCGATCCGGTAGTTGCACACCAGATCACTAAAGCAGTCCGGGAAGCTACTAACAAGAAATTAATTGTAAAGCTTTCCCCAAATGTTACCGATATAGTAGCAATAGCCAAACAAGTTGAAGCGGCTGGTGCTGATTGTATCAGTATGATCAATACTCTTCTGGGGATGGCAATCGACATCAAAAAAAGAAGGCCGGTATTAGCCAATATTATGGGTGGTTTATCCGGTCCGGCAATCAAACCTGTGGCTTTAAGAATGGTTTGGCAGGTTTATCGCAATGTATCAATTCCGATCATCGGAATGGGTGGAATTATTACTCCACAGGATGCATTGGAATTTATAATGGCAGGGGCTTCGGCAATTGCGGTTGGTACCGGGATCTTTAATAATCCAAAAAATCCAAAGCTAATAATTGAAGGAATTCATGATTTCCTTGTCGAAGAGAAGATTGCGAGCGTAACCGAGATTATTGGAGCCGCTCATCAATAAGTACCGAAGATACAGGGAGGACTAATCAGTGTTAGATCAAAAAGAACTTCTGGAAATATTTCGTGAAACCAAAGTATTACGTGAAGGTCACTTCAAATTAGCATCGGGGAAACATACCAAGAAACAGTTACAGTGTGCATTGTTAGTTCAATATCCCAATTTCAACGAACGGGTTTGTGAAGATTTGGCGCGGCGTTTTAAGGGTGTTGAGATTGATGTGGTGGTATCTCCGGCAATTGGCGGAATTTTAGTCGGTTATGAAGTTGCCAAATGTTTAGGAGTTCGCGCGGTATTTACCGAACGCGAAAACGGTAAGATGACTTTACGTCGCGGTTTTAATATTGAAGACGATGAAAATGTTTTAGTTATATCTGATGTTTTAATCACCGGCAGTGCGATCAATGAAGTGATTGAAGTTATTAAAGAACGTGGCGCTAATTTGTGCGGCGTTGGAGTATTGGTTGACCGTAGTAATGGTAAAATATCTTTTGGTACCAGAAAAGAGGCGTTATATACAACGGAGTTTGAAACTTGGGATCCGGAAGAATGTCCAATCTGTGGCGCCGGTATACCGTTCACTAAAAATGGTACTCATCGATAACAAAGAATTGGAGTGTTTTGTGTAATGCCGACAGTTGGAATCGTGATGGATACTGATGCTGACCTTCAGATAATGAAGCAGGCAGCTGAGATTCTCGAACAATTTAATGTTGATTATGAAATTAGTATTATGTCAGCGCACCGCTCTCCCGATAGAGTCCGTGAGTATGCAACTCAGGCCGTTGAACGTGGTTTAAAAGTGATTGTTGCCGGAGCCGGCGGCGCTGCTCATTTGCCAGGGATTATCGCCGCAATGACGCCGTTACCGGTGATCGGTGTTCCAATCAAGAAAGAAAACTTAGATGGGTTGGATTCGCTCTATTCAATCGTGCAAATGCCGGCCGGAGTACCGGTAGCTACCGTCAGTATTAATGGAGGCAGAAATGCCGGGATCTTGGCAGCGCAAATAGTCAGCATTTTTGATGCTTCAGTCAGGGAGCGGATCGTCACCTATAAGAAAAACTTGGCTGAAGAGGTTGCCGAAAAAGGAGCTTTGCTGGAAAAGATCGGTTATAAAGAATATTTAAGCCGTAAAGAAGTGAAATAACGAAATATTGACAAAAACCTGCACTTTTTGTTAGAATTATGATGTAGTTATAAAAATAATAATAAAATGCTGTGATAATGAGATAACTTAAATAATAATATCAAAGGTTCACAGCTTTTTTATTGAGAAATTTAAATAATGATTAACTAGGAAGTGCGTCTAGGGTTCCGCTGCAATTAACAAAGTTATTTTAATTGTCCATAAAATTGACTTTGTTGATGCAAGGTCTGGACCGAGTGGCGCAGGCACTGTTTAAAGTGTTACACCGTAGAGGGATAAAAACCCGGGCGGATAGGTTTCTAAACAATACCTATCCGTCTGATTTATTTTTTAGGGGGGTTCATTGAGTGGAACGAGATATCTTTTTAAGTTTAAGTCCTTTAGATCATCGTTATTATGCATCAAATCAATCACTCTTCAATCAATTGGCGGAGTTTTTCTCTGAAAATGCTTATGTACGTTATGAATTGAAAGTTGAGGCGGCGTTAGCCAGAGTATTGGCAAAGCGTGGGATTTGCAGTCAAGCGATTGCAGATGAGATCGAAAAAGCTTGTGAAGAAATCCAACCGGATGAAGTTTATCTGGAAGAGGAGATCACTAAACATAATATTCGTGCTTTGGTAAACTGTATTCAAAGACGGGTCAGCGATGCTGCTAAGCCTTACGTCCATTTTACGACAACATCAGTGGATATTATGGATTCGGCAACGGCAATGCGTTTCAAGGAAGCTACCGAACAGGTCGTAGTTCCTAAATGTCTGGAGTTGTTATCATTATTGATCGAAATTGCCAGACGTGAAAAAGGGACAATCCAAGTTGGAAGAACTCATGGCCAACATGCAGTACCGATTACCTTCGGTTTTGCGATGGCTGAATATGTAAGTCGCTTTGGTTCACGGATCGAGCTGATTAAACAGACCGGTAACAATTTGCGTGGGAAAATTGCCGGAGCGGTAGGTGCTTATAATGCAAGTAATCTTTTCTTCGATGATCCAATGGAGTTCGAAGCTGAAGTACTGTGGGAATTAGGCTTGCAACCGGCGGTTTATTCGAATCAGATTGTTGAACCCGAATACCTTACTGACTATATTCATGCGATAATCTCGGCATTTGGTGTTATTGCCAACCTGGCTGATGATATTCGTCATCTGCAACGCACTGAGATTGGCGAAGTTGGCGAGGTTTTTGAAGCAACTCAAGTTGGTTCTTCAACAATGCCTCATAAGCGTAATCCCTGGAATTTTGAGCATGTTAAGAGTATGTGGAAGGAGTTTATGCCACGGATGATTACTCTTTACGCGGATCAGATCTCCGAGCATCAACGGGATTTGACCAACTCGGCTTCAGGACGGTTTGTCCCGGAAATTGTTGTCGGGTTTGTAGCGGCAGTTGACCGGATTCACCGGGTTATGAAAAAGTTGGTTGTCGATTATGACCGGATGAAGAAAAACTTTGAATCCACTAAAGAGATGGTTATTGCTGAACCAATTTATATCCTGCTGGCATCATTGGGACATCCTGATGCTCATGAAGCAGTGCGGTTATTGACATTAGAATCCCAACAAACCGGTAAAAGTTTAAGAGAGCTCTTGGTAAGCAAAGCTGAACTGTTCTCCTATTGGAATCAATTAACTCCAAAACAGCGTGAAATCTTAGAAAATCCTGAAAAATATTGCGGCTGGGCTGCGGAGAAGACGGAAAAACTTTGTGATATGTGGGAAAAACGGCTTTTATTATAAAAAGTGGTTAAGTATTTTTAATTAAGGAGAAGTCAATGATGACGGAAGAATATCAGGATAATGATTTTTTTCTCGAGGACAAGCAGGAAGAGGCTTGTGGAGTTTTCGGAGTTTATAGTAATGATGAGGATTTTAATGCTGCCGGATTAACCTACCTTGGACTTTATGCCCTTCAGCACCGTGGTCAGGAAAGCGCGGGAATCGTTGTCTCTGATGGCCGGCATATTAATACTCATAAAGACATGGGGTTGGTTGCCAATGTCTTTAATAAGGATATTTTAGAGAGTTTAAAAGGGAGAATTGGAATCGGCCATGTTCGGTATTCGACTACCGGCTCCAGTTTTATTTCAAACGCCCAGCCATTAGTGGCGCGCTGTTCCAAGGGGATTTTGGCAGTTGCTCACAATGGGAATTTAGTAAATACCGAAGAACTTCGTAATCAGTTAGAGAGTGAAGGTTCGGTTTTTCAGTCCACAACTGATACCGAAGTTATTATGAATATGATCGCCCGCCATAGTAAAGATTCGTTGGAAGATGCCATTTTAAAGACAGCCGAAGCTTTGCAAGGATCGTTTTCATTGGTAATCATGACCAAAGATACTTTGATTGGGTTACGTGATCCTCATGGGATCCGGCCAATGTGTTTGGGAAAACTTGCCGGCGCTTACATTATAACTTCGGAAAGCTGTGTTTTCTCAACGATTGGAGCGCGGTATATTCGTGATATTCAACCCGGTGAAATGGTTGTGATTAATGAGGACGGAATCAGGACTTACCAGTTAACTGCTGCCAAATCACATGCATTATGTGTCTTTGAATATATTTATTTTGCTAGACCCGACAGTAATATTGACGGCTTAAATGTCCATGAGTCGCGAAAAGCAATGGGCCGGGAGTTGGCGAAGCAGTTCGTGGGTGAGGCGGATGTGGTAATTCCGGTACCGAATACCGGTTTGTCGACGGCAATTGGTTTTGCGGAGCAGTCGGGAATTCCTTATGATATTGGTTTGATTAAAAACACTTATGTGGGACGGACCTTTATTCAGCCCAATCAGAAGATGCGTGATCTGGGAGTGCGGATCAAGCTGAACCCGGTAGAGGCGGTTTTAAAAGGAAAACGGGTTGTAATCATTGATGATACTATTGTCCGTGGAACAACCAGTGGTAAGATTATTAAGTTATTGCGTGAAGCAGGTGCCAGGGAAGTTCATATGTGCATCAGTGCGCCTCCGATCACTCATCCTTGTTATTACGGGATTGACACCTCGGTCCGTAAAGAGTTAATTGCGTCAGCTCATTCAATTGAGGAGATTAGAAACTTTATTGGCGCTGATTCACTGACATTTTTAACATTAGAAGGTTTGATGCGGGCAGTTTATCCCAAAAAAGAACTTTGTGTTGCTTGTTTTAATGGTGAATATCCGATTCAGATTCCGGAACGGGGTTCGAACGATAAGTACTTGTTGGAGGATAGATAAGATGACTGATTTGTATAAAGAAGCCGGTGTGAATATTGATGCCGGAAATGAGACAGTTCGACGGATAAAAGGGTTAGTACGTGGCACATACAACAATCACGTTTTGGGTGATTTGGGGAGTTTTGGCGGTTTGTTTGCCTTCCCAAAGAATGACTATCAGGAACCGATCTTGGTGTCGAGCACTGACGGCGTTGGGACGAAATTAAAAGTTGCCTTCGCGTTGGAGAAGTACAATACTGTTGGTTATGATTTGGTCAATCATTGTGTCAATGATATTCTGGTCCAAGGTGCTAAACCATTGTTCTTCCTGGATTACATTGGTACCGGTTCGCTGGAGCCGAGTAATGCGGAAGCTGTGGTGAGCGGCTTAGCCAGGGGTTGTCGTGAAAACGGTTGTGTCTTGATCGGTGGTGAGACTGCCGAGATGCCTGGTATTTATGCTCCTGGTGAGTTTGATTTGGTCGGAACTATCGTTGGAGTTGTTGACCGGGAACTGTTGATTACCGGTGCAAACATTGCTCTGGGGGATGTGGTTTTAGGACTGGCGTCAACGGGATTACATACTAATGGTTATTCTTTAGCCCGGAAGATCTGTTTTGAAAAGGCTGGGTTGAAACCGACGGATACGATCCCAGAGTTGGAAGAGTCAATCGGTGAAACGCTGTTAGCGTCGCATCGTTCCTATTTTAATGAGTTATATCCTTTGATCACCAGGAAAGCGTTGAAGGGGTTAGCGCATATTACCGGTGGCGGTTTTTATGATAATATTCCTCGAATCTTACCTGAAGGTTGTGGGGTAGAGATTGAGAAGGGGAGTTGGCCGGTGCTGCCGATCTTTAAGTTCCTCCAAGAGGCGGGTAATGTCCCTGATGAGCAGGCGTATCGTGTATTTAATATGGGGATTGGAATGGTGATTGTCTGTGCCGCAGAGATGGAGGCGGAGGTTAGGAAGCAGGTGCCGGAAGTATATAAGATCGGTAAAGTAGTCAAAGGCGAACGAGTAGTAGTGGTGAAGTAAAGTTTGTTGTAAGAAGATTTTGAATAATAATATTTGCTGAAATGGATGATGTGTCGTGAAAAGCTGCCCACTGCTGCGTCACTTGGTCGCTCCGATACTCACCGTACACGAGTACGGTTCCGTTTCTCGCTCGGGCGTTCCTTGCATTGAACAGCTTTTGACGATACGTTAGTTAAACTGAAAGTTCATCCATTTCAGCAAGGATCTACCCGGCGCATTAGGGCTGGGCGCCGGCTTTTGGGTACTGACCAAGTGACTGAAGAAGATCGGTTAGTTGATGATGTTTTATTTTATTAGTTCACCAATTTCAGCAAGGATCTACCCGGCGCGTTAGGGTTGGGTGCCGGCTTTTGGGTACTGACCAAGTGACTGAAGAAGATCGGTTAGTTGATGATGTCTTATTTTATTAGTTCACCAATTTCAGCAAGAATCTACCCGGCGCCGGTTTGGGGTACCTACCAAGTGATTGAAGCAGATTAGTTGATTGTTAATGTTTGTTATGGATTTTAAATTATTTTAAGTTTATCCATTTCAGCAAGGATCTACCCGGCGTCGGCTTTTGGGTACTGACCAAGTGACTGAAGAAGGTTAATTGGTTGATGATGTCTTATTATAACTGAAAGCTCATCCATTTCATCTATTTTTTATTGTTAATAAAGAATATCCATTTAAGGGGTTTTTTTGGTGAAGAGAATTGGGGTATTGGTATCTGGGGGCGGCTCTAATTTACAGGCGATCATTGATGCGATCAAGGAAGATAGGCTTCAGGCGGAGATTGGAGTTGTCATCAGTAATAAAGCCGGGGTTTATGCCTTGGAACGGGCGGAACAGAATGGGATCCCGACTGTGGTTATTGATCATAAGAGTTTTAACAGTGTAGTTGAATTTTCGCAGGCGATTTTGGAATGTTTAAAACGTTACCAAGTTGATTTGGTCTGTTTAGCAGGTTTTTTAAGGATTTTAGACCGGGTTGTAATCGATGCTTATCCCAATCGGATTTTAAACATCCATCCTGCATTATTACCTGCTTTTGGCGGTAAAGGGATGTATGGCCATCATGTCCATGAAGCGGTTATTGCCTCGGGGACGAAATATACTGGAGCAACGGTCCATATTGTGACTCCGGAGACTGATGTTGGTCCAATTATTACCCAGGGGATCGTTGGTGTTGCTGATGATGACACACCGGAGTCAATTGCCGCTAAAGTTTTAAAGGTTGAGCATCAGATCTACCCTGAAGCAATCCGCTTATTGCTTGAAGACCAAGTGGTTATTGATGGATTGCGGGTAATTGCTAAAAAATAGATGAATGAGGAGTTAAGATGAGAGCAGTGAATGAAACCAAAGTGAAGACTTTCCCGTTGATCGCCCGAGGTAAGGTACGTGATGTTTATGACTTAAATCATTATCTGTTAATTGTGGCAACGGACCGGATCTCTGCGTTTGACGTGGTCTTTGACCAACCGATTCCGAACAAGGGCAAAGTATTGACAGCCCTTTCAGTTTATTGGTTTGAACAGACCAAAGCAATTATGCCGAATCATTTAGTTACCGCCAATATAGACGAAGTTCCCGGATTAACCGGTGAAGAGCGGGAGATATTACGCGGCCGTTCAATGCTGGTAAAGAAAGGCCAAGTGGTCCCGATTGAATGTGTTGTCAGGGGGTATTTAACCGGTGGCGGCTTAAAAGAATACCAACAGGCCGGTACTGTATGTGGAATAAAACTCCCATCCGGTTTGGTTGATGGCAGCAAACTCCCGGAGCCGATCTTCACTCCTACAACCAAAGAGAGTGTTGGTCACGATCGGCCAATAACTTTTGCGGAGATGGCTGCAATAACCGGTCGTGAATTAGCGGAACAATTAAGGGATAAGTCATTAAGTCTTTATAAAGCTGCAGCTCAGATAGCAGAAGCTCGAGGGATTATCATAGCGGATACTAAGTTTGAATTTGCCCATATCGATGGCGAACTGACCGTGGTTGATGAGATCTTTACGCCCGATTCCTCGAGGTTTTGGCCTTTGGCTCAGTATCAACCAGGTAAACCGCAGCCTAGTTTTGATAAGCAATATGTTCGTGATTATCTTGAAAAACTGGATTGGAACAAACAACCTCCGGCTCCAACGCTTCCTGAAGATGTCATTAAGAATACCCTGCAAAAATATTTGGAAGCCTATGAGCGAATTGTAGGAAAACCTTTAGAAATCTAATTTTGGAGGAATTGACGGTGAAAGTCTTAATTATTGGAAATGGCGGGCGGGAACATGCAATTGCCTGGAAATTGAAGCAAAGTACAATGGTTTCCAAAATATACTGTGCACCAGGTAATGGCGGAACTGCTTCGATCTGTGAGAATATTGCTTTCAATAACATTGAAGAATTAGCTCAATTTGCATTGAATGAGGGGATTGACTTAACCGTTGTTGGACCGGAAGTTTATTTGGCACAGGGAACGGTCGATCTCTTTCAAAGTAAAGGTCTTAAGGTTTACGGACCGACGCAGGCGGCAGCACGCTTGGAGTCAAGTAAAGTATTTGCCAAAGACTTTATGAAGAAATACCAGATCCCGTCGGCAGCTTATGAAACTTTTTCCGATGCTAATGCCGCGAAAGACTATATTAAAGCAATGGGCGCGCCAATTGTAGTTAAAGCTGACGGTTTGGCAGCCGGGAAAGGTGTAGTCGTTGCCTTTGATTTGGACACTGCTTTTAAGGCAGTCGACGAGATCATGACAGAACGTGTTTTTGGCGATGCTGGAGTAAAAGTCGTAGTTGAAGAGTTTTTAGAAGGTGAAGAGGCTTCATTATTGGCGTTTTGTGACGGTGTAAAGGCGGTACCAATGTTACCGGCCCAGGATCATAAGCGGATCGGAGATAATGATACCGGTCCCAATACCGGCGGAATGGGGACTTATGCGCCCACTTCAGCCGTTACTGAAGAGATTCTGATTCAGATAAACGAGAGAATCTTAACTCCCACGATCAAAGCGATGCAAGCCGAAGGCACTCCATTTGTCGGGACCTTATTTTTAGGACTGATGCTGACTAAAAATGGACCCAAAGTCATTGAGTATAATGTCCGCTTTGGCGACCCCGAAACCCAGGTAGTCTTGCCATTATTGGAATCAGACTTGGCGCAAATCTTCCTGGATGCGGTTAATGGTAATTTACAACCCGATAAGATCAAGTGGCAAACCGGAAAAACCGCTGTTTGTGTTGTCGCCGCTTCAGGCGGCTATCCTGGTCGCTATGAGACTGGGAAAGTGATTACCGGTTTGGATAAGCTCAACAATTCGTTGGTATTTCATGCAGGGACCAAAGTTAAAGATGGTGTCTTATTAACCGCAGGCGGACGGGTACTAAACATTGTAAATGTCGGTCAGAATGTTGCTGAAGCGATTGATAATGTCTATCAAGACCTGCCACAGGTTAAATTTGACGGCGTCTATTATCGCAAAGATATTGCCAAACGAGAGTTACAGCGTTATCAGGCGTTAATGGAAAAATAATTACGATAACTAATATTCTAAGCTGTTGCGAAACTACTTATAAAATAGAAGCAACAGCTTTTTTATTTTTTTGGCTCTTTGTCAATTGTTGGGGTTAGAAAATCCTGACGTTGAATAAAGGTACCAAAAAATGATTGTTAATATGGGTGTTTGAGCAAATTTTAGCTTAACCACCCATATTTATGTTCTGCATGGAATC
>Ga0209204_1000489_pt1 | contig 42810 bp, 37 predicted proteins | sample AD_JPNMR2_MetaG_FD_184425 | JGI IMG/M metagenome (GOLD analysis project Ga0209204, IMG submission 184425) | Active sludge microbial communities of municipal wastewater-treating anaerobic digesters from Japan - AD_JPNMR2_MetaG (SPAdes) (version 2) | ecosystem: Engineered > Bioreactor > Anaerobic...
GTATCAAAGTTAGCTACTTCTACAACTATATTGGTTATAGGCAATATCTTTTTGAGATAATCAACAAACCTAACATGAGAATCTAACTTGTGTTTAATAGATGGTGCTAACCAACCTTCTTTCTTAGTTGAAATTCTGTTATCAAATCTAGGATTCCTATATCTAAGTCTATTGCGCCTAATTCTACGATACATCCGCCTTTCTTTAAGAAGCTCAGATATATCATCCCTTAGTTTAACTTCACCACATATTAATTCTTCTTTTTCTGTGACAGCAGAGAAACCTATGTAGTTATAACCACTATCTATACCAAGTGTGATATTTTGTGTATAGCTAGTAGTTTCATATAATACCTGAATAGTGAAAGGTTTAGTTTTAACTACTTTAGCAAGATGTTGTTTTAAGAGACGTCTAACTTTGCCATGCCTCTTAGTAGGCATCAAAGGTTTACCTTCAACAGATAATACATATACCATACGTAAAATCTCCTTTAAGATAAGTCAGGCCGAAGCCTGTAGGTCCACATCGCCAATGTTATAGCAGGTTTAATGGTAATAGCACTACTCCTACCCCTCAGAGTTGTTTAACTATTACCCTCAGAGCATGGGACTTGTGGAGCATCCCAAGGTGACTATATATTCTGCTATAACTAATCATTAGCAAAAACTAATGACATAGGCTAATCAACCGAGCTTGCATTTCTACAAGCCCCCGCCTCTATAGGCCGTGGGTAGTTGACTACCTTTGTGTTATAAGAAACCCCGACAACACCTCCTCTATATAACATTGAAAGAGTATTGATTACTGAAACATACATTGAATTAGAATAAGTATAAGATAGCTGACAAAATCATCATCGCAAATAGGGTGTACTTTAAAAACTTCTTTTCAAGCCTCAAATTTAAATGCGCTCCAACAATCCCGCCAAAGAAAGAACCAGCACCTAGAACTAGGCCCGGAATGAGTTGTATCTTGCTGTTAATTGAGAAAACTAAGATCGAAAATATGGTAAACATGAGAGTGAGGAAAATCTTTAGAACATTAGCACTTCTTATTCCCTCACCTTCGAGCTTTCTAAGAGCAGCTATAAGAAAGAATCCGACGCCTGCTTGGATGAAACCTCCATAAATACCGATAAGGAAGAAGACAAAGAACTCCAATATTTTGTTCGCAGGACTTGAAGAAAGTCTGTTCTCTTCATCTTTCGAAAACAGGTTAAAAAAAGCCATTATGATGAATATTATCCCTAGTCCTCTTTCCAAAACCGTATCGGGTATTTCTACAGCAATATGAGCTCCAATTATCGATCCAATAACAGTTGGAACAGCCAAGTAAAGCGCTTTTCGAATATCTAGAACTTTCTTTCTCGAGAAACTTACAGTAGCAGATATGTTCTGCATTAATATTGCAATACGATTTGTACCGTTTGCAATACTCGGTGAAAGTCCGAAAATACTTAATAGAGGCAGTGTAAGAAATGAACCTCCACCAGCCAGTACATTTATTATTCCAGCTCCTAAGCCCCCAAGAAACAGCAATGCATAAAGCATGAATCCCATTGTGGACATTCAAAACACCTCGAGAAAAACAATCAATAACTTGATTAGATTATCCAAATCAAGAAGGTTTATCATCTCAACTTGTGAGTGCAAATATCTCACAGGTACACTAATTGCTATCATGGGAACACCCATCTCTAAGAACACACTTGCATCATTCCCACCACCTGTTGCACCAATTTGAACTGGGATATTGCTCCTGTGTGCTAGGTCAATCAAGGAACGTACTGTTGGCATATCAGAGATAGATGAATTATCGAGTGCTCTGATTACAGGACCCTTTCCCAGTTCAATGTGCTTGTTCTGTTTGCTACAGCATGCAAAAGAATCGATTGCGATAGCTAAACGTGGCTTGTATAGTTGCGTGAGTGCCTTTGCTCCTCTTAGTCCAACTTCTTCCTGAACCGTCCACGCGGAGATATAGTTTGAAGTATTTCTCACGTTATTGACTACTTGAGACAATGTATAGCACCCAAAACGGTCATCTAAACTTCTCATGGCAAGGTTGTCATTATTGAGAATTACACCTGTTTTTTTAAATACCACGTAATCTAACTCACTAATTCCCATGTTGTAAACATCATTCCTTGATTTGGCTCCTACATCAACACATTTATCAAATACTTCACCATCGCCCTTCAAATGAGGAGGTACGGCTCCTATCACGCCATCCATGATTCCATTTTGTGAGACAACTTCAACGAAGGTTCCAGGAAGCGTTTCCTCTATTATTCCTCCAACATTTCTGATAGTAAGCTTACCATCCTCTCTCACATCTGTTATGTAGAATCCTATTTCATCCATATGTGCCATGAGAAGAACGGAATTATCTTTTTCCACACTTGTTACGTCTTTACTTCCACCCTCCTCGTATATCAAGTTCCCAATACTGTCAATTTTACATATCCCAGGAATCATAGAAGCTATTCTCCCTCTGACCAATTCCTCCCTTCCAGATATCCCAGGAATGCTACAAAGTTGTATTAATTCACTAACTTTGACAAATTTGTATTCCACAATTTTCGCCTCCCTATAGTTATCTAAAGGATATTTTACCATAACTTTCGTTCGTTATACTAATTTTTTTCTTATACAAATATTTTTTACCTATTGACAATTTATTTGTATATGTGTATAATATTTTTGTCTGACAAAACAATCTGGGGGTGAAATCATGGAAGAGACTGCTGAAATCTATCTGCATGAGAAAAGGAATCTTGCCCTTGTAATAAGTGGACGATTTGAATCTCTTGTTGGTGCCTCTGCTCTGATGGTGGCAATGCCGCTTTTTGTATTGGACAAGACGGGCTCTGGAACGATCATGGGACTCTTCAGTGTGCTTCAAATACTTCCGAGGATTCTAATAACACCATTTGGTGGTGTGCTCGGGGACAGAATGAATAGAAAACACATCATGGTCTTTATCGACGAATTTAGAGGTATGATTCTGTTCCTCTTATGGCTGATAGGTATCTTTGGAAATATAGATGTACCTTTGTTGTTAATCTTCACAGCGGTTCTTTCGCTTCTGGATGGTATTTTCGATGGACCGACAGGTGCAATGTTCGGTGATGTTGTTAGAAAAGAGCACATGAAAAGGGCAACTTCGTTTAACGCAATGGCAAATAGTGGTGCCAACATTATTGGACCTATCTTGGGTGGAATGCTCTATGGCTTTTATGGCTTTCAGAGCGTCATACTGCTGACCTCGATATTGTATATATTATCCGGCATCAGTGAAATGTTTATCATATATCGCTTCACACCAAAGAATGGAAAGGTGCATGTCTTTAAAGAACTTATAGAAGGAATCAAATTTGTTGGAATGAACAAGGGATTGAAATTCCTATTCACATTCGCCGTAGTGATAAATTTCATTACATCTCCACTATTTGGTGTTGTCTTTCCGTATATTATTCGCACAGTTTTGCAATTCAGTTCAACTCAGTACGGCCTAATTCAAACATTCTTCACGGTTGGAGCTTTGTTAGGAAACCTTTTGATACTCATCATACTACACAAGGTAAGTTCAAAAGTTTTGATGGTTGGTGGATTAATAGTTCAAGAGATCATATGCGTTGTCTTCTCTATAATGATCATGCCTATGTTTGGATTTTCCAAGTCCATTCTTTTCATGATTTTCTCGATTGGTTCGTTTCTCATAAGTTTGTTCAATGTATTCGTCAACACACCTTTGAATGCAAATCTCCAGATACTCGTACCTTCAGAACTGAGGTCTAGGGTTTTTTCCGTACTTTCCGTAATGGCTATGGGAGTTACTCCAATTTCTTCTGCTTTGTACGGTTACTTAATCGATAGAATAGACCCATTTTGGTTTTTCCTTTCCATAAATATTCTAGGATTTATCATCACACTGTTTTTCGTGATTCTAGCGCCCGATGAAGCATACAATCCTAATCCTCCCTTAAGTAACGAGTAAGGCATGCAACTGAAACAGTCAGAAGTGTGGAACTACAAAAACAAGATAGTGCAGGCTAAGGTCTGCACTATCTTGTTATGCTTCTATTCTTCAATCGATATGTTTATGTTATAATAAAGGCACAATACTATGATCAAGAAAAGTAGAATGCGGAATTAATGGTTAATTGGAGTACTCGGGGGGATTGATTCATTCATGAGAAGGGGAAGTGTAATTGTTGCTGTACTTGTTATTATGATCTTTACGGTAATTATACTCTCGAAACTATGGTTCCTGCTTGGATTGAGATTGAAGGGCTATCCTTAAGAGTCTTTATTCTATTCCCCAGGCCTTTCGTATTTTAGGGCATTTATCGTGACTAGATATTTGTGCCCATCAACTTCGACTTCAAAATCTATACTAAAGTTTTCTGGCCGATTTTCTAGGAAAGATGCGTCGACCGTCTCCCAAAACATATTTTCTGCGATTATCTGTGCCTTTTCTTGTCTGATAGCTTCGTTTAGTGTTTCAATTTGGAGTGGGATTGTGCCAAAGATCACTACAAGTAATAGCATAAGAATGAGCATTGCGAAAATGATTTCCGTATAAATCATCTGTTCACCTCTTAGTCATCAATTTATCTATACGCAGATTATATCATATAAGGAGTGATTTACATCAGCGATTTTCTAAAAGGCGTAATTTACAGCACACTAGCAGGACTCTCTACTTTGATCGGGATAATACCACTGCTGATTTTTCGTAAGCACCTTGGTGAAAAAGTTATCGATTCTCTAATGGGAATGGCTGCTGGCATCATGCTCGCAGCTAGTGCATTTAGCTTGGTTAGCCCGTCACTTGAGATAGGTGGGTTTTGGAGATTCTCCGTTGGATTTCTTCTAGGAGCGGTGATGGTGGATCTCATGGACAAATTTTCACCACACGAACACTTTCTAAAGGGACATGAAGGACTGGAGCTTCAGAGGATAAGTAAGATTTGGTTATTTGTTATCGCAATCACTATCCATAACTTTCCAGAGGGAATGGCTGTTGGAATAAGTGGTTTTACTCCTCAGGCACTTAATGTCGCCATTGCTATAGGTGCCCAGAATATCCCGGAAGGTGCCGCTACTTTTGTAGCACTCTTGAATGCTGGGTACTCTATGAAGACATCAACAATCATAACACTTCTAACCGGTATTGTTGAGGTAGTTGGTGGTATATTTGGTGCAGGGTTGATATTTGCTAGCCAGAAGTTACTACCATATATGCTGGCTTTTGCGGCAGGTGCAATGATATTTGTAGTGAGTGATGAAGTTATTCCAGAAACCCATCTTAGAGGAAATGAAAGACTTTCAACATATTTTCTCGTATTTGGTTTTTTAGTTATGTCAGTACTCGATGTTTTACTTGGATAGTTTTAGGAAGCATCTTCATCCTCTTGTGAGCTTTCTGATAAAACACTCTCTTTTTGAGAGGATAAGTACACAGCTTTATTTTTTCCTGATTTTTTAGCTATGTAAAGCAGATTATCTGCTGACCTGAGTACTTCAGTTGGTGAACTATAATTCTCAGAGCTGGCTACTCCACACGATAAAGTACATTTTCCGCTTGAAAATTTTGTACTCCTAATTTGTTGAAGTATATTCTCGATAGTGCCCATTACATCGCTTTCGGTCACATTTGTGAAAACAATAGTGAATTCTTCTCCACCATAACGAGCAGCTATCGCATTTTCGCCGGTGTTGCTTTTTACTATTTCTCCAATCTTTCTTAAGACCTCATCCCCTACTAAATGACCATATGTGTCGTTAACTTTCTTGAAATCATCTATATCAAGCATCGCAACATAATAACTCTTCTTACCGTATAGAGAAAGGCTATGGACTTCATCAAGAAACTTCAATAATTCCTTTTTGTTGAATAATCCTGTTAGATTATCAACTGAAGAAGCAACTTTCAATTCTCTAAACAAATTCAACGTGTTGAAAAGTAGGCCAAGGCTCTCTTCAGCTTCAACGAGTACTTTGTATACACTCCTTGGGTCAGAAGCATCGGAGAAAGCGATAACTCCTATTTCGGAAGAGTCGTATTTCACAACAAAGGAAACAAAATCACCCTGGATTTCATTACCATATCTACCCAAGAAAGTCCATACAGAAGGTTCTACCGGTTTTTCAACAGCTCTAATCAAGGCTTTCTTCAATCTCTCCTTTCCGAGAGGAAAACCGAAATTGTAAATCCTGCCTTCCACTGGTGAAAGAAGCATGAAAGCCAAGGTACCAAAGTTAGAAAAGTATTCAAGAAAGTTATTCAGATTACTTACTACGTAGAATTCATCACTTGCGAACTGAATGAGAGAAAGAACCTCTCTATTCAGAATTTCAGTTCTCATCTTTTGTTCCAAAACATCATATATATTATTGGCATATCCCGATTGCTGTACCTTGGTTTTATACTTCTTTTGTATGAACTCCAGCAATTCACTCTCAAGTTGTTCTTTAGGAAGCATTTTCGAGATAAATTTATTTGCACCACTATGCAATGCCCAAAATTCGTTTATTATATCATCTGAACCAGTAAGAATAACAATCCCTGCATCTTTAAATGCAGGGATCGACCTCAAATAGAGACACAACTGTAAGCCAGAAATGCCAGGCATATTGTAATCTGTTATTATGATATCAGGATATTCCATTAAAGCAATCTCTATACCTTGAAATGCATTTTCTGACGTTAGAACTTCATATCCATCCTTTTTTAAGAGATCTTCAAGGATTATTCTCCAAAATCTACTGTCATCAACTAACAGTATTTTATTCAAGTTCTCACCTTTTCACACAATTTTTCACACAATGATGTGCACACCCCTATTAAGATATTATACTACGTTTTTCTCTTTTTCTACATCTTCATTACTAAACCTATCAACGTTTAGGTATGATACGTCTGTATGCAGGGTTTTCCCAAACACGATCAGTTCAGATAATGCTTCGGACACAGCAGGTGCCACCATGAAACCGTGGCCAGAATACCCAACTGCATAGAAGTATCCTTTGACTTTGTCGCTTTGTCCGATTATTGGTTGGGCATCTGGGGACATGTTGTACATTCCACTCCAATGTCTCATAATTCTTAGGTTTTTTAGGAATGGAAAAATTCCAACCATCTTTTCAGCAAGTTCCTTCTCAAATTTGAAGGTAACATTATAATTTATTCCAGGCTTTTCATCTTTGTCACCCTGCCCCATTATGAATTGTCCATGATGTGCCTGTCTCATATAAAAATTGCCTGCAAAACTGATTGCCATCATTGGGAAGAAATTCTCTAATGGTTCAGTAACAAAGATTTGGTGTCGATAACTTTCCGTTGGTAGTTCAACTCCAGCAAGTTCTGCTACTTGTCTTGACCAAGGGCCAGATGCATTTACAACAACATTACACTTAAAATATCCCCTTGTCGTTTGGATACCGACTACTTTACCATTTTCTACATCAACACCTAAGACTTCAGTGTGAGTATATATATCCGCTCCCATTCTCTTAGCAGCCTGTGCATAACCAATTACCGCCTTATGTGGATTTGCATGTCCATCAGTTTGACAAAAGGTAGCTACAATCAAATCCTGGGTGTTTATATATGGATACCTCTCACTTACTTGTTTTGGAGTCAATATCTCAACATCAAGCCCTTCTTCTCTTTGTATTTCTACGTTTTTCTCAAATTGTTCTGCTTCTTCCTCGTCGTAAGAGAGCATGAGATAACCACCTTGATAATACTCGATATCCATTCCTACATCTTCTTCAAAGTTCTCAAACAACTTTACACTTCTCATTGCAAGTCTAACATTATTCTTTGTTGACCACTGTTGCCGTATCCCACCACCACAACGCCCAGTAGAACCAGAGGAAAGATAGGATTTCTCAAAAACAGCAACAGAAGTTTCACCTAGCTTACATAGTGAGTATGCTAATGCTGTACCAGTTATCCCCCCACCTATTATACAAACATCATAAGTGCCATTTACATCACTCATCTTTATCCACCCCTTTCCGAGATTTTACAATAGCATCGATCGGAAGAGGAATGACAGGTGGACGGAATGCCCCTAGTTTACTTTCAGAAATTGGGATTTTTGTCTTTTCAGCAATTATTTGGAGAACAACATTTCTACAGGTTTTCCCACCACATGGTCCCATGCCAATGCGTAAGATTCTTCTAATCTCTTCATAATCAGTAATTCCTGAATCTATTACTTTTTCCACATCCTGCCTTGAAACCTCTTCACATCTGCACACATATTCCTCAGAATTTATTGCCAGATCAAAATGTCGTACGATATTTTCCATTCCTTTTGGGACTCTTAGAAAGACAAGATGGGTCTTCTCTTTTCTGTTAACCGATACCTTGTCTATCTGACCATCTGCAACATATCTTCCATCTTTGTCGAAGAGCTTAACAATAGTACCATTTTCTGGAATTGGCAAAAACTCATATGGTATACCTACTATAGAATAATCTTCCTTTTCTTGTAGGAGGAATATTGCAAGGCCAGGACATTTCATTACACAAACCCCGCATCCAATACATTTATCATAATCTACGTACGGTATGCTATTTATGTTCTTTCCAACATTTATTGCCCCAGTCGGACATGAGGTTTCGCAAGGATTACAAGGTATTGCCTGAGGACACTCGATTACTGCCCTCAGTTTTCCATTTGGACCTGTCGATTGCTGGGTCCTCTCTCTGTAACCGCCACTTGGGAATAATATGTTCATTTTCTTTAGACCTTCTCTAACTTTACTTGCAAATGGTCCTTTCCTAAATTCGATAAGTTCGTCTTTCATAGTACTAATTTTTTCTGACAAATCTTGTCCAGTAATCTTTTGTGCTATATTGTATCCAGCAATATACCCTTCTATCATTGCAGTAGACGCTTCTTCTATTCCAGAAAGATCACCAGCAATATAAACATTATCAGCAGTGGTTTTCATGTTTTCATCTCTTATCGGTACGTATCCACCAAGTTCGGAAATATACTTTATTTCCGCTCCTGTCTGGGCAACTAACTCTACACTCGGTTGTAGACCAACCGCAAGGCAGATCGTATCAACCACAAACTCCTTCTCAGTACCTGGAATTGGTTTGAAATGTTCATCAACTCTTGCCACAATTGCCCCTTGTACCCTTTCTTCACCTAATGCACTTACGATGGTGTGATTCAACATTATTGGAACACCTAAACGCATGATCTTATTTGCGTGAACCATATAGCCCCCAATTTTCGAGCTAGCCTCAACAATGGCTTTAACGTTGGCACCAGCTTGTAGTAACTGATATGCAACTATCAATCCTATGTTTCCTGCTCCGACTATCAAAAAAGATTCACCAGGCATGACTTTATACTGATTCATTAAAGTCTGAACAGCACCAGCACCATATACACCGGGTAGTGTATTATTTCTAAATACCAAGAATCTTTCAGAAGCACCAGTTGCAATTAAAAGATAGTCTGCGGTATATTCATCAACACTATTATTATTTCTATCATACGTTACAATAGAATCTTCGTATATGCCTGCAACTGTCGTTTGCATTGAGAACTGAACACCAAGATCAGTAGCTTTACTTACAAGTTTTTCACCTATTTCAAATCCTCTTACAGAAGCATAAAAGCCTTCATGTCCAAAGAACTTGTGAGTTTGTTTAGGAAGCTGTCCACCGGGAACTATGCCTTCATCAACAACTAGTATTTGCTTTCCATCACCTATGCTCTCTGCAATAGCTATTGCGCCACACAAACCAGCCGGTCCAGCTCCAATTACCAGGGCTTTGACATGTTTTTTTTCGGTTGGCCCTTCATTTACCATTTTGGTTTCCCCCTTCCGATTTGCCGACGAACACTGATACCTTCACGAACGGGGGTAATACATGCTCTCACATTCGGAACTCCATCGACTTCTACAAGGCATGATGAACACTTCCCTATTGCACAGAAAAAGCCTCTAGCATGTTCATGCTCAGTAAAACCAAAAATGTCGATACCACTGGCAATTAACGCACTGGCAATAGTATCACTCGGAAGTGCAAATATAGGTTGATCTTCAAAATAAAAGACCATATGCTCCGCAGCACCTGAAACCTTGACATTTAGTATAGGATGTTCTACCAATCTTCCCATCTATCCCCCTCCAATCAATGTACTGAAAAACAACAGCCATTACAGACTGTTATTCTTGTTCAACAAATTTATGAGTTAGAAGTGCTTAGCATTACCAAGATTACTTAACGACTCTACTACTTAAATTATATGTCCTAAACGTCCATTTTGCAAAATATGAAATTTCTTTGTTATACGAAGATAATTTTGCGTATCGCTCTAAAGTTCAACCTACCTCTGATTTGTGTTATAATCTAAAGTGAACTTCAAAAAAGCGTAGTGTTTTACCAAAGAAGGTGATCACTTGTCAAATATAGCAAAAGTTACACTCAAAAGAGATATCAAACGGCGAGTCTTACTTGGACATCCATGGATTTATGATAATGAAATTGAACGTATTGATGGTGACTATATTAATGGTTCCATTGTTGATGTTTATACATTTGCGGGGCAGTTTCTGGGACGAGGTTATATTAATACAAATTCGAAGATAACTGTAAGAATATTGACTCGGAAACCAGTTGACATAAACAGAGAGTTTATTAAGAATAGGTTCGATGAAGCGTTAAGAAATCGTTTTAACACAGTGTGCGAAAACGCTTATCGAGTAGTGTTTAGTGAAGTTGATGGATTACCTGGATTGATCGTTGATAAGTTCGATAAGTACCTCTCTGTCCAGTTTAATACTTTAGGTATAAACATGCTTAAGCATCAGATAATTGACGTACTCATAGAAATTTTCAATCCAGCTGGGATTTTTGAACACACTGAGGGAAGTGTTTTAGAAAAAGAGGGATTAGAAGAGAAAGTTGAATGGATTTATGGCACAGGTCCTGAATTGATTCCGTTTGAAGTAGATGGAATAAAGTTCTTAGCAGATACAAAGGGGCAGAAAACAGGGGCGTTCCTAGATCAAAGGGAAAATGTGAGGAAACTCATGGAATTTGCGAAAGACAAAATTTGCCTGGACTGCTTTTCATATACAGGAAATTTCGGTATGCATCTGTTAAAAAGCGGAGCTAAACATGTCACCTTTGTCGATTACTCTGAAAGAGCTATCGAAATTGCTAAAGAAATTGCAAATCTAAATCTATTTAAGGATTGTGATTTTGTAGTTGTAAATGCCTTCGATTATCTCAAGTCAAACTACGAGAATTCAAAACTGTTCGATCTAATAGTTCTAGACCCTCCTTCCTTTGCCAAAAGCAGCTCGAATAGAGATGCTGCGTTCAAAGGCTACAAGGAGATAAACTACAGAAGCATGAGAATTCTAAAAAGCAACGGAATACTCGCAACTGCTTCCTGTACTCAGGTCATATCACAGAACGAGTTTGAAAATACACTAGTTGAAGCAGGGATTGATGCAAAAGTTCTCTTGAAGTTGCTGTATAGAGGCGGTCAGTCAATAGATTATCCTCAAATGTACAACATATTGGAGAGCATGTATCTGAAGTTTTTGATTATACAGATAGTTTATGTAAATACCATCTAGGTGTTTATATATTCGTGTAAAGTTCGAAGAAATCAGAGTGTTTTATATCAGAATCTTGTTTCCAGGAATAATCTAACATGTTATAATTGTTTTAACAAATAATCTTGTTAGAGACCTCCTAATTGATGGTGAAAGACTAAAGACTAAAGACTAAAGAAAATAGATGAGAGGTGTAAGAATGCATACGAAAGGGTGGAAATGTTTCTTCACAATTGCTTTTTACATAGGTCTTTTCCTATCTTCATCACTTTTCTCTGGTGCAATTATCGTTACCTCCAACTCTATTGTAGATGAAGCTGGTAATATTATAAAATCTGGTTCTTTTTCGGATGTTCTCTACGACGGAGTGCAATACTACTACATCGCTACTGATGGAATATACACTCTTGATGGAAAGACAAAGATTGACATAAAAAATGCTCAACGTGTGGGCATTAATTATGTCATTTCTAGTAATAAGGTTTATAAAATTTCCAACGGCAAGGCAGTTACCATAGGAACAGTTACCAGTACATTGCAAAGTGTAGTGGTGAAGGATGATTATATAATAGGTATAGATGGAAACCAGATTGTCTGTTACGATGGAAGTTCGATCGTTTGGTCGATGGTTGTATCAGCGAAGACTCTAAAATTGAGTGGAGATTATTTGGCAGCGCTCGGGACACAGTCTCAGCTTTTCAACATATCAAATCCAAAATACATCCGGCTTGAACGTTCGTATCCTTCTTATAAAGATTATGCTTATTTTTCTGGATACCACGCGTTCAGTGATGGAACAAAAATATACATCTATAAAGGAAGTGCAAGATTAAGCTCGACTTTTTCATATAAAGGGCAACTTCTTAGTGACGGTGAAAACCTTTACTCAGGCAATATCATGATAACAGGCGATTTAGTTCAGAAAGACCAGAAATTCACTGCTAAGTCCCTTGCCCCAGTAATTCTGAGCCAGCAAGAGACTACAACCACGGCTGAAGTCTCAGACGAGGGTGAAGAGTCCCAAGCACAGGCTCAGCAACAGACAGAGCAAGGTAGTACGCAACAGGAAATTTCAGTTGTGAAGCCTTCAGAAAAAGAACCAACGACTAAAGAGCCGAAATTGTACGAGTTAATTTGGAAAGTTGTGATGAATGATGAAATATTCGGCAAACCCGCAATAAAGGGGACAACAGCTTACATACCTACGCTAAAAGGAAGCCTCTTGTCTGTAGCAGATGGAAAAATTCAGTGGACTTTCAAAACTACTTTTGTAGTTGTGGCCCACGTAACTGTTGGCAACAACATATATGTAGTATCTTGGGATGATACTGTTTATGCAGTGAATGAAAAAGGTCAATTAAGTTGGAAATTGAAACTAGATGGCGATATATCTCAAGGACCAGCTTGGGACGGCTACTACCTCTATGTTGTAACAGATAACGGTACTGTATACGTTATAAAAGACCTTGGAAAGAGTGGAAGTATAACAACATCGTATAGGACTGCCTCATATCCAGTTGTTCCACCGTCTATTTCACTTTCTGGGAAAATATTCGTTATAGACGGTGTTGGAAATTTGTGGCGAGAAAAAGAAACGTCTACATTTGTAGGAAAGGTTAAGAACTTACCAATTGTATCTGAGAACCCTTATATAAGTCAGCAACTTGGCTTTACCTTAATAGATGAAACTGGCTTATCTTATGAATTTGTACCAATGCAGAAAGAAACGCAGATACTAAGAGGAAAAAACGTTTTTCTAACTATAAGTGGACAGGTTATAGATGCGGTTATCGGAAAGAAAAATATCTATGTTCTAACAGATTCGGGCAAGTTTTATGTTGTAGACAAGGAATCAAAGAAAACATTGTTTACAGATACTGTCCAGAATGGCAGATACATTTCACTAAGCAGTGGATACCTATTTGTATTTGGGAACGAAATAAGGTGCTATTACGTTAACGATAACCCTTCAGGGTTCTGGAATAGCTTATATGGAAATCCCTTAAACTGGAATTCAGCAATAAAATAGGCAGGTAAAGGATAGAAAGTCAACTACCCACCGCCAATAGAGGCGGGGCTTGTAGAAATGCAAGATCGGTTGATTAGCCTATGTCATTAGTTTTTGCTAATGATTAGTTATAGCAGAATATATAGTCACCTTGGAATGCTCCACAAGTCCCATGCTCTGAGGGTAATAGTTAAACAACTCTGAGGGGTAGGAGAAGTGCTATTACCATTAAACCTGCTATAACATTGGCGATGTGGACCTACAGGCTTCGGCCTGACTTACCTTAAAGGAGATTTTAATGTGGTTGTATCATCCCCCACATACAGAAGTGGAAGTCTTCTTGCAGGAAAATGATAAAAAGAAAGATTGAGGTAATATCAATATGATGTTTTTAGACGATTTTAGTTACTACGCTGTTTGTGTACCGATTTACAAGAACCAACTTTTATTCGAAGTCCGTTCTAAATATGTTTCTCAGCCATCTGAGGTTTCATTTCCTGGGGGAAAAATAGAAGAAGGCGAGATTCCATTTGAAGCGGCTTCAAGAGAACTGAGAGAAGAAACTAGGCTCCACATTCTTTCAAAAGTATGTGATGTGGAACCTGTCGTTACTCCTTTTAATACTGTTATATTCCCGTTTGTCGTTGAAGTCGATATGAGGGATATTGAGATAAACAATTACGAGGTTTTTGAAACTTTCCTCGTGCCGATTGATTTTTTTGAAACTCCTTACAAAGTAGCGTATGTAGATGTCAAACTTGAACCACCTGATGATTTTCCATATGATTTGATACCTCTTCAGAAGGAATATCCTTGGAAAAAGGGTAAGTATAAGGTCATGTTTTACAGATGGAATAATTATGTAATTTGGGGTATAACCGCTAGAATTGCCCATAGAGTTGCGCAACTTCTAAGAGCGCACTGAATAGAGAACAGAAAAATACGGGAAATCTGGGGGGACGGAAATGTTTTTCAAAACATATTCAGCTGTCATAGTGGGTATAACACCACTTCTTGTTTCAGTCGAAGTAGATATAAATACACGCAGTATCAAGAGAGACATGAACATAGTTGGCCTTCCCGATACAGCGGTAAAGGAAAGTAAACAAAGGATAATCAGTGCATTCAAGAATTCTAGCATTGCATTGCCAGATGGACTCATAACCGTGAATCTTGCACCAAGTGATGTGAAAAAGGAAGGCACTTACTTAGACCTTGCCATTGCGTTTGCGATCTTAGGTGCAATGAAACACATACCGCAATTTGAAAGTGTTGTTTTGGGAGAATTGGGGTTGGATGGAACAATTAGAAAGATTAAAGGTGTTCTTCCCATATTGCTCGAATACTCTGATAAAGGTTTCGATTTCATCATTCCACAAGACAATACCGCAGAAGCACTTGCTTCAAAATCCAAATTCAAGGCTTTTTCTTCCCTTTCTCAGGCTGTTCTATCGTTAAAAACAGGTGAATATTCACTAAAAATTGACCAAGTTCTCACCGATGAGCCGAGCCCTCAAGAATATGATGAAGACTTTTCAGATATAAAGGGACATGCATTACCAAAAAGAGCATTTGAAATTGCTGCAGCAGGTGCGCATAACATTCTCATGGTAGGGCCTCCAGGTACCGGTAAGACGATGTTTGCCCGAAGGTTTCCCACGATACTACCGGAGATGGATGAGAAGGAAGTTATAGAAACATCGAAAATATACAGTGCTGTAGGATTACTGGATTCCTCTTTGATAAGGATACGCCCATTTAGAAGCCCACATCATACATCAAGTGCCGTTGCTATCATAGGTGGTGGAAGCAACGTTAAACCAGGTGAGGTAACACTTGCGCACAATGGTGTGCTGTTCTTGGATGAACTTCCAGAATTTCGTCGAGATGTTCTTGAAGCCTTGAGAGAACCATTAGAGGATTCTGTCGTAACTGTTTCAAGAGCAAAAGCCACACACATATTTCCTGCCAATTTCCAATTTATCGCGGCCATGAACCCTTGCCCATGCGGTTATTTTGGTGATAAAGAAATTGCTTGTAAGTGTTCTGCGTTTGAAATTAAGAGATATTGGAAGAATATATCCGGACCAATTCTTGACAGAATTGATATTCAAATCCAGGTTCCGAGGGTAGAATTTGAAGAAATGCGTAGCAAGTCGTATGGAGAAACCAGTCAACAGATACGAGAAAGGGTCATCAAGGCTCGAAACATACAAAAGAAAAGGTATGCCCAGGAATCCATAAAACTGAACAGTAAACTGAGCCATAGAATGATAGAAAAGTACATAATTCTATCCGATGATGCTGAAGAAATATTAAAACTGTACGTGAAAAAGTACAAATTATCGGGCAGAGCTATCGATAAAGTACTAAAAATGGCACAAACGATCGCAGATTTGAATGAATCAAGTATCGTCGATGTAAAATGTATTAGCGAGGCTTTGCAATATAGATTGAACAATTTGGACAATGATTTTGCGTTCTAAGTTTCAGAAACTCTATCATAAGCGAATAGGGGGATGAACATGGACAAGTTGAAGGAATATTACCAAAAGATGGCAAAGTATTCGGATGCTTTATCATTGCTTTATTGGGATATGCAGACGTACATGCCGCCTGCCGCTGGCGAGTATCGTGCGGAAGTAATCTCGGAAATTGGGGGATTTGTCTTTAGAATGTCTATTTCAGATGAACTTGGTGAATTACTTAAAAATGCGGAACCAGTTTCTGAAGAGGATGAAGCAAATGTGCGTGTCGGACAGAAGGAATATGACAAATACAAGAAAGTACCGTCTGACCTTTTCGAGGAGGAAATGAGGGTTTCTACAATATGCGAACAACTTTGGCAAAAGGCAAGAAAAGAAAGAGACTTTGAAATTGTGCAGCCATATTTTGAAAGAGTTGTAGAACTGAACAAAGAAATGGCAAAATACCTTGGTTATGAGAAAGATCCTTACGATGCACTGCTTGACCGCTTCGAGCCTGGAATGAAAGCAGAAGAACTCGATCGAATCTTCACACCACTTAAAGAATTCACGATCAAAGTGTTGGAGGAAATAGAATCGGTGGGCAAAGTAGACGACCCCTTCGAAAGAGAAATTCATGTTGAAAGCCAGGAGAAATTCAACAGATGGCTTCTTACATATCTGAAATACGATAGTACGAAATGTAGATTAGATGTGTCTACCCATCCGTTTACAAATCCCATTGGCATGAATGATGTGAGGATAACCACAAGGTATGTGCCAGATGACCCCAAAAATTCCATATTCTCAACGATACATGAGTTTGGCCACGCTCAATATGCTTTATCAATTCCGGAGGAGTTCTACGGACTTCCTATAGGTAGCAGTGCATCTTATGGATTTGACGAGAGCCAGTCAAGATTCTGGGAAAATGTTTTGGGCAGAAGCCTCCCATTTTGGAAGGGTATATACAAAAAATTTGTCGAAACGTTTCCAGACATGGCAAAGTATCCTGTTGAAGAACTGTGGAAGGGTGTGAATATAGTAAGGCGTTCTTATATAAGAACAGAGGCTGATGAAGTGACCTACGCGCTCCACATAATCTTAAGATATGAATTAGAACACGCACTGATAAACGACGAATTATCCGTCAAGGACATACCAGATGCTTGGGATGAATTGTTTGAAAAACTCTTTGGTTTAAAGATAACAAACATATCACTTGGCTGTCTGCAAGATCCACACTGGTACGGTGGTTCATTTGGATATTTTCCAACGTACCTTCTAGGTAACTTATACGCCGCACAGATTTTCGATGCAATGAAAAAGGATGTTGACTTTGATACATTGGTTGAGAACGGTGAATTTGAAAAAGTACGTGGCTGGCTTACAGATAAGATTTATTCAAAAGGTAGAATGTACGAACCCAAAGAACTACTCAAGAGAGTGACGAATAACGATTTTGATTCCAAATATTTCATAAACTACATCAGCGAAAAGTACACCAACATGTACCCAATCCAGCTATAAATTAATAACTGTCAACTACCTACCGCCTATAGAGGCGGGGGCTTACCAAAGCCTTAGTTGTCTACTCTCAGCCAAGGTCGTAAGACCATCGGCTACGTTAAACAGGTCATGACACCTTCGAGTACTGCATCTAGTTACTATACGATACAACTTACGTACACCCAGCCTGTGAATGTTGGGATTGACATAATTAACAAGGTAGATGAGTACGAGGGTATGAGGGATATAATGTCTGAGTTAAGGAGCAGTGGATATTTCTCGATAAGGACACTTGAATGAGAAAAGGTGGATAATAGTGCAAGTTACAAAAAGCTAAGGTTGGTAGAAAAGTCAGAAAAGTCAAAGGGCTTGATGTTAGAAAGAAGAGAGGAACACATTCCTCTCTGCGTAGAAGGAGGAGCCTCCTGTGTTCCATTTGATGAATGATTTGATGGCATAAATCAAACGTAGTTAATAATATTCAATAATTGAGAATTATGGAGAAAATAAAACCTGTCCATTCTTGACTTGCCAACAGATCTAGAAGATGGACAGGTTTTGTTTCTTACATTTTATCCTTCGTTAAAAGAACCTCAGAAGATCCTTTTATATTGATCATATCCTCTTACTGTATCATTTAACGGTCTCAAGAGCCTAAAGCCTTTTTCAGGAATATCGAATTTCAAAAGTCCACTGCTTAGACTGAACTTCTCACCTGTAAGAATATCTGCAAATCGCGTTCTATCCAACAATCTACCATCTTTAATAGGAACTGCAACCTTTCTTTCAGTATCTCTATTTATACCAACAACAATATCATCGAGCATGTATGGTGCCTTTCTCAGGAAAATCAAAGGATCTTCGTTTAGTACTTCAAAAGAACCAACCTTCAAAGCAACCTCCGACTTTCTTACTTCTATGAGCTTTTTGTAAAACTCTCTTAAATCATTATCCCATTTCGATTCATCCCACTTCATCGTATCTCGACACTCTGGATCCTTTCCACCCTCCATGCCGATTTCACTGCCATAGTAGACAACTGGTACGCCAGGATAAGTGAATTGGAGCACTATTGCTAGTTTTCTTAACGATTTATCTGGAATCATACTGGCAATCCTTTCACTATCATGGCTATCTAGCATATTCCAGCAGCCGTAAATATTCGGTGTATCGCTGAAAACAGAAATTAGAGAACCACCAATTGTATCAAGTTCTCTCTTCAAATAACCCACAACAAGCTCTCGAAAATGGTAATTCATAATACCATCGACCATGTTCCAACCCACAGGATACGTCCAAAGCTCGCTTACAACATACTTCTCTATTGAAACGTTCTTAACTTTAGAAGCGATAAATGCGTTATTTACAGGCCCTAGGTCTTGCCCGCAATCTAGCCTCCAGCCATCTATTCCCATTTTGAGATATTTCTCGACCACTTGAGTTATGTAATTGCGCACTTCTAAATCCTCCAAGTTCAACTCAGGCAACATATCAGCTCCCCACCAACCCCTATGGCCGTTCTCATAAAAAGTGAACTTACTCATGGCATCCCTATTTCCTCTCCTAGCCTGTACGAACCATCTATGTTGAGAACTCACATGATTGAAAACACCATCCAAAACAAGCCTCATATTCCTTTCCTTGAGCTTACCAATGAGAGAAGTCAGTGCACGATTACCACCGAACTGTGGATCCACTTTCATGTAATCTACACTATCGTATTTGTGGTTGGACGGAGATAAGAAGATTGGTGTTAGATACAAACAATTCACACCAAGATCTTCTAGATAGTTGAGCCTTTCACCTACGCCCCATAGATCTCCTCCATAGAAAGATCTATTCTGCCTGCCATCACCTGTAGCAACAGGTCTTTCATTCCAATCTCTCAGTATGCCACCTCGTTTCGCATATAAGTGAGCTTTATCCTGTATGCTTTTCCCTTTTCCAATGAAAAACCTGTCTGGGAATATCTCGTACACAACGCTTTCGTGCACCCAAAAAGGTGTTGGATATCGAATATCATTTTCCGAACCATCCCTAGAATTATTTGCCGATGGCACATCGCACCTCCCTCTGAAATCTTCTCCCTTTCTTATTCTTCTTGATTACACCTTGCAACATCAAATATGATAAAATAAAGTATACACTCTTAGAACTATTCACTACAATCATATCATATATCTGTACTTGAGAAAGGATGGTGATGGAATATGGATCTTACTGATGTGATTTTAAAGCGCAGAAGTATTAGGGATTTCAAAGATACGCCTGTTCCAGATGAACTTCTGGAGAAGATATTGAACTATGCACTCTTAGCACCAAGTGGAAGAAATGCAAAACCCGTTGAACTCATCGTCTTAAGAGACAAAGAGACGATTACAAAAGTTATGAATGCGAGAACCAATACGTTCGGCTTTTTGAAAACCGCGCCTGTATGCATTGTTGTCATTGCGAATGAAAAGAGCAATACCTGGTGTTCGGATGCTTCAATAGTCGCAAGTTACATTCAACTGCTTGCGGCAAACTATGATTTGGGCAGTTGCTGGGGACATGTCCATAGCAAATATTTCAACGATAAGTCTGTAGAAGAGGAGATCAAGAAGATTCTCTCCGTTCCAAACAACTTTCGTGTACTCTGTATAATTAGTTTGGGCTACCCAAATGAAGAGAAGGCTCCACATTCACTCAATGAAGTTGACAAAAGTAAGTTACACTATAACCATTGGTAGTCGACAATAGCAAAATGTGAAGGGAAGAGGGGTAAAAGACATGAGTGCGTTCAAAAACACATTGAAAACGAACAAAGAAAAGGTGGTAAAACTTTCTATTCTTGTAGAAATATCGCATCCAACCGTACGTATGCCCGTAATGGATGGTGTAGGTAAGGCATACTATTTTCCTGGTGTAGGTGGAATAACCTACAATTTTGGGCTAGGTGACAATGCGTTTTCCATGCATGGTGATCACATTGAACCCGATCTAAGCACGAAAAACACAGATAAAGAATTCAACCCAACATGTATGTCGTTAGCTTGTATTGGTAATGAAAGCACAGTTGTATCAGGTGATGGAAAAGGAATGAAGGGGTACGTCATAGGCAAACATGGTGGAGTAGACCACATACTCATCTGGATGCCAGATAAAGAGAAACTTGTACTGGGCGACAAGATTCAGATAAAAGCGTGGGGACAAGGCTTAGAGTTATGTGACCATCCGGATGTAAAGGTCTTCAATGTAGACCCTGAATTATTTGAGAAGATCCCGATAGAAGAAAAGAACGGAAAACTGCATGTTCCAGTCACTGCTATAGTACCAGCACACCTAACGGGGTCTGGAATCGGTTCGTCCAATCCTGTTGGAACAGACTACGATATGAACACATTGGATGAAGAAGAAATAAAACGATATGGCCTTGATAAAGTGAGAATAGGAGATCTTGTTTCAATCTCCGACCATTATAACGGTTATGGTGCAGGAGGTTACAAATCGGGCTCAATTTCTATCGGTGTTGTTGTGCATTCCGATTGCTTCAAAACGGGTCACGGTCCTGGAATTGTTGTCATAATGACAAGTTATAAGGATAAAATCGTTCCTGTTATCGACACGGAAAGTAATATCAAGAGATACTTAGAAATCTGATCCACGAATAGATTACATAAATCTTTCTGTTTATTATCTCCAAAACTACGCATCCCAAATGGGATGCGTTTTTATAGATATGTTGTCTTAGCTCTGTACAACATGCGGAAAAATCTCTAGAAATGTTGAGAGAATCTGTTCTATTTTAAATAATGATAGAAATCGTTAGGAAAAGTAAGAGATAATCATCTAAATACACTTTTCAGTCCATTTTTGCTCCATATATGTCAATAATCAGTTAACAGTTTTTGTGTCTTTTTATGTTATAATGTGACAGGTGATTCATATGTAACATGATAGATGATTCATACGTACTATTGATGCTAGTGTAGTGTTTATAAGTAAAGGTATTTCGTTGGTGAAAAGCAGGAATATATTAAACTACTGGAACTATGTATACAGTGTGTACGGCAGGATATCATTATGAAAATAGAGGAGGAGAAAAGCATGAAGTACGCAAAGATCATATCATCTGGAATGTATGTTCCACAAAAAGTCATGACAAATGCGGAGTTTGAAAAGTTAACTATGTTAACGATCGATCCATACTTTTCAGAGGTTATAGGTGTCAACCATCGTCATCTTTCGGAAGATTGGGAGACTCCAACCTACATGGCAGCAGAAGCGGCGAAGAAGGCACTTCAAAGGATCGGGATGCAACCAGAAGAGCTTGGTTTGATCATAGTTGGAACAGACACGCCCGAGGCTGTTTCACCACCAGATGCCCCGCGAGTACAGTATTTAATTGGTGCACACAAGACCGAAACTATGGCATTTAATGTTAACGCATCATGCGCAAATGGTGCACTGCTTCTTGACATTGCTTCAAAGTATATTGCGATGGGAGATTACAAGAACATATTAGTCATTGGAACGTATGCAATGACGAGATTCTTGAACTGGAAATACTCTTGGGAAGCACTATTCAGCGACGGTGCGGCAGCACTTATCTTATCCGCATCAGACGAACCTGGATACATAGGTGCTGTTTCAAGAGCCGATGGAAGTTGGTGGCAAAGCTGGGGTATATATATGGGTGCTGGAACGATGAACTTGGAAGGTATAGAAAGAGGCCTTCATAAACTAGATCTGCGCGGTGCATATCCTGCTTCAGTAAATGATGAGGGATGGCCTAACTTGTTAAACAAGCTAGTAGAAAAATATGACATCTCAAAAGAAGAGATAGGAATGATATTCTTCACACAAGTCAGAAAAAAGACGATACTTAAAGTCATGGATAGTATGGGACTGCCGATAGAAAAAACGCATATTGTCATGGATAAATTCGGTTATACAGGTTCTGCTTGTGTATACATGGCATATGATGATGCATATGATGAAGGCAAATTAGAAAATATGTCAGGAAAGTATATTATATTCCTTACATCTGGTGTCGGGTTCCAGCAAGTTGCAGTAGCTTTCAAGGCCTAAGTTCTTACTTGTGATGCTTATACAAAGATACCCCGGGCAACAGAGTATTAGAGTATTAAGTACTGCTTCAGTTACGGTATCGTATATGCAGGAATGAGGTGAGATTGTTGAGTGCAACAACATCAAAGAAGAGAAAACCTCAGCGAACAGATGGTATTGGTTCAAAAAACAAGTTGAAAAAGGTTGCCCTGAAATTATTTAGTGAGAATAGCTTTGCAGATGTTTCAATCTCTCAGATTACAAGACTTTCAAGATTGAGTACTGGTGCGTTTTATCAGTATTATGCAAATAAAGATGAGATATTCAGAGAGATTGTGGATGATTTCTTCAAGAACTTCGATAAGGAAGTTGTAGGGGGTGACCTTAGAGAGGTATCAACAAATTTTATCAACTACTGCAATAAGAACTCGTTGATGACAAAGGTACTTTATTTTAACGAATATTCGTTTGAATGGATAAGGAATAAGTTTGATAATCATCTTCTAAAGTTATCGAAAAACTTTGGGTTAACATATGTGGAGCATTTTTACCTCTGGGCACCGTTGAAGTTTGTGATGTTCTTCAGTGATCTGCTTGAAATAAAGATCAACTACGATGAATTACTTGGAATAATATTGAAAGGGATTGGCAAGAACTGTCCCTGCGAATTGCCGGCAGATGTATTTTCGTTTGTGCCTGAGAAGCATATGTTAACAAACGATGAGAGAAGAGGGCAAATACTATCAAATGCAGAAACTCTTTTTGGTACATATGGTTTCAACAAGACACAAGTGTATGATATAGCCAGATCTACGGGAATTGCAATTGGTACGGTCTACTTGTATTTTGAAAATAAGAAGGAGATCTTACACGAGCTCGTAAGACTGACTAGTAAGGGACTGAGGTATAACGTTAAAAAGGCTATGGAAAAGCTTGGAGAGCAACACAGGCTCGTTGAAGAAATAGCAGGTTTGTACGCTTTTATACAGTTTTTCAGGATACACTCGAACATGTACAAGATAGTGAGGGAAAGCCAAGCTATAGACCATGCAATTGCAAAGGAATATTATCGCTCAATCTACGATTCCTACATTATAGCTCTCAGAAAGGCTTTAGAAAAGGAACAGATTAACGATTTCAATCTTTCTTACATATCCTTGATGATGATGAGTTATGGCCATTATTCGGGAGAAAGATATATTTTAGCAGGTCATATGGATGATGGGAATGATGAGAATCTCGAGAATTTCTTGAGGGAGTTTTACACTTACCTTTGCAACGGATTAGAAATAAAGGGATGGTAACATGACTACAAAGAAGGTTTGATCAGTATGGGTCAACCACTTACCGTCTATAGAGACGAAGGCTTTTCAAAGCCTTATTTGTCTACCCTCAGCCAAGGTCGTAAGACCATCGGGCTACATTAGGCAGTTCATGACATTTTCGAGTATTGCTCAAGCTTTAAGCTCTGCTGCATAGGCCTAAACAGTCCTAAGGGGTAGGAACAGTGACCTATACACAACAAGCCTGTCTAACATTGGTGATGAAAACTTTATAAGTTCTGATGATTGTGCAATTGGTAGAGCTTATTCCCTTTTGAGTTAAGTGTGAACAAGGAATCAAGGGATTATATGAATACAACGTCATAGTGTCATCATATTTAAGTCTTTTCCCACAACGTGAGGAGGTGAAGTAACATGAAAAGGTTAGTAAGTATACTCGTTTTATTAGTGCTAGCCGTTAGCATTTTCGCAGAGGTAGGTGTGTACTCAAACAAAGTGGTTATCGGGTCATTCCAAGCAATGTCAGGTCCATACGCAGTTATAGGGCAAGAGATGACAAAAGGAATGAAAGCATATTTCAACTGGATCAATAAACGTGGTGGAGTCTATGGAAGAAAGATAGAATTGATAGTTGCGGATGACCAGTTAAACCCGGCAAAAACCGTTGTTGAAGTAAAACGGTTAGTTGAACAAGACAAAGTTTTTGCACTTGTTGGTGGTCTTGGTACATATGGCTGCCTAGCAGTTATGGACTATGTTGAACAAAACAAAGTACCATTTGTTTATCAAGGCTCCGGAGCCTCACAGCTTGTTTTACCTCCAAAGAAGTATATATTTGCAGTACAACCTGACTATACTCTTGAAGGTGCTTTGATAGCCAAATACGTTGCAGAAATCGCAAAATTCAAAAACCCAGCGATAGTTTATATGAACAACGATGTCGGACTTGAAGGTTATGCGGCATTCAAGCAAGAACTTGCAAAGTATAAGATGACGCCATCCGTTGAAATTTCTTACAATCCAGCAGATACCGACTACAGTGGTTTAGTCATCAAACTTGTCGATAAGAACCCTGATGTGATAGTGGTATATGGTTTGTTAACAGATACTGTCAGGTGGGTTAAGACAATAAGAGATTACGGACTCAGTGGTAAGGTTATTACAACCTATGCGAATGCAGACCCGTCTTTTATGACTTTAGCAGGAAAATATGCTGAGGGAGTGATATTTACTGGTTGGGTACCACTTCCTACACCAGATAGGCCGGCATTTGTCAGAGACTATCAACGTGCTGTCTCGATACATCAAGAGACTTATCCAAAAGAATTACCATCCTCGTATGCTGTTGCAGGTTTCATAGCCGCAGAGGTGTTTACTGAAGGTTTGGTTAGGGCAGGAAAGGATTTGACAAGAGAACGTTTGATTATTGCACTTGAGAGTTTTAATCACTGGGATGGTATCCTTGCAAAGGATATAACCTGGGGACCAAATTTGAGGCGTGGCAAATCATCTCTGTATTTCTTGGCAATAAAGAACAACCAATTCGTTCCAATCACCGACTTGATACAGTATTAATGTCTACTAGCATTTATTCTTTTTGCATAACTTAATTTTTGCGAGTCTCAGAGGGCTTCTGAGACTCGCAAATAGTCTGAACGATAGGTGAAAAAAACTCATCTTGATATTCAGAAAAGTGAGTCTAAGGAGTGGTCAAAAGGTGTTAAGAGTTGAAAATATTACTGTGAAGTTCTCAGGCCTTGTTGCCGTCGATGATCTTAATATGGAAGTAGAAAATAACGTTATTCATTCACTAATAGGTCCAAATGGTGCTGGAAAAACAACGGTCTTCAACGTAATTTCCGGACTTGTAAGGCATTCCGGAAGTGTACTAGTCGATAACACTGATATCACCAAAGTGCCTTCTTACAAAAGGGTAAACTATGGATTAGGTCGGAGCTTCCAGAATGTCATTATTTTCAAATATCTAACTGTTTTACAAAATCTTATGTTGGGATTTCACCGTAATTTGAACTATGGTATTGGAGATGAAGTATTTCAAACAAATAAGTATGAAAAATACGAACGGAGTGCTATGCTCAAGGCTATAGATGTCGCCGATGTTGTTGGAATAAAGAATATGTTGGGATTACTCGCAGGCAATCTTCCATATGGTTATCAAAAGCTGATAGATGTTGCTAGAGCACTCATGAGCGAGCCGAAAATACTCCTTCTCGATGAACCAGCTGCAGGTCTGACTGAGAAGGAATCCGATATTTTGAAGGAAAGAATTAAGAGAATAAGAGAAAACTCGATTACTATCTTCTTAATCGAACATGATATGAGAATGGTCATGGATATTTCTGATAAAATCACTGTTTTGAACTTCGGGAAGAAGATAGCAGAAGGTTGTCCAGACGAGGTAGTAAAAGATCCTGAAGTGGTACGAGCCTACCTTGGGTCAGGAATCGAAGAGGTGATGGATAATGGCTAGCACTACATCAAAGAATCCAAATGCAATGAGCGGGGACGTCGAAGTAAGGAAGTTGCAGGTATGGTATGGTCCCGTCCATGCAATTAAAGGTATTGATCTGGATATCAAGGCAGGTAGTATCACTACCGTATTAGGAGCAAATGGTGCAGGCAAATCAACTACGTTAAAGGCAATAGCAGGTGGAGTTAAGTATTCTGGAAGTATATCAGTTGGCGATGAACTCATCGATATTCTACCCGTTCACAAAAGGGTTGAGAAGGGAATAGTCTTATGTCCAGAAGGTAGGGGCATTTTCTATTCGATGACAGTTAAGGAAAATCTACTCGCTGGTGCTTATAGAAGAAGCAAGGTGGACTACTCACTTGTTTTCGATGTTTTTCCCATTCTTAAAGATAGACTTAATCAAATTGCAGGTACTCTTTCAGGTGGTGAACAACAAATGTTGGCTATTGCAAGAGCTTTGATGAGCCATCCTTCGTATCTTCTTTTAGACGAGCCATCCTTGGGCTTAGCACCGGTAGTTATACAAAAGATAGCGGAGGTAATCAAAGAGATAAATGCTTCTGGCATAACAGTCGTTTTAGTAGAACAGAACACGTCACTTGCTTTGAGTATTGCAAACTATGCCTATGTGCTTGAAAATGGAAAAGTTGCATTACATGGTACACCTTCAGAATTATTGAAGAGTGACGCCATCCGAGAAAAGTATCTCGGAGGTGTTGCAAAATGATAAACCAGATTATCTTAGGCCTTTCAACTGGTGCAACATATTCGTTGGTTGCAATTGGTTTAGTCATGATGTACAAAGTCAGTGGAGTTATGAATTTCGCTTATGCAAATATGGGCATGTTTGTAACTTACCTTATATGGTGGTTGACCTCCAGCGTTGGTATGAATTTGTACGTTAGTATAGTTATCGGAATCATCTTTGCTGCTATCATGGGAGTTGTTGTGGAACGATATGGGTTGAGACCTATAAGACATCTTTCTAGCGCATCGATGTTGATCGTAACATTTGGTATACTGATGATTTTAGAAGGTTTAGCTGTACAAATCTGGGGAACAGACTACAAGCCTTTTCCAGAATTAGTTACAGGATCACCTTACGTGTTCAGAGGTGATTTTGGCATCTTCGTTCTAAGACGTCAAGATATCCTCATCTTTTCTATCTTGCTAGGAATTTCGCTTGCACTACTATTTTTTACAAGATACACAAAGTTTGGAATAGCGGTGAGAGCGGTCTCCGAGAATGAGGAAATAGCTGGATACATGGGCATAAATGTAGGTTCAGTACTTGCATTTTCTTGGGGATTTGGTGCATCCATGGCTGCTATCGTCGGGATTGTAGCCGCACCAAAGGTTTTCGTCTCACCTACGATGTTGACGTACTACCAAATTCAAGGATTTACCGCCGCAGTACTCGGCGGATTTGAAACATTTAATGGTGCAATCTTTGGCGGTCTGATTTTGGGCGTAATAGAAAAATTAGTTGGTAACTACATATCCGAAGGATTCAAAGCAACGATCTCTTTGGTCATAATAATTGTTGTGTTGATATTCTTCCCGAAAGGCTTATTTGGGAAGAATGTAAGGGGGCGCGTGTAATGGTCTGGGTAATTCTTGCAATAATCCCGTTTTTTCTGATGAACAATGCCTTTATAATCACAATTTTGACACTTGTCGGTATCTATACAATCGCCTCCATGGGTTTGAACATAATAATGGGTTATTCTGGACAAATTTCAATTGGTCACGCGGCATTCATGAGTATAGGTGCATACACTTCAACTCTTCTCGTTATGAATTACAATGTTCCCATTGTATTTAGTATATTGGCTGGTGGAGTGGTTGCATTTCTGTTTGGTTTATTGATAGGATTTCCCGCATTGCGACTTTCAGGATTCTACCTTGCCATTGCGACGATGGGATTTGTTGTAGCAATAGAGCAATTGATGAGTTCATTGGAAAGTGTTACAGGTGGTCATGCAGGTATAAGAAGCATACCATTTGAGCATGTGTGGAATTCAGATGTTGAGAAATACTTACTGGTACTGGCATTTGCATTTATCTGTTATGTCTTCATGAATAGGATGATGCACGCAAAGACTGGAAGGGCATGGATGGCTATTAGAGAAAACGAAATAGCTGCATCTGTAGTAGGTATAAACACAGCAAAGTATAAAGTTTTGGCATTCGCCATCGGCTCAATGATGGCCGGTATTGCTGGTGCCCTTTATGCACACGTTATAGGCTACATTGCACCAAGTGATTTTGGACTTTCAAAATCGCTTGACTTGTTAGCGATTTCTGTTATTGGTGGTATGGCGTCAGTTGATGGACCATTGTATGGTTCACTGATATATGTTGCAATGCCATTTCTATTCAGCCGCACGCACGTCTCCATGTCAATAGTATTTGGTATCATTCTAATTTTTGTAGTTATGTTCATGCCACTCGGAATAAGTTATTATCTCTACAAATTCAGAATAAATTATCTCAACAGAATCGTTGCATTTTTCAAGCGCGGTAGAAAGCCGTACGGTGATTTTGTTGAGACAAGTTTTGGTAAAATGCATTACATAAAGCGTGGAAGTGGAGAGATACCTATACTCCTTATCCACGGTAATTTTGCTTCTGCACGCTTTTTTGAGCCATTCTTGAAAAAACTACCTGCAGGATATACTGCATATTGCCCTGATTTGCCAAATTTTGGTTATTCGTCAGAGATGCCTGGTGATGTAGAGATCGATAAATATGCTCAAGGCGTCGAGGAATACGTAAAGGCTATGGGATTAAAAGATTTCATACTGATAGGCCATTCCTTAGGTGGTGCAGTTGCAATGGCTTATGCAATAAGGAATCCAGACAAAGTAAGGAGACTCATACTTATCGACAGTGCTCCAGTTGATGGAATGGATTTGGCGGAAGAATCACATAAGTTACTCAACATGTATAGATACAATCCACAGATCATCAAATCTGCATTGATGTTCAATGCACCTACTTATACAAATGAAAAATTTTTCGATGTTATAACATCAGATGCACTACGAATAGCACCAAAGGCATTTGTCGGTAACGCAGTTGCCTTGTCAAGCTACGATTACACAGAGAAAGTTAAAGAATTGAAGATACCTGTCGACATAGTCTATGGTGATAAAGATGTGCTTATATCTTCCGAAGAAATGAAAAGAACAGCGGAGGCATTTCCAAATGGGAAACTTGTAATGATTAAAGATGTTGGCCACAGCTCAATCATCGAATCTCCAGATGAGATCGTTAAGTTACTTCAACATAGAGAATAGCAACTAAGAATAGTAAACACACCAACAACATTGGAAGATACTGATATATAATGGCCTGACTCATACGAAAGAATCTTTGACACTCATCATTTCTCTCATTTGATTTATCCTTTCAACTAAGAATGCAGTTGCGCGAACATCATCTTCGTTGTATCGAAGTATCTCTGATAAGACATTTTCATCATTTGTACCGATGTAGTCTTTGTAAGAATCTATAACAACAAGGCCATTTAGATTTGTTCTCCAGTTAAAGCCAAAATATCTTGCTATTGCCTTCAGAGAATAAGAAGGTAGAGGCAGTGCAACATACTCACTGTATATTTTATATACATCTGTAAACCTTCCGAACAAATTATTCGGAAGGTTTATATTATATTTCTTTGACAACTTTCTGAAACGCACAAGTTCGTAAGAATGATAATGATATATGGGCTTATTGGTGCTCATCAGATAAGCAATAGTGGACTTAAACGTCTCTTTTTCTTCCACTAAATTTCGGGCAAGAAAAGGTACGTAGGTATTGTCATCAAGTAGACCGAACAGATAATCAAAATCGATGGGTGTATAACTCTCTATATCCAGATAGATACCATCATTCAATTTCGGTAGTGGTCTGAATGGTATACACCTGTTTTCAAGTATGCTCTTTGCCTGATAGAAGATCTTATCAGCCTTTCCTTTTCCAAACTCCTTTTCCAAGACATCGTGCATCGATACAATATCGCATAGCGAATCTACCCCAAGTTCATGTAGTCTTTGAAATGTCTTTCCTTTAATACCTCGAACAAATGTTATATTATCCCCCTGTAGAGTCTCTCTAAAACAATCTGCTGAATACCTGCAAGTTCGGCAAAGGTAATTCTTCATGATGCTGAATTCTCCATTCGCACAGCTCTCACAGAATGCTGATAAGAACGACAGCATTTTTGTTACATATCCTCGCCAATTTAGAGATATACTGTAGTATGAGCTTTCAAATAGTATATCACCAATTTCGTATCCAGCAGATTCAAGAACGTAACCAACAAAAGCGCCTTCAAGCATGTCATATTCAGCGAGCTTTTTCCCCGTTTTGTGAATCTTCACAACCATCGGATAGGTTGACAGAACTTCACTTGGTTCGATGACAAGTTCACATCCAAAAGCATCTGTTGAGAATTCTTTCTTTGTACCATTTTCATTAGAGGATTCTATATCTAGTTTCCCTTTTTTGGGACAGATATATATTGTCTTTATATCCCTATTTGAAATAGTCATAAACCCCTCCTAATCAACGACATAAACCTTAGAAATACTCTTCTAATATGTTTGTAATGAACTTATCAGTGAACAATCGTCTCACAACCTGGTAAACGAGTTTATTCCCGAAACCAGGTATATAAAGTGGACTACCTTTCTCATATGCCTTTAGTGCCCCTGCTACAACTTTTTCTGGCGACATAAGTTTTCGTCCTGGATCCATCTTTGCCCTTTCAAAGAATTGTGTTTGCGTTTTTCCAGGAGCAACACATAAAACGTGAATATTCGAAGGCTTCAGTTCCGCCCACAACGCCAATGAGAAATTATAGACATATGCTTTTGTAGCAGCATAAACAGAAAAATGTGGCATTGGTAAAAAACCTGCTACAGAGGCTATGTTAATTATTCCACCTTCCTGGGTTTGGATCATTTGTTTTGTGTAATGATAAGACAGTTTGGTAAGCACCTCGATGTTTAACCTTATCATCTTTTCGTAGTCATCACACTCATAGTCCACAAAATCACCATATAGTCCTCTACCTGCACAGTTGATTAGCAAATTTACATTGAATTTTCGTGTGTTATCTATGATCATATCTATATCACTAACCAGGTCCCCACCAATTATAACAACACTGGAATTGGAATTTTTGTGAATGCTATCGGCAACCTCGGTCAGTGCCTCGGTATTTCTTCCAATGAGGACAGTATTCAACCCCTTTTTTGCCAACTGAATAGCAAATTGCTTGCCAATTCCAGAAGAGGCTCCCGTTACCATTGCCCATTTATAGTTTTTCAAATTGTACTTATTGTACTTACCCATAGACAACACCTCCACTAATTGAATTATACACCGCTTGTGGTAGAATTGAATAGCCTTTTAGTTCTATTAGTAATTGCAACAAGCACAGAGATGCTGAGGTGTCATTTTGGTAAAAGATATTCTGAAAATTGCAATTCCTGTTTCGGTAGAGAACATTCTTGCTAACACAGGGATTTTCATACTCACGCTATTGCTCTCACAAGTAGGCGAGAGAGAAATTGCTATAAATGCTATATCAAATCAAGCATCCTTTCTTGTGAATCTCTTCTTGTTTGGTATAAACACAGGTGGAGCAATATTCGTATCACAATACTGGGGTAAGAGGGATGAAGACAACATAAAACGGGTTTTTACGTTGATGATTGTTTCCTCTATGATCATGGCTACTGTCTTCTTTGTATTCACCTTCGTTTTTCCAGAGACATTCGTGCGCATTTTCTCAAAGGACTCTTCTCTGTTCAACGATAGTATCCTTTATCTTCGAATCATATCATTTTCTTACTTTGGCATTGCTTTGGAAATTGCATTTCGCACATTCTTAAGAGGTATAGAAAAGGCCAACATTCCGATGGAATCGTACCTAGTTGGAACTGCCGTTCAACTCTTGCTAGCCTATGGACTTTTGAATGGGAAGATTGGACTTCCAAAACTTGGAATTACCGGCGTTGCAATAGCGATAACAATTTCTAGGTATGTTATACCGTTCTATCAAATAACACGTGCATATTACTTAAAACTGCCATACACTTTTACTTTAAGAGGGATTTCAAGAGACCTGTTTTCAAGATTCATAAGATTTGCCACACCTGCAGCACTGAACGAAATTGCTTGGTCTTTGGGTATGACGATGTACGGTATCGTATTTGGTTGGATGGGTACAGAGGCGTATGCAGCTAGGAACGTACTATCATCTTTTGAAAACTATATCTGGACACTCGCACTTGGTATCACTACAGCCTCTTCTGTCATCGTTGGAAAACTCGTTGGACAAAAGAGTTATGAGAAGGCCGTTAGCTTTTCAAAGAAAATAATGATAGTGAATTCGTTAGTTGGGCTTGGCACTGCTTTCGTAACCATTGCAGCTTACTATTTGCTCCTTCCGACATTCGATCTGACAAGTTCATCAAAATACATGCTGACATTAAGCATGTGGATCATGCTTGCTGGCTCTCCAATTAAGGCATTGAATAACGTTGCCGTGGTTGGTATTTTACGTGCGGGTGGAGATTCAAAATATGCATTTATTCTTGAAACTTCCACACTTTGGGGACTCGGCGTGCCACTTGCATTCATCGGCGCTATGGTTTGGAAACAGAGTTTGCCCGTGGTATATGCGTTAACCCTTTCAGATGAAATAGCAAAGGCAATAATTGTGTACTTTAGAATTAGATCAAAAAAATGGGTAAAGAACGTTACTATCTCCACGGAAGAAGCGATTTTGGAAGCTGCTGAACACGAGGTTCAAATATAACTCCTATAACTCCGTTGCCAATTACTATTCAAGAATATAGAAAATGGCACAAAATGGTGGTGAAAGTATGAAAACAATCGACAGTAAAATCGTCTACGAACGTGTATGCAATGCACTTTTGGATGTAAACACAAACATAGACCCAAGAGTTGAAAAGCTATTTGAGAATTACGATGGGCCATTTGCAAGAGAAATCAAAGAGAACATGAATATTGCGCGCACATCAAAGATGCCACTTTGTCAAGATACTGGTATAGTAGAATTCTTTGTTTGGAAGGGATACAACGTACATTTGACATCACCATTAAAAGATACATTAGAACGAGCAGTAAGAGAAGTGTACACAGGCAGTGGGTTTAGGAAAGGGATCGTATCAGATCCTTTGTTTGAACGTAAAAATACATTGGACAACACACCTGCTATCATACACATCTTCGAAATAGATAAGCCAGTAATCGATATATGGATGATTGCAAAGGGCGGTGGCAGTGAAAACTTGTCCACCATTTTCATGCTCCAACCTTCCGAAAGTTATGAGAATGTACTCAAAACCATTGTTAATCACATCGAAAATAATGCAGCTAATGCCTGTTCGCCAATTATAGTAGGTGTTGGAATAGGTGGAACATCAGACAAAGCAATTTTGCTCTCAAAACTCGCCTTATTCAACCCTTCAACAATTGAACTCCTCCATAGATACGACGAAAAGATAGGCGAGTATAGTCAAATGGCCAATGAATTACAAGAACGATTTTCCAATTTGAAGATCGGCGTGCAAGGACTTGGTATAGGTCCTACTGTCCAAAGAACAAACGTACTAAATTATCCAACTCACATTGCAACATTACCACTCGCCATTTCAGTAGATTGTTATTTATCTAGGACATTAAGCGTGGTGATTGAATAATGCAAGAAGACATTACAAACACATTCAGGAAAGCAAAAGTTGGAGAGAAAATTGAATACACAGGTTCGATGTTAGTCATGAGAGACATTGCACAAAAAAGGCTAGTTGAAATTGATAAAAGCGGTGCGGCATTACCCCTTGATTTGAATGGGCAAGTCGCATTCTATGCAGGTCCTACGTTTGCTAAAGGTAACATGGTAATAGGTCCGACTACTTCAAAGAGGATGGACAAATTCTTGGAATTCTTGATATCCAAAGGCATAGTTGCAACAGTAGGGAAGGGCAGGAGAACACAAGAAGCGGAAGTACTTTGCGTAAAATACAAAGTTCCTTATTTCGTAGCACCGAGTGGATGTGCTGCATATCTTGCAAATTGTGTCACAAATTGGGAGATCATTGCGTTCGAAGAACTCGGTCCAGAGGCGATTTATCGCATAGAAGTTACCGGTTTCCCGCTCTTGGTTGCGACAGATGTTTTTGGAAAATCAGTTTTTTGAAGAAAAAACTGTCTTTGGATGGTTTGGACGGTGGTGTTGATACAAATCTTCATACTTTATTTTCGTCTTGTATTGATAATTCAAATTCAAATGCCTTTCTGTGTAAAGCCAAATGAACACAATCATGAAAAATGATATTATTAACAGATCAAGGTTGCGTAGAAAGTATGCTTTTGGATCTCTAATCCCCTCTATTTCCTATAAATCCATCCTTACCCCATACTTTTTTAACCATTCTCTTCTTTTTTCATAGTCTGGCATTACCTTCGCAACTAAGTTCCAAAAGTCTTTAGAGTGGTTTTTGTGATAAAGATGGCACATTTCATGAACAAGGATATAGTCAAAAGCATCTGCCCTTGCCATTGCACATCTCCAGTTGAATAAAAGTTCATCCTTTGATGTACAGCTTGCCCATCTTTTCTTCTGTTCCTTAACCTTTATTGCATTAGGTTTTTTAGTAAAAAATCTTTGATAGTACTCTAATCTTTCTTCAACCTTTTCGTAGGTTTTTCGCCTATACCATTCTTCCATAGTCTTTTTTATTAAAGCATCGTCCTTCTTATTTACCGTAACACAAAATTTCCCTCTAAAGAGCCTAACCTCAGGCTTTTTAACATTTTCATCTACGATAATTTGAAGGGAGTAGTTTCTTCCAAAGTACATAAATGATTCGCCATTAACATACTCCCTTTTAACTGGTGTAGTTTCAACGCTATTTAGCAGAAATAACTTTTGCATAATCCAACTTGCCTTCTTTTTTACAGTTTCTAAAACGTCATCTTCCTTCATTCCATCTGGTGCTGCAACATTTACAACATCTGGTGCCTCAATTGATATCCCAACTGTCTTACGTTTTCTGTACTCTAAATTAAACTCTATTCTTTTTGTTCCATACTGAAATTCAAGCTTCATAAAGTACCTCTATTCCTTTGTGGCATAATGTATCTTTGCCAAGTTTAGAAGTTCTATTGTCAGTTTATCTATTTTATCCTTTTTATCTTTTCCCAATTTAGTATAGTAATTCTTTATTAAATGCATTCTTATACTTCTTTGCACATCATTTGTTTTAGTTGGATTAGTAGTCCAATCGATTGGAGCGTCCATTAATATTTCATCGACTTCCTTTGTAATATTCTTAACGGTATCCTCTGTATCTGAGGCTATATAAACAGCCGTTTCCTCCTTTACTAAATCTACATCCTCATCTAAAACAATCTTCTTAATTGTCTGATAGAGAGCATATTGTTTTTTGTTAAGTCCAAGCTTTTCTGCCTCACTCTCAAGCCCATTTTTAACATCCCTCTCAATAAACTCCTCAAGCTTCTTTTTTCTTTCAATCCAGCTGTTTTCTGTTTCATCTAATATTTTCTGAAGCTTTTCAAGAAGGCTTGTGTAATAAACAGGGTTTTCATCCCTTTTAACACTAATAACATGTTTTACTGCGTGTTCCATAGCGGATGCCTTTGCCTCATCAGAATTTAATGTTTCTATCTTATTTTTAAAATCCTCTTCAAACAATGTAATTGGTTTTATCCACTGTACTACTCCCTTTGATTTTAAATGTTCCTCAATTATTTTTCTAACCTTCTCACCACAATCTGAAATATCTAAATTCTTTGCAGGTTCATATTTTGCCTTGCAGGCAGCCCTTATATATGAAAGCCATTTTAAATCGTTTAGTACGTCATTGCCAACATGAAGAGGTAGTAGTGCCTCTACATAGGAAGAAAACTCTTTATAGACTATTTCAAACTCTGCCCTCTTATCTTCCATCTTTAGAGCATTTACAAGTTCATCGAGATTATTTTTATCTATTCTACTAAACATTGTCATTGCTGCTTCTCTTACCGACAGCATTTGTTTATATATTTCATCCATTGAATACATAGGCGTTCCAAGGTCCTCTTTTTCGAATATAGAAAGTGCTTCTTCTAAGAAATTTGTAATTCCATAATAGTCAACTACATAACCGCACTGCTTTGTTATTGTTACTTTTTCTATAATACCTTCTTCTATTTCCCTTTCGACTTCCCTTACACTTGTTCTATTCACCCTCGCAATTGCTTGTAAAAGATTATGTTCCTTTAGAGGTCTATCTAAATACATAACCTGTTCAATTGGTGCATCAAAACCTGTTAAGAGCATGTCCTTTACAATAATAAAGCAAAGTTTATCCTTTTCAACAGGCTTCTTAAACCTTTTTATAATCTCATCCTGCTGTTGTTTGGTTGTAAAATGCTCCTTTAGGTGTGGAAGGTCATTTAGACTTCCTGAAAATATAACCCTTGCCTCATAGCCTTCTCCTAAAATGTCCTTCATGTATTTATTTAGTGCATTATAATATTTAACACAGGCTTCTCTACTAATACATACAATTTGTGCCTTAAATCCATTAGGAAGTACATTTTCTTTATAGTGGTATAATATATCCCTTGCTATATCTTCTATTCTTGACTCTGCCTCGATTATAGCTCTTTTATTTGCATACTTTTGCTTAATTGCTTCCTTTTCTTCAACTGTTTTATCCTCAAAGGCTTCGCAAAAAATTTCATCTAAGCTGTCTCCCTTTATTTGAAGTTCAGTTTTTCTACCTTCATAGACTATTTTTACAGTTGCACCATCATCTACAGCCTGCTGAATTGAATACTTATCAATATATCCACCAAATGTCCTTGGTGTTGACTTATCCTCTTTATCTATTGGCGTTCCTGTAAAACCTATGAACACAGCATTGGGAAGTGCTTTTCTTAAATTGGCTGCTGTATCTTTATATTGGCTTCTATGTGCCTCATCTGCAAGGACTATTACATTGGATTTATTGGTTAAAACTTCATATTCCTTTTTAAACTTCATTGTGGTTTTTACTTCACCTACAATTACTTCCCTTTCATCTGTTTCATTTTCAAACTTTTGTATAGTTGTCATAATAATCTGCGGTTGTGCCCTTGATAGAAGTTCTTTCATCTCTGAGATTGTTTCTGCTCTAACTGGTGTTGTTGTTTTAGATAGTGCCCTTACAAATGTGTTGTAAATCTGCTTGTCTAAATCTATTCTATCTGTTACAACAACTATTGTTGAATTTTTTAGCTCATCTATTCTTCTAATCTTTCTTGCTAAAAACACCATAGTTATGGATTTACCTGAACCTTGGGTATGCCATATAACTCCGCCCTTCTGGAGTTTATCCCTTCCATTTAATATTCTATCTATTGCCTTATTTACTGCTCTAAACTGCTGGTATCTAGATACCTTTTTTATTGTTGTCCCTGATTCTGTTTCAAATAGGACAAAGTTTCTCATTAAATCAAGAAGATTATTCTTTTCTAAAACCCCCTGCAAAAGTATGTTTTGCCCAAAGTTTTCTACATCTTCAATATCACTTTTTTCAAATGGATATGGGTCCTTCCATTCAAGATATTGGTCATATTTTGAACTTATTGTGCCAATATATCCATGGTATTTGTTTAAAATCATTGTAAAGAAGTTTGTATAAAAAAGCTTTGGGTTTCCTTCTCCAAAGGAGGCATCTCTTTCATTCATGTATCTTCTCAGCTGCTCATAGGCTTCCTTTTTGCCTATATTTTCATTACCGCTCTTTTCTAATAATGGTGATTTACATTCAATAACAACTACAGGTATTCCATTTATAAATACTACTATGTCTGGGATTATCTTACCACCTGAGAGTGTTTGTACCTCAAACTGCCTTGTTACTAAAAAATCGTTGTTTTCAACATTTTCAAAGTCTATAAATTGGACTGTATGAAACTTCTTTTTTCCATTCCCATCTAAATCTTGCTCTACTGCAAAATTTAGTTCAACAAGTGAATTATATATTTCTTCATTAATTTCAAGAAGGGAGGTGCCTAATATATTGGCATTTGTAATGTATCTTACAGCCTTGTTTATGCTGTTTTCATCCATCCAAGGATTTAATCTTTTAAGTGCCTTTTTTAATCTATTTATTAAAACAACATCAGAAAGGGATTCCCTTTCTCCATTTATTACTGATAGCTTTTCTCCTTCTATAAACTCATAGCCTAACCTATCTTTTATATACCTTATGGCAGGTAACTCCACAAGGCTCTCTTCATTTCCTAAATAGGGCATTTAACCCCTCCCAGCTCTGGTCATTCTTCAAAGTAATCACTATCTATTCTTTTAATTTCATAGTTTTGTTGTATTGAAACTCCTACATTAAAATCAATCATATATTCAGTCAATTGCATACCATCAATCAATACAACTTTTATATCATTATTCTTTTCTACATAGGACATTGCTTCTTTTGTAAAGGATGATGTAGTAATAAAAATACCCTTTTTAGCTCCTTGCCCAACTAATGCTCCAACAAATTTTTGTATTTCTGGCCTTCCTACAGCTGTTTCCTTCCACCTTTTAGCTTGCACGTATATCCTATCCAAACCTAATCTGTCTTCATTTATAATTCCATCTATTCCTTCATCTGCAGTCTTTTGAGTAACTTTTTTTGCTTCTTGTTTTGAACCTCCATAACCCATATTAATAAGTAAATCCAAAACTATCTCTTCAAACTTATCAAATGGAACTTCTAATAGTTTTTGTAGCAATTCCTGTGCTAATACTTCTCTTATTTCTTTATAAGCTTCGTCCATTCTTTCTTGAGGAGTTTTTGAATCTATTGTATTTTCTCCTGTATTTGGTACTTCTGCATCAAATTTTTTCTTACTTCTTTTAATATACTCTTTAAACTCGTCATACCTTAATAGAAATTTTGTATCTAAATACTCCGGATTCTCTTTTAATAAATCAATGCCTCTCTGAGTAATTTTGAATTTACCCCTGGCTGGCATTTCTATCAATCCTGCATTTCTTAAATATGTCTTAGCCCAATTTAATCTATCATAAAATATCTTTTTCCCACTTTGTAATTTCTGATTTATTTCATCATCTGTTAAACCAAACTGTTTTGCTAATTCAATTTCGCAAGTCTTATTATCATAGGTAGTACCGTCTGCAATAAATCTTAGGAGTGGCAACATTATTTCTTCGTAAGTCGGAATTGACATTTTAACACCCCTTTTATACTTTTACTCTAATCTTTCCTGTCAATAATTTCTGCATAAGCCCCTTTTTAAGCATTTCAAGTTTTTCTTTTTTAGTTTGGTATTCTTCAATCTGGTCATCTACTGATGAAAGTATGTCGGCAATCTTTTGTTGTTCATTAATATCTGGTTTTGGAACTAAAGATTCTTTTAAATACTTAAAATGCCTTTGATACCCTTCATTTTTGATTTTTAAATTACTTAATGTATAGTAAAAATATTTTTTATTAAATTCATCATTAGGAATTATTAATTGCGTACCATCTGCCCCTGTCACAAATGGGAAATCTATGTATTTAATAATTCTTGTATGGTCTCCAAATATTATTACTGGTAGTTCTCCTTTATATAGTAGGTTTTCATCATTTGTATATCCTGCAATGTATTCTTGTCCTTGGTCAATAACTGGATAAATACCTACTTTCTCGTATTCAGATGTTTTTAATTTTTTAATTTCTGTATTATTTCTTTTAATTATATCTTCTATTTTCTTAACTTCCCACTCCTTAGGTATAACCCCTATCTCAGTCTTTTTAAACTCCTTATGTCCTATTCCCTTTGTTAAAAGCCTTTGCATTAGCCCCTTTTTAAGTTCTTTTGTTTTTTCTATAAGCTTATCAACATTTTCAATCTGCTCATCTACTGATGATAATATGTCGGCAATCTTTTGTTGTTCTGGTAGAGGGGGGATTGGAATATAAAACTCCATTATTGTTGATTTACTTATAAATTTAAAAGTAGTTGCTCCTCCAAGCAATTCAAGTCTTTTCTTAGCTAATAATATGTAATAAGCCAAGAAAACATTGTCTACTATATATTTTTTTAGTATAAAACTATTAAATTGTTGATTTGTTGTTATTTCATTTTTATTTATCGCTACTTTTCCTACCGAAGCCGTTAAAGATATAATTAGTGAATTTTTAGGAATTATTTTTACATTCGTTTCTTTTAAAGCCTTTTGGCTAATCTTTTGTTTGCTATCAAAAACAAAATTAATTTTATCTTCTTTAATCTCTTCATTTGTTAACCAAGGTATACTACCATTTTCCCAGAATTCTTTATTGGAACGCAATGGTGTTCCTCCCGTTAATATATCTTCACACACTTCCCCCAGCTTCTTCACTTCCCACTCCTTAGGTATCTCTCCTATCTCTGTCAACTTATATCCTTCTCTTGCCTTGTTCAACTGTGTCACCTCGGTTAAACCCCCTGATTTTGGAGAATAATTAAGCAAGTCTCATTTTTTCACAACCACAACCCTGTTTATTAACCCTTTTTTACTTTCTCTTTCACTTGATGCCTCATCATATTCGTTCGGTGTCTTGTATCCTAACGATCCGTGTGGCCTTATCTCTTGGTAAAAGTATATGTACGCTTTGTATGCATTGTATACGTCTTCTATGTATTCAAATTCATTCAGTTCTACGAATTCCCTCTCTATCACCGAATGATGTGACTCTATGTATGCCTGTGAGTTCGGATTGTTCTTGTACCCAAATTCATGTTCTATTCCCATTTCTTCCATGTATGCTTCTGTCGATTTTGATTTGAATTGCGGTTAAACCCCCTGATTTTGGAGAATAATTAAGCAAGTCTCATTTTTTCACAACCACAACCCTGTTTATTAACCCTTTTTCACATCCTTTTCCTCTTGAATACTCTTCATATTCGCTCGGTGTCTTGTATCCTAATGATCCATGTGGCCTTATCTCTTGGTAAAAGTATATGTACGCTTTGTATGCATTGTATACGTCTTCTATGTATTCAAATTCATTCAGTTCTACGAATTCCCTCTCTATCACCGAATGATGTGACTCTATGTATGCCTGACTGTTCGGATTGTTCTTGTACCCAAATTCATGTTCTATTCCCATTTCTTCCATGTATGCTTCTGTCGATTTTGATTTGAATTGTGGCCCATTGTCTGTCCTTATCGTTAGTCCCTTTGTATTTACTTTCCTGTATTCTACAGCTTTTTCTATGCATTGTATGAAGTTCTTCGATTTGCTCTTCTGTCCCAAATGTGTTCCTACTATTGCTCTGTCTTTCACATCAATAATATCTATCATCGGTACGTATCCGTCTTTTTCTGTTGGTATGAATTTGATGTCTGCTTCCCAATATTTGTTTCGCTCACTTATTTCATGATTCTTTGGCCTTTTCCTTGCATGTTTTGTGTGTTTCTTGTACCTCCGCAATAGTCCAAGTTCTTTCCTCATCCTGTATATCTTCTTGTGATTCACTATTATTCCGTATCTCTTCTTCAGCACTTTCGACAACTTCTTGTCTCCAAGCGCTTTGATGTAATATTCTGGTTCATTACAATTCTCATTCTCATATATCGAAACTAAAATCTTCTCAATCTCTTCGTCGCTGATCGTTTCTCCTGTCGTTTTCATCGAGTATCCTTTGCACCTTTTCTTAACCTTTTTCTTCATCCATCCGTTCGAAAAGAATATTCGTGTTGTTGAGTAAAATGTGCTCGAACTTATTCCAAAGTATTCCAATAGATATCTCTGGCACACACCAATCCTCTTGTATTTCAGACTTATCAACATGCTTCCAACGTACGTCGCTTTTACTTTTCTTGATTCCCTTCCTTGTTTCTCGTTTTTTTTAGTAACTCTATTTGGTCTAATGCTATCCTCAATTGTATCTCCTTCTCGAGCAGTATCTTCTCGTAGTAATTCAACTTCCTCTTCAATGCTAACGTATCATTTTGGTTTGTTGAATCATCTTTGCGAATACCTGCCGATTCAAATATGAATGGCGGTATCTTCGAGTAATCTGAGATGATCGTCTCTGGCCTTCCTCTACTTACATTGAATACTGAATCATCGTATCCAGACTCTTTGTACTTCTTCAACCATCTGAAGAACATACTGGGAGAGATTGAATATTCCTCACAAATCTGTGCTTGAGACTTATCACCGTTGAGATACTCCTTGACAACATTGAGTTTGAATTCAGGTTCATACATTTTTCTGTTGTACATACGTCTCACCCCTCTAAGATGAATTTTATCATTCTCTTAATTATCATCCAAATACTTCATGGGGTGAATATG
>Ga0209204_1000490_pt1 | contig 42691 bp, 46 predicted proteins | sample AD_JPNMR2_MetaG_FD_184425 | JGI IMG/M metagenome (GOLD analysis project Ga0209204, IMG submission 184425) | Active sludge microbial communities of municipal wastewater-treating anaerobic digesters from Japan - AD_JPNMR2_MetaG (SPAdes) (version 2) | ecosystem: Engineered > Bioreactor > Anaerobic...
CCTTTTCTTCTTCTTCTGGTACAATGAACGTAGCTCATGGCTCCTCCCTGAACAATGATTTGGTTTTGCACCCTTACATTGTATCAGAGAGCCGTGAGCTTTTCTTTCACTTAATTCTACAAGTTGCCTCCCTATTCTAGTAGCTTCTAGAGCCTGTTTCCAGGGCTTACTTAGGCCCCCAGCACCTCCCGGCGTGGTTTGAAGCCAATTTCATCCAAAAGCCGTAGGTAATCTTGGGGAGTGATGGCCGATACGGGCTTATTCAGGATAGCCACCAGCAGTGCCTCCATGACATTGGTTCCGAAAGAACGCCCTTCCAGATCCGGCGTGGTGGTGATCAGTTCCCTTACCCGGCGCTTCCGGAGGAACTCCACATCCTTGGGGGTGATGGTGTTGGTGATGATGATCTTGCCGCTGAGATCATCGGGCATGTACTTGCGGATCTGGTGGTAATCGCCGGCGATCACATCGGCCCAGGCGTAGAACCGTTCATACTTCTTCCGATCCGGCGCCTCTTCTTGCTTGTCGCCGATGGGATAGAGCCAGTGGAAGGGGAACTGCACCACAATAGGGGCAAATACCGCGGCCACCCGCTCCAAAGCCTTCAGACTGTAGAGGGGAATGGGTACACCTAAGGCGAACATGAGATCGCCGTAGAGCACTTCAGCTCCGGTCTCCTGCAGTGCTGCCGCCATGCCGAAGCGGTCCACCCCGCAGGTGAGCAGGACCTTCTTGCCCCGAAACATGCTGGGGTCTTCCTCAGCCAGAGTCTCAATGGCCTTCCGCTCCAGGGTGTTCTTCAGCCCAGAGCCGTCCACAATGGGAGTAACCTGCGGGGCCCTGGCGATCTGCTTCGCTTCCCGTAAAATGTAGCGCCGGCGACCGCCCCACAGGTAGAGATCGATGCCGCCCATCCCAAAGGCAGCCACTTTCCCGTCCAACTCTTTGATGATGGCTATGGCCTTTTGGATGTCCCCGTCTGTGCCCATGCGCTCCAGGGAGAACTCCTCTCCGAGTACACGCACCACCGCTTTGCTATCCCGTTTGGATGAGCCTATGCTGACACTCACGATCCGTTTCATCGGCTACTCCCCTTTAATCGATGTGATCAGCTTGCGCAGCCTTTCGGGGCTGAAGTAATGGTCCGCCTGGATGGGCGAGGTGCCCAGGCACTCCCCCACCACTTTCTCCCCCAAAATGGCCTCGGCTAAGCGGATGCGCATATCGGACCCTATCATGATCACGTGATCGAAGGCACTCATCTCCACCATCAACTCCATGAGCCAGTTGAGCAGGCTCCTCCCGTCAAAGGACTCAATGAGCTCCCAGCGCTCTGCGTCCGTAAGGAGCAGCGTGTAATCCACGCCCAACTCCCGGCACAGTGCCTTAAGCTCCCCGGTGTTGCTCAAGGGAAAGCCGATCACCGCCAGGCTGCCCCCTTTGCGGACCTCCGCCAGGCTCTCCAGACGGGAGATGAACGAGCGATCGCAGCCGACCCGCTGGGCCACCTCCTGCTGGGAGAGGCCAGAGATCCTCAGCTCAAAAATGCGGTCGATGATCCGATCCAGCTTGGTCCGGTTGAGCAGTTTATCCCCTATGCGAAAAAAGCCGCCCATGACATCACCCGCTCTTGTGCACACATTGTACACAGACATTATAACACGCCCGGAGCGGCTCTACAACAATTCTTTTAACAAACGCTCCACCTGCCCTTGGGTTGTGGCGGTGTTCAGCTCCTTGCGCACAGGCGCGGCATAGGGGATGCCCTTTAAGTACCAGGCGAGATGGGGCCGCATCTCCCGCACAGCCCGCTGTTCACCGTCGTAGGCCACCTTCATCCGCAGGTGGCGCAGGGCAACTTCGATCCGCTCCTCCAGCGTTGGCCCGGGAAGCAGTGACCCTTCAGTGAGATACGCTTTGATCTGCCGGAAGATCCAGGGATTGCCCCGGGCCGCCCGCCCCACAGCCAGATGATCGCAGCCGGTTTGCTCCAGCATGGCCTGGGCGGTTTGGGGGGAGACGATATCGCCGTTGCCCACAATGGGGATGCGGCTGCGGGCTTTAATTTCACCGATCCATTCCCACTGGGCCTGTCCGGAATAGAACTGCTCCCTGGTGCGGGCATGGACAGTGAGCCAGTGCACCCCCGCCTCTTCCAAGACTTGGGCCACCTCCAGGCAGTTTATGCTCCCTTGATCCCAGCCCAACCTGATTTTTGCTGTGACGGGAATAGGCACTGCCTGGACCACTGCTGCCGCAATCCGGCCCACAAGCCGCGGATCCCGCAGCAGAGCCGCACCATCGCCGTTTTTCACCACCTTGGGGGTGGGGCAGCCGAAGTTCAGGTCCAGCATATCGGGGCGCACCAGATCGTAGACGATCCTGGCGGCCGCGGCCATCACCTCGGGATCATGGCCGAAAAGCTGGATGGCGCAGGGGCGTTCAGCTGAGTGGATGGTGAGCATGTCCAAAGTGCGCTGATTTTTGTAAACCAGCGCCTGGGCGGAAACCATTTCACTGACAACCAGGTCGGCACCGTGTTCCCTGGCCAAAACCCGATAGGGCAGGTCAGTCACCCCTGCCATGGGGGCAAGAAACACTCCCACCGGTACCCCTCCTTCAACTTACCTAACAAAAAAGCAGGGCATTCCCTGCTCTTTGTCTCTCTCGCTTTGCGTTTGACTAGACTGCCTTACTCCTGATCCAGATTCCACCTGGTGCGGAAGCGCTCAATCCGGCCACCCTGGGTGGTTACAACCTGGCGCTGGCCAGTGTAGAAGGGATGGCACTTAGAGCACACCTCGACCCTGATCTGCGGCTTGGTGGACCTGGTTTCAAAGGTCTCTCCACAGGCACAGGTTACGATGGCTTTGTCATACTTGGGATGTATACCAGCTTTCATCTACTTCTTCACCTCACTAACCGAACTGGCAGAGCCACAGCACATTATAACACAGCTCTGCCAGCCTGGCAAGAATCTAACCTACTTCAAATAGTTCTGCGGGTTAACTGGATTGCCGCGATGGCGGATCTCAAAGTGTACGTGGGGGCCTGTGGAATTACCAGTGTTGCCGCTGTAGGCAATGATCTGACCCCTGGTCACCGTTTGGCCCACTTTCACGTTCAAGCGGGAGTTGTGGGCGTACCGGGTTTCCACGTTGTTGCCGTGGTCAACGATGACCAAAATGCCGTATCCTCCGTTCCATCCCGCAAAGGTGACCCGGCCGTCAGCCGCGGCGCGCACCGGGGTACCGGTGTTCACGGCGATGTCCAAACCATTGTGCATGCGGCCCCAGCGCGGACCAAAGGGTGAAGAGATCCGCCCCGTAACGGGCCAATCAAAGGCCTTCTGCAGCTGGCCATTGATGATCAAGACATCTTTAGGCCGCAGCTGAGTTGCCCCGGGGATGATAATCTTGGTGTTGGGCATGATTCGGCTGGGATCCGAGATGTTGTTCACCCTGGCAATCTCCTCCAGGGCCACCTGGTAACGCTCGGAAATCTCCCACAGACTCTCACCCGTGGCGACTTGGTGCAATACCCCCTGGACAGACAGGATGTTCAGTTCCTGGCCCACCGACAGCATATTGGGGTTTCTCAGCTCGTTGGCTGAGATGATCGAATCCACCGATACCCCATAGGCATTGGCGATATCCCACAAAGTCTCCCCAGGATTGACCTTATGCACAAAAATGGTGGGTTTATCTTCCTTCTTCTCTTCCACCTTAGGCGGCGCAGCCACTGGCGGTGTCGCCACCTGGAGGGCTGACTCTGCCCGGGAGGGCGCAGCCGCGGCTGACCCCTCCGCCTCCTGCTCAGCGGGGGCGTCCAGCACCGCTACCTGGGGGCGCTCAACCGACTGGACAGCTCCATCGAGGGCGGCTAGGGTTTCCGCAGTTGGTGCAGGTTGTCCGAAATCATCTTGGGAGTCAAGGGTGTAGAGGTACTCGTCCACATTGATGTAAATCAGACTGTCCAGATCCCAGTCACTTCCACCAATGTGCATCCTGGTATCGACCTGGCCTAAGATTCCGAAGCTGAAGATTACTGCAAAGAACAAGAGTATTAACCCTTTGCTGCGGACAAACCGCCTCCTCATGTCCAATCCTCCCTCGACTGGCAATAACCTAATGGGGAAACTTCGACGCCAACCAACGGTTTCCCTTCACTTATTCCTAACATTTTCGGCGAAAGGTGATGAAATGATCAACTCCACAAGTTCCTGGTTGCTCTTGGTGTTGATCACCCGATCCAACAACAAATCCATGGTTTCCGCGGGTCCCAGGGCACTCATCACCCGGCGCAGCATCCAGGTGGCCTCCAGCTCTTCAGGGGTTAGGAGCAGATCCTCCCGCCTAGTGCCGGAGCGGTAAATATCTATGGCCGGGAAGATCCTGCGCTCAGCCAGCTTGCGGTCTAAGTGCAGCTCCATGTTGCCCGTACCCTTAAACTCTTCGTAGATCACTTCGTCCATGCGACTGCCGGTATCCACCAGGGCGGTGGCAATTATGGTCAGGCTGCCCTGCTCCTCAAAATTGCGGGCTGCCCCAAAGAAGCGCTTGGGACGGTGGAGTGCGGCGGGATCCACCCCGCCAGAGAGGGTGCGCCCGCTGGGGGGCACAACCAGGTTGTGGGCTCTGGCCAGGCGGGTGATGCTGTCCAGGAGAATGACCACATCCTTGCCCGACTCCACCAACCGTTTAGCCCTGGCCAGCACGATATCGGCGACCCGCACGTGATTTTCCGGCGGCAGGTCAAAGGTGGAGCTGATCACTTCTCCGCTCACGGAACGTTCCATATCGGTAACTTCCTCCGGCCGCTCGTCAATGAGCAGGACAATGATCTCGGTATCGGGATGGTTCTCCGCGATGGAGTTGGCCAGCATCTTTAAGACGGTCGTCTTACCGGCTTTGGGCGGGGAGACGATCAGCCCCCTTTGGCCAAATCCCAATGGGGATAATATGTCCATGAGCCGCATGGTGTAATTCGTCGGGGTTGTTTCCAGGTGGAGACGCCGCTGGGGATAAATGGGCGTTAGGTCGTCAAAACACGGGCGTTCGGCAGCCAGCTCGGGATCGGAGAGGTTGATGGCCAGCACCTTCAAGAGTGCGAAGTACCTTTCCCCGTCTTTGGGTGGACGCACCTGGCCTAAAATCTCATCCCCAGTGCGCATGGAAAAGCGCCGGATCTGGGAAGGAGAAACATAGACATCATCACCACCAGGTGTGTAATTATCCACCCGCAGAAATCCGTAGCCCTCGCTGGTGATCTCCAGAATCCCGCTGATAAACAGCAGGTTCTCCTTCATGGTCTCATGTTTCAAGATCTCGATGATCAGATCTTTCTTGCGAAGCCGCTTAAACCCGGTCAGACCCAGGTCCTTTGCCAGTTCCTGGAGCTCAGCAAAGGTCTTTGATTCAAGCTCTGCAATATTCAAGCGTTCACCACCTTCGACCCCAGGGCCGGGCCGTTAGGCACGCCCGGCACTTCCAAAGAGCCTGATTTTCGCCCTCACCGTTTCCTTCATGGCTTCACGGGCTGGCCCCAAAAGCTTACGGGGATCGATTTCCTCAGGTTTAGTGCGGACCACTTCCTGCACAGCCCTGGTGAAGGCCTGCCTCAGTTCGGTGTCGATGTTGATCTTGCAGATCCCCAAGGAGACTGCTTTGCGGATGGCTTCATCGGGTACACCGGATGCTCCGTGGAGCACCAGGGCGACATCGACGGCCTCTTTGATCTTAGCCAAACGCTCAAAGTCCAGCTTGGGCTCGCCTTTGTACACGCCGTGGGCTGTACCGATGGCAATGGCCAGGGCATCCACCTTAGTGCGTTCCACAAAGTCCGCGGCCTCTTGGGGATCGGTGAAGGTAGCCTCCGCGGCCTCCACGGAAATGTCGTCTTCCACTCCGCCGATCTTACCCAATTCCGCTTCCACAGACACTCCGCAAGGATGGGCCACGTCCACAACCTTTTGGGTTATGGCGATGTTCTCCTCATACGGCAGCTGGGAGCCGTCGATCATCACCGCGGAGAACCCGTGGCGGATGCACTGGGCTACCTGGCTGAAGCTGGTTCCGTGATCCAAATTGAGGGCCACAGGCACTGAGGCCTTTTCTGCAGCAGCCTTGGCCAGGGCCGCGATGTACTCAATACCTGCGTACTTGATGCCCCCTTGGCTGGCTTGGAGGAAAACTGGAGACTTCTCTTCTTCCGCTGCTTCGATAATTGCCTGGATGATCTCCATGTTGTTGACGTTAAAGGCGCCCACAGCATAGCCACCCTGCTTCGCCGCTTGAAACAGTTCTTTTCCGGATACTAACACTTTCCGTAGCCTCCTTGTGAATTTGGTTTCAGGTTTGCCAGAGCAGCTGCCCCAAGGCAACCGCTGAAGGAACTTACTCTCTGGGTGCTGATTCTGAAGTCATCTCCTGCGGGAAAACTGTGGAGCGGAAACCGCCACGGTGAGGGGTGAAAAAAGGTTGAAAGCAGGCACAGGAGAGGATAGCCTCTCGGGGCGGGCGGGCTGCCTCGGACCCCGGGAAAGATCCGACTATCGCGACCTATACTTCGTCACGCGGTAGGATTTTCCTTCGATATCACTTGCGATTCCCAAAGATATCATAAGCAACTAACAATCCGTCCTCTTCCTGCACATAATAGTTTACCAAAATCAGGCTCACCAAGCCTTTGGTGTTGATCCAGCACAGGACATCTTGGTAGGCACCGGCGGCCACGGGGCGCAGGGAGGCCAAGGCCACAGGCTGGTCCTGGCGGAAAACCCTACAATCCTCTTCGACCGCCAGGAGCACTTCTTGTCCGCCGCAGGCTATAACCAGTTTATGTTCTTCAGGCAGAACCTGCAGCACCTCCCCGTGGACCATTTGCCACTGGCTACCCTGGGCCCAGGCCCCGGCGGGAAGAGCCAGAAGCAGCAGAACCAACACCCACACTCCACTGTATTTTTCCATGAACATGGCGCACACCCTTTCTAGCCAAGAGTATGCGCCGAAAAATTCCACCTATGCAAAATAGCTGGGTTTAGTTCTCCCTCCGGAAATCATCTGGCGACAGGTTCTCGAGGAAGGAACGGAACTCCTCCAGCTCAGGGTCTTCCTCCTTGGGTACCGTGATGGCGTGGGGCACGATCTTCTCGTCTACGAAGATGGACGCGCCGGCCCGCAGAGCCAGGGCAATGGCATCGGACGGTCGCGCATCTACCCGCACCGTTTTGCCCCCCTGCAGGAAGTGGATTTCCGCGTAGTAGACATCATCACTGAGGTCGGTGATAACCACCTTGTCCACCTTGGCGCCCAAGGCCAGAGCCGAGCTGAGCAAGAGGTCGTGGGTAAGAGGCCGCGGCACTTCTACGTTTTCTAGGACAACTGCGATGGCGTTTGCTTCAGCGGGGCCGATGAGCAGGGGGACGTACGATTCTTCCGCCTCGTCACTGAGGATGACCACAGGAAACAGGGTCTCGCGATCTATGCCCACTGCTTTAACTTTCATGCGAAGCATAAGCACACCTCCTAGTGGTTAACCCTTCTTGTTATCCAGGATGGCCTGCATGAAGCCGACAAACAGCGGATGGGGCCGCGTCGGTCGGGACTTGAACTCCGGATGGAAGAGCGTTCCCACGAACCAGGGATGATCCTCAAGCTCGATGATCTCCACTAACCCCTCGGAGGAAACACCTGCCACCCGCATGCCGGCGCCGGCCAGGCTTTCCACGTAATCCTGATTGATGGTGTAGCGGTTCCGGTGCCGTTCGTACACAACTTCCTGGCCATAGCACTGCTCACTGCGTGTGCCCGGCAGGATCTGGCAGGCATAGGTCCCAACCCGCATGGCTCCTTCCAAGCCCGTCACTTGCGGGTACCCTGGAATAAAGCTGATCACAGGGTGCGCGCAGCTGCCGAATTCCACACTGCCTGCATCTTCCAGCCCAGCCACATTTCTGGCGAGCTCGATGGCGGCACTCTGCATGCCTAAACAGATGCCGAAATAGGGGATTTTATGCTCCCTGGCATACTGCGCAGCTGTGATCTTTCCTTCCACACCGCGGGGCCCAAATCCTCCAGGAACCACAATTCCATCCAGATCTTTCAGCAGATCGGTTCTGCCCTCTTCCAGGTCTTCCGCTTCGATCCAGCGGAGCTCCACATCCACCCCGTGGTGGATCCCGGCGTGCCGCAGGGCTTCCGCTACGCTCAGATAGGCATCGGGCAGCGAGACATACTTGCCCACAATGCCCACGACCACTTTTTGGGACAGGTTCTTGATCACGGAGACCAGCTCCCGCCACGAATCCAGATCCGCCGGGGCGGCGGTTAGATTTAGCTTCTCCAAAACGATCTCGTCTAAGCGGGCTTCCGCAAAACAGAGGGGAATCTCGTAGATGCTTTCCACATCGGGATTGGGAATGACAGCCTCTTCCTCCACATTGCAGAACAGGGCAACTTTGGCCCGGATATCTTCAGTCAAAGGGGCCTCACTGCGGCAGACGATCACGTCGGGTTGAATACCGATGCTGCGCAGTTCCTTCACGCTGTGCTGGGTGGGCTTGGTCTTCAACTCCTTGGCCGCAGCCACATAGGGAACTAAAGTGACGTGGATAAACAGGCTCGCTTCCCTGCCCACATCCATGCGGAATTGGCGGATGGCTTCCATAAAGGGCAGCCCTTCAATATCCCCGACGGTGCCGCCGATTTCCACCAGCAGCACATCGGCTTCGCTTCGTTCCGCCAGTGACCAGATGCGGTCTTTGATCTCGTTGGTCACGTGGGGGATGACCTGCACCGTGCCCCCATCGTAACCGCCTTTACGTTCCTTGGAAAGGATGGACCAATAGATCTTACCGCTGGTGATGTTGCTCTCCTTGGTTAAGTTGGTGTCAATAAACCTTTCGTAATGGCCTAAGTCCAGATCGCACTCGCCGCCATCTTCCGTGACGAAGATTTCCCCGTGCTGAAAAGGGCTCATGGTTCCTGGGTCCACGTTGAGGTAAGGGTCAAACTTCAGGGCGCTCACTTTCAGGCCCCGGCTTTTCAAGAGCCTCCCCAAGGAGGCCACCGTGATGCCCTTTCCTAAGCTGGAAACAACGCCTCCGGTGACAAACACAAACTTGCTCACGCCTGGTCCTCCCTTTCCAACTCTCCTTCTGCCCGGTCCTCAGCAGCTCGTTCCTGGGCCAGCAGATCGTATTTGATCATCAATTTATGGTAGAAGCAGTTTTGCAGCAGGGCCAGGAAACTGGCCAGGAAAATCAACAGGGGAGCCGCGAACAAGAGACTGAGGGCAATGACCAAAAGGCTCATGATCACCAGCAGAAAACTGGGCCAGGGATTGTCCAGCACGATCAAGGCCGCTTTTTTCAAAGCCCCGAACACCCCCGCATTCTGGTTGACCACAAAGGGGAAGACGAACTGGTGGATGGCATACCACAGGACAATACCCCACACCCAAAAACCAGAAAGGACGATAAACAGCTTGCTGGGGTAGTTGGCACTGAACCAGATGTTGAAAAACAAAATGCCGAAACCGATGGCGCCCAAGGCCGCCAGGATGGCCCCCCGCAGGAAATAGCGCTTAAAGCCGAGCCAGAGATCGGCCATGGTGGTCTCTTCCCCCCGCACCACCGCGTTCATCCGGTAGTGCACCGCGGCGAAGGCACCGCCGATGGTGAGGGGCGTACCCACCAAGACCAAGATGAAAAACCAGTCGTTCTGCACGGGAAGATAGGTAAAGAGCAAAAGCAGGAAGAACCCTGCGGCAAACCAGATCAAGTTGGTGGCCATCACCTTGCCGATATGTTCGTAGCTCAGCTTGAGGGCCTGCCAGAACGTCCGCAAACTCTCTTTAAAACCCATACGTCACCATCCTCACATCTGTTCCGGGGCATCTACACCCAGCAAACCCAACACTTTCCTCAGCACAGTCCGGATATTGGCCACCAGCACCAAGCGGGCATCCCTCAGGGATGGTTCTTCACCCAAGATATGGCAGTGGGTGTAGAAGGAATGGAACAGGCCCGCCAGTTCCAGGGCGTAATTGGTGATGCGATGGGGTTCCCGCAGCAGGGCCGCTTGGAGCAGCTCTTCCGGCAGGGCCGCCAGCTGTTTGAGGAGATCCAGCTCCGCTTCGTGCTGGAGCAAGCTGAGATCGACCTCCCGGCAGGTGGGCACGGTGATCCCCTGCTCCGCAGCCTGCCGCAGCACGCTGGAGATCCGGGCATGGGCATACTGCACGTAGAAGACCGGATTCTCGCTGGACTGTTCCACGGCCAAATCCAAATCGAAGTCCAGGTGGCTTTCGGGACTGCGGTGCAGGAAGAAGAAGCGGGCCGCATCCTTCCCCACCTCGTCCACCAGATCCTGCATGGTGATGAACTCACCGGCCCGTTTGGACATTTTCACGGGCTGGCCATCCCTCAGCAGAGCCACATACTGCAGGATCAGCACTTCCAAGGTGTCGGCGCCGTACCCGAGGGCCTGGATGGCCGCCTTCATCCTGCCAATATACCCGTGATGATCGGGACCCCAGATGTTGATCAGCTTGGTGAAGCCCCGCTGCAGTTTGTTGTGGTGATAGGCAATATCAGCGGTGACATAGGTGTAGGAGCCGTCGCTTTTGACGATGACCCGGTCTTTGTCATCGCCGAACTGGGTCGATCTGAACCAGAGGGCTCCTTCCTCCTCAAAGAGCAGGCCCTTTTCCTTTAAGAACTGGATCACTGCCTCCAAGGCGCCTGCTTCATGCAGATCACGCTCCCGGAACCAGAGATCGAACTCAACCCCGTAAGCCGCCAGGTCCGCCCTTTGCATCTCCACCATCTGATCTGTCCCCCAGCGCTTGCAAAAAGCGATGCGCTCCTCATAGGGGAGATCCAAGAGGTCTGGGCGCTCTTCTTGCAAGACCTTAGCTAAGTCTATGACGTATTCACCGGGATAGCCATCTTCGGGAAAGGGATAGCTGGGATCCCTCAGCTGCTGATAGCGGGCTTCCAGGGAACGGGCGAAAACATCTGCCTGGTTGCCGGCATCATTCACGTAAAATTCCGTATGCACAGTGTGGCCCACCGCCCGGAGCAGGCGGGCCAGGGTATCGCCCACGGCGGCGGCCCGGGCGTTGACCACATTCATGGGGCCCACGGGATTGGCGCTCACAAATTCTAAAAGCACCTTTTCCCCGGTGCCGTAGCTGCTGTTGCCGTAGGCCTCACCCTGCTCTTCAATGGCCCTGAGGGTGGCGTACAGCCAATCATTGCTTAAAAAGAAATTGATGAAACCGGGGCCGGCCACCTCCACGGCGCGGATTACGCCGCCTTGGGGCAAGTGCTCCACGATGATTTCCGCTACCTCCCGGGGCGCCTTGCGGGCCGATCTGGCCATCACCAAAGCTATGTTCGAAGCGAAGTCGCCGTGCTGTTTGTCCCGGGGCACTTCCAGACCGATCTCTGGTACCGACTCCACCTGCAGCTTGCCGCTGGCCCTGGCCGCATCGATGGCCTCCCGCAGCGCGGCGATCAGCTGCTGCTTTTGCTCTAACCACACACTCATCTCAGTGCCCTCCCTAACTAAAGAAACTCCCCCATAGGAATTCCTATAGGGGAAAAAACCGGCTGTGCAGAGCTGCACTACCATTCTCCGTTAGTATATCACTTGTCCGTGTAATGTACAACCACTTTTTAGCCCCGCCCAGCAGAGCTCAGCCCTAGAACAGGCCTGTAATCCGGCCTTCCGCGTCGATGTCCACATTCTCCGCGGCGGGCTTGGCGGGTAGACCTGGCATGGTCATGATATCACCTGCTAAGCACACCAAAAAGCCAGCTCCCAGCGACGGGCGGACATCGGTGATGGTCAGCTTCCAGCCCTTGGGCACTCCCTTGAGCTTGGGATTATCCGAGATGGAGTGCTGCGTCTTAGCCACGCACACCGGCAGCTCTCCATAGCCCAGCTTGGTGAGATCCCGGATGGACCGCTCAGCCTTGGGCGTGTAGACCACATCATCCGCCCCGTAGATCTCCTTAGCCAGAATTTCCAGCTTGGACTTAATGGGCAGCTTCCAGTCGTAGAGGGGCTCAAACTGGGCCGGTTCACTCTCCAGAACCTCCAGTACTGTTTTAGCCAGTTCCTCGCCGCCTGCTCCGCCCTTGGCCACCACTTGGGAAATGGCGCTGCGCACACCCAGCTCCGCACAGTGCTGGCGCACCAGCTCCAGCTCCTCAGGTGTATCCGTGGGGAACTGGTTGATGGCCACGACGATGGGCAGGCCGAACTTCTTGAGATTTTCCACATGCTTGTCGAGATTGGCCAAGCCCTTGCGCAGAGCCTCCAAATTGGTCACCTGCACCTCTTCTTTGGGCACTCCGCCGTGCATGTTCAAGGCCCGCACCGAAACCACCAGCACCGCCACGTCGGGCTTCAGGCCGGAATAGCCGTGGACGATGTCGAAGAACTTCTCGGCACCTAAGTCAGAGGCAAAACCGCCCTCGGTCACAACGTAGTCGGCCAGCTTCAAAGCCAGGCGGGTGGCGATGATGCTGTTGTTGCCGTGGGCGATGTTGGCAAAGGGTCCGCCGTGGATGAACACCGGCTGGCCTTCCAGGGTCTGCACTAAGTTGGGCTTGATGGCATCCTTCATGATCACGGCGATGGCGCCTTCCGCCTTCAGGTCCCGGGCGTAAACGGGCTTGCGATCGTAGGTATAGGCCACCAGCATCCGGCCAACCCGCTCCTTGAGATCCTGGAGATCGCTGGCCAGGCACAAAATGGCCATGATTTCCGAAGCTACCGAAATGTCAAAGCCGGCTTCCCGCACATAGCCATCGCCCAGGCCGCCCAGGCCGATCACGATATTCCGCAGCTGCCTGTCGTTGATGTCCAGGACCCTGCGGAGCACAATGCGCTTGGGATCGATGTTCAAGGCATTGCCCTGGGCAATGTGATTGTCCAGCATGGCCGCGAGCAGGTTGTGGGCTGTGGTCACCGCATGGATATCCCCGGTAAAGTGGAGGTTGATATCTTCCATGGGCACAACTTGGGAATAACCGCCGCCGGCGGCGCCGCCCTTAATCCCGAAGGTGGGACCCAAAGATGGTTCCCGGATGCAGGCCGCCACGTTTTTGCCCAATCTCCCCAGGGCCTGGGTGAGTCCGATGGTGGTCACCGTCTTACCCTCACCTGCGGGGGTGGCGGTGATCGCGGTTGTGTAGATCAGCTTCCCGCTAGGTTTGTCTTTCAGCCGATCATAGACCGCATTGCTCACCTTGGCTTTGTACTTCCCGTACAGCTCAATATCGTCTTCCGACAGAGAAAGCTTCGCCGCAATTTCGGTAATGGGGCGCAGCTTGGCCTGTTGGGCAATTTCAATGTCACTTAGCATCGCTCTTCCTCCTCAACATCTATATTTCCTATCCTGGCATCGCCTTGGCCTACAGCGAGTGCAGTCCGCAGCCCAGGGCGGAAAGTACCGCCTCCTTTATGGACTCGGAAACGGTGGGATGGGGGTAGATCACCTGGGCCCAATCCTGGAGGGTGAGTCCCTGTTCCAGGGCCAGCGCCGCTCCGGCGATCAGTTCGGTGGCCTGGGGACCGATGATGTGCACGCCCAGTACCCTCCCCCCGGGCTCGGCCACGAACTTGACAAAACCAGAGTCTTCCCGCGCGATCACAGCTTTGCCGTTGCCCTTCAGGGAGTACTTAGCCGTGATCACTTCGCCGCCGCGCCGGCGCGCCTCCTCTTCCGTTAGACCCACCGAGGCGATCTCCGGTTTGGTGTACACGCAGGCGGGCACGAACCACTCCTGCCTGGCGGGCTGTCCGTACATGTTGTGCACAGCCGCCCAGCCTTCCTCAAAGGCCAGATGGGCCAGCTGCACTCCGCCGATAACGTCTCCGGCGGCATAGACATGGGGCACCGATGTCTGGAAGCGCTCGTTAACCCGCACATAGCCCCGGGCATCCAGCTCCCCGGGGAAACCTTCAGGCAGTACCGGCCGGCGGCCCACGCAGACCAAAACGAGATCCGCGGCAAGCTCGACGCTGCGACCTTTCTGCTCAATGGTAACTTGAGCTCCCTGGCCCCGTTCCACCCCAAGGACCTTCGCTTCTGTCAGCACCTTGATCCGGCGCTTTTTGAACTCACGGGTAAGAGCCCTGCTGATCTCCACATCCTCCATGGGCAGGATGCGATCCTGCAGCTCCACCACGGTAACTTCCACTCCGTAGGAAGCGAAAACAGTGGCAAACTCGCAGCCAATCACCCCGCCCCCCACAATCACCAGAGATTCCGGTAACGCAGGTCGGTCCAGGAGCTGATCGCTGTTCACCACAACCTGGCCGTCCGCCTCCAGGCCGGGCAGTTCCAGGGGTTCGGTCCCCGTGGCCACCAGCACATGGTCGGCCTGGAAGACATCCTCCCCCACCTGCACTTCTCCCGAGGGCAGGAAGCGCGCCTGGCCTGCCAGCACCCTGATCCGCCGCTTGTCCAAGAGAAACTCCAGGCCCTTGACTAGGCCTTGGACGATCTGGTCTTTGTTTTTGATCACCTGACCGTAATCCAGGCCCTTGACCTCCAGCTCCACGCCGTGGAGGCCCGCGGAACTCAACCCCGCGTAGAAGTGGGCACTCTCCAAGAGGGCCTTAGTGGGTATACAGCCGCGATTCAGGCAGGTTCCGCCGAGCCTTTGACGCTCGGCAATCACCACGTTTTTCCCCAAGTGGCTGGCGCGAATAGCCGCGGCATAGCCGGCCGGGCCTCCTCCCATAACAAGTAGATCAATCCGTTCTGTCAATCCCGTGCCTCCTCACCTAGTTCGCTGGTTTGGGAACGTAGTATGCAAGGCGCTGCAGCTCCAGGGACAGATCCACGCTGGCGACCTGCACCGTGTCGGGAGCCATGAGCTTCACCGGCGCATAGTTGAGGAGGCAGTTCACCCCCGCCCGGATAAAGCGGTTGGCCACATCCTGGGCTGCATCCGCGGGCACCGCCAGCACCGCGATCCTGATCTGCTCCTCTGCCACTTTCCGGGGAATCTCTTCCAGGGAGGAGATGGGGATCCCTTCCACCGAGGTTCCCACCTTAGCTGGATCACTGTCAAAAAGGGCTGCTAGACGCAGGTTAAAGCTGTCGTTGTCGGCATAGCGCTTGAGATGATAGCGGACCAGCGCTTCGCCGAGGCTGCCCACTCCAGCCAGGGCCACCGCCATCTCCTGTTCCAGATTGAGAATTTTCCTCAGTTCGTTGCGTAAAAAGCCGACCTCATACCCCACACCTTGCTTACCAAACTCGCCAAACCAGGCCAGATCCTTGCGCACCAGGGCCGGGCCCACCCCCGCTTTCACGCCCAGTTCCTGCGAGGAGATCAAAGTCACATCCTGCTCGTTGGCCAGCTCATCCAGGACACGGAGATAGAGCGGCAGGCGTCTAATGACCGCATCAGAAATCTTGTTCCAGCGCATGGACACACCTCCTTTTGTCAGTTCATTTGTGGTACCTTTCCTTATTAATTATGGTAAACGCCCGGTAGACCTGTTCCAATAGGATCAAACGCATAAGCTGGTGCGGGAAGGTGAACTTGGAAAAGGAGAGCACCAGGTCTGCCCGCTGCAGGACCTGCTCGTCTAGACCCCAGGAGCCTCCGATCACAAACACCAGCTGATTGGTGCCGCCCAGGGCCACCCGCTGAAACTCCTCCGCCAGCTCCTCGGAGGAGAGGGCCCGTCCACCCCGATCCAGTACCACCACAAAGCTTCTCGGCTTGAGCTCCTTGAGGATCCGTTCCCCTTCCCGGCGGAGGATCTCCTGGATCTCCTTGTCGCTCAGGGGCTCGGTAAAGCTCTCTTCCTTGACCTCCAGGATCTCCAGACGCCCGTAGCGGCCCATGCGCTTTTTGTACTCTTCTATGCCCTGGACCAAGTACTGCTCCTTAAGCTTGCCTACCGCGACAATCTGAACATGCACCGACCTACCCCCCTAAACCACCAAGTACTTGGGAGGACGATCACAAAAAGTGCAGCGTGTAGGCGCTGTCCAGTCAGTTAAGGAGACCTCCTCCAGTTCGTAGAGATCCGGGGGCATTTCGTATACATCCACGAACTCATCGATGGCTTGTTCCAAATGCTCGCTGCACACTACATACATAATTTGACTCCCTTGCCAGAAAATGCATAAGCCGTATAAGTATCATAACACACAACCAGGCGAAAAAAAAGAAGCAGACTGAGCCCAAGTCCGCTTGTTCCCAGCGGCAGACATTCAGCTGCTCTTTCCTATAACGTAACTTCCACCTGCTGCCGGCTGGCCCCCCGGTAGAAGGCCAGTTGGAGCTTTCCGCCGAATCCCCCTTGCTGGACTGCATCCCTCAGCTCCCGCATGCCGGCGATCTCCTGGCCGTTCACCGCGGTGATCACATCCCCCTGGGCCAAACCAGCGGCCTCTGCCGGGGTGTCCGGCAGCACCCTGGTGATAAAGGCGCCCCGCTCCACGGCCAGCTCCATACCGGTCTGCTCCCGGATGCTCTGGGCCAGGGCGGGTGTCAGAGAACCCCCCAGCACTCCCAGGCGCAGGGGTCTGCCGTGGGAGATGATCTGATCGCCGATGGCTTTGGCTGTGGAAGAGGGGATGGCAAAACCGATGCCCTGGGCCTGTTCAATGATGGCTGTGGTCACGCCGATCACCTGGCCCCGGTAGTCGATGAGCGGTCCCCCGGAATTGCCCGGGTTGATGGCCGCATCCGTTTGAATCATCCCTTCCAGGTAACGGTTTTCCCTGGGGTCCACCAAAAGGTCCCGATTCAGGGCGCTCACCACCCCCGTTGTCACCGTGTTATCCTGCCCCAGGGGGTTGCCGATGGCGATCACGCCCTGCCCCACCCGCAGTTCATTGGAATCGCCGAAGGAGGCCACAGGCAGTCCCTGGGCTTCCACCTTCACCACCGCCAGATCAGTGAGGGGATCTCCCCCCACCACCGTGCCGGTAAAGGAACGGCCGTCCGCCAGCTGTACCCGAATCTGTTCAGCACCTGCCACCACATGGTGGTTGGTGAGGATATATCCATCTTCCCTGTAGATTACCCCAGACCCGATACCCTGCCTCCGCTCCAGCTGCTGGAAGAAGAACTGATCCACCAAGACTTCCCTAGTGGTTTCGATCTTCACCGTGCTGGGGCCCACCTGCTGCACCACCTGCACCACAGGTTCTTCCCAGCTGCCTTTGGGCTCCTCAGATTCCACCTCAGGTTCACTTAAGGGCATCTCCGGCGGGGAAAAAACGGACCAGAGGAGCAAACCAGCCAGTACCAGCAGGGCCGCGGCCATCACGGCGCGCCATTTCACCATCCCTCATCCTCCTTTGCTGCTCCCTGCTGGTAGTATAACCGCGCAGCTTCCCTTTTATGGTGCGATAATCGGCCGCCCGGTGAGGGGATGGCGAAGGGTGGGCACCTCCACGCGGAACACCTGAGCAATCAGCTCGGGGGTGAACACTTCCCCAGGCTGACCCTCCTGGACCAGCCTCCCTTGATCCAGTACAAAGATGTGATCGCAGAAGCTGGCCGCCAGGTTCAAATCGTGGAGCACCGCCACCACCGTAACCCCCTGCCGGCTCCTCTCCTTAAGCAGGCGGCAGGTGCTGATCTGGTGCTCCAGGTCCAGATGGTTGGTGGGCTCATCCAGGAGCAACACCTTGGTTTCCTGGGCGAAGGCCCGGGCCAAGGTGACCCGCTGCCTTTCCCCTCCGCTGAGGTCGCTCACCAGGCGCCCCGCCAGCTGGGCCACGCCGGTGATTTCCATACTGGCCTGGGCGATGCGCCGATCCCGCGCGCTGGGTGCTCCCCAGCGGGAGTAAAAGGGTGTGCGCCCCAAAAGTACCATTTCTTCCACGGTGAAGGGGAAATAGTAAGAGGTTTGGGGAATGAGGGCGATCTCCCTGGCCAGCTGCGCCAGGCTGTAGCTGCGCAGATCCCGGCCGTTGAGGTAGACCACACCCTGTTGGGGCCGGATGTAGCCGTCCATGAGTTTCAGCAGGGTGGATTTTCCCGCTCCGTTGGGGCCCACCACGCCGTAAAACCGTCCAGACTCCAGGCTGAGGGTGAGGGCGCGCACCACCGGCTCTTCTGAATAGGCGTAGGTGACCTCTGCTAAATGCAGCTTAGCCATGGAAATCCGAACCTCTTTTCAACAGGTAGATGAAAAAGGGGCCGCCTACGAAGGCGGTGATAATCCCCACCGGAATCTCCAAGGGCGAAAAGACAGTGCGCGCCAAGGTATCAGCCAAGAGCAAGAAGACAGCGCCGGCCCAGAGGGAATGGAAAACCAGCCTCCGGTGCTCCGCACCCACGATCAAACGGAGGGCATGGGGTACCATCAGACCCACAAAGCCGATTACACCCGAGACCGCCACGCAGGCCGCGGCCATGAGGGAACCGATGAGCAGCACTAAGCGCTGCACCCTCTGCACATCGATGCCCAGGCTGTGGGCGGCCTCCTCCCCCAGAAGGTACACGTTCAAGTCCTTGGCCAGCCACAGGGCCAAAGCCAAACCGAGGAATACATAGGGAGCGGCCATGGACACATGGCTCCAGGTCCGCCCCGAGAGGCTGCCCATGAGCCACAGGTACACATCCTGCAGGTTTTCGATGCGCAGGACCATGAGCAGCGAGACCACCGCGGTGAGAAAAGCCCCAAGGGCCACGCCGGCCAAAAGGACACTCGTGGGCTCCAGCCTGCCCCGGCGCTGCCCCAGGCGGGACACGGCCAGGGTAGCCAATACCGCTCCGGCGAAGGCAAAGAGGGGCAGAAAGCCATACCCCACAATCCCCCGGGGAATCACCAAGAGCAGCCCCACGGCGGCGCCCAGGGAGGCCCCCGCGGAAACGCCGATGACGTAAGGGTCAGCCAGGGGGTTGCGCAGGCTTCCCTGGAACAAAACCCCCGCCACGCTCAAGCCCCCGCCCACAACCAGGGCCAAAAGCACCCGGGGCAGCCTCACCCGCAGTACGATCACTTCGTGGGCAGGGGACCAACCAGGCTCGATCAGCTCCCCCAGGCCGGGCAGCCGCGCCGCCAAAATCCCCAGCACATGGGCGAGGGGGATGTTCACGGAGCCCAAGGCGGTGGCCACCACCGCCGCGGTGAAGAGCAGAAACAGAGCGCCTCCTACGCGGCGCAGCACCCTCCTCATGGCCGGGTCTCATCCAAAATGGCGATGAGTTCAGCTAAGGCATCCAAGATGCGGGGAGTAGACCGGGAGTAGATGTCGGGGTTCACTTCGTAGACATGGCCATTCTTGAAGGCGCTGGTGGCCTGCCAGGCGGGCCTGCTGAGGGCTTCCTCCAGGTTGTAGCTGGTGAGGATCACCACCTGCGGATCCCTTTCAATGACCAGCTCCTCGCTGAACACAGGCCAGGGGTTATCCGCATCCCCCGCGATGTTTTCTCCTCCGGCCAGCTCCACCAGTTCATGCAGGAAACTGCCGGGGCCCGCGGTCATGAGGGGATCGTGCCAGATCTCAATCCACACCCGGGGCCTAAAGCTGCGCTCTATGCCCCCCACCAGTTCCTGAAGCCTTGCTTCCATGGCCCGGGCCAGTTCCTCCCCGCGCTGGGGAACGCCCACGACTGCCCCCAGCTCCACCAAAGAGGCCTCCACTTCAGCAATGGTGGAGGGTGCGATGACGAAAGTGGGAATGCCTAAGCTTTCCAGTGTTTCCAGGTGGCCCTGGACCAAGGTGGCATCGCCCACCACCAAGTCAGGTTCCAGGCTGAGCAGCACTTCCAGGTTGAGATTGAGGGCATCCCCCACCACCGTCCGGGATTGGGCCTCCTCGGGATAGGTGCACCAACTGGTCACCCCCACGACCCGTTCACCAACGCCCAGGGCAAAGAGGTTTTCAGTGATACTGGGCGCAAGAGATACGATGCGCTGGGGAGCAGCCGCGGCTGCCATGGTGAGGCTGAACACCAGGACCAAGGCTAAGGCCAAACTCTTTCTCATTGCTCATCTCTCCTCAAGAAAAGAATAACACCCTAGGACACCGTCGCTAGGGAGAACAAAAAACGGTACCCTCCTTTCCGCGAAAGATGGTCCTCCAAGCTTCCGAATTGGCAGGTCTCCTGGCTCCCAGATCATCGCGCATCCATTCCTTCCCCACATGAGTGAGTGGATTCTATGGACCGCTCCCTGTATACAGTGGCGGGACCGCGTGGTTTCTCGTTGCCGAGCCCAACTTCCCTATTCTCCGCCTGGCCGCCTGGGCGGCAGCGCGGCACCAATCCGGGTATGAAATTATCCTATCGTTTTTAGTATACTACGCGCCCGGTCAATATCCTCCCCCGCCTTGGGACATACTAGCAAGGCCAAAGGAAAGGGGTCAGATCTTGAGCTACCGGGACTATCTAGAGGAACAGAAAAAGTACATCCGCACCAAAAAAGAGGCGCTGGAAGCCAAGCGGGAGAAGGAAAAAAACCCGCGCCCGCCCAAATACGATCCGCCTCCGGCCTCCAGCCACCCGCTGCTCATCGCCGCGGTCTTGGCCCTGGCGCTTCTGCCCCTGGTTTTTCTCCCCTTTTGGGCCGCCCAGGTGATGGTGGCACCGCCGCCCCCGGGGGAGCTGACCCTGTGGATCCACAGCAGCGCTGCGGAGTTCGCAGCGCTGCAAAACTGGCTGGAGCCTGAGCTGCGGGCCAACGGCTTAACCTGGAGAGTAGAGCATGCCAGCTCCAAAGAGGAGCTGCTGCAGGCCTGGCGCAGCCGCCTGGTGGACCTGGCTGTGGTGGAAGAAGAACTGGCCGCTGAGCTCCACGGGGCCCTGGCCTTGGCTCCCCTCTGGGACAAGTTGGAAGGACCCACCTGGGAAAACTGCTTTGCTCCCTTTTGGGAAGCGCAACCCTTCCGCAAGACCTTCGGCTGGGTGATCCCCGCCCAGGGGAGGATCCCCCAGGCCCGGCACCTGGTTACGGTGATGCGGCAATTCGCCCAGCCCTTTAGCCCCTAGCCGCCGCCTCCACCGTGGCCTTAAGCAGCATGGCGATGGTCATGGGGCCCACGCCTCCCGGCACGGGAGTAATGGCTCCGGCCACTTCTTTCACTTCCTCGAAATCCACATCTCCCACGAGTTTGCCATCCACCCTGTTGATGCCCACATCGATAACCACTGCCCCCGGTTTCACCCAGTCCTTTTTCACGAGTTGGGGCCGCCCCACAGCCGCGATCAGGATATCCGCCCGGCGGGCTTCAGCGGCCACATCGGCCGTGCGGGAATGGCAGATGGTCACCGTGGCATTCTCCTTGAGGAACAGGAAAGCCGCGGGTTTACCCACGATGTTGCTGCGCCCGATGACCACCACGTGCTTACCGGCAATGGGCACCCCTGTGCGCTTTACCAGTTCCAACACGCCCGCTGGGGTGCAGGGCACAACACCCCCTGTGCCGATGTACATCTTACCAACATTTAGGGGGTGGAAGCCATCCACATCCTTTTCTGGGGAGATGGCGTTGATCACCGCTTCTTCGTCCAGGTGCCCGGGCAGGGGCAGCTGCACCAAAATGCCGTGCACCTTCTCGTCGTTGTTCAAATCCTCAATCAAACCCAGAAGCTCCACCTGGGTAGTCTCCTCCGCCAGGCGGTGTACAGTGGAGCTGATCCCCACTTCTTCACAGGCCCGCTGTTTGTTGCGGACATACACCTTGGAGGCGGGGTTGTCGCCCACCAGAATCACATGCAGTCCCGGGGTTTTGCCCTGGGCAGTGAGTTCCGCTACTTTACGGGCCAGCTCCGCCCGGATCTCCTGGGCAATGCCTTTACCATCGATGATCTTGGCTGTCATCTCAGTCCTCCCTTTCACACCTTAGTCTGCAGGGCCGCTGCCCTATTACTTGGACAGCTGCCTGGTAATTCCTGCCCAAACAAAAAAGCTCCCCGGGACGGAGAGCAGTTGTTGGCAAAAGATATGGCGCGCCTAGCAGGACTCGAACCTGCGCACCCGGCTCCGGAGGCCGGTGCTCTATCCTCTGAGCTATAGGCGCACCTTATGACGAAACAATTATATCAGCTGCCGGGGGAAAAATCAAGAACAGCCTTGCGTAAAATGCCTGGGGGCTGGAAGCCGAGCAGAGTCCCACATAAAATGGGCGGAACAGTCTTGACAGCGGCCCAGAACCCAGTATAATAAATGCTAACGATACTCATTACCATACTATTCAAGGGGGATCTGCATGTCTTTAATCGGCAAAGAAATCACCGACTTTAAGGTCAAGGCCTTTCACAACGGGGAGTTCAAAGACGTAAGTAAAGAAGATGTCTTGGGCCACTGGTCCGTCTTCGTCTTTTACCCCGCTGACTTCACCTTTGTCTGCCCCACTGAACTGAGCGACTTGGCAGACCTTTACGAAGAGTTCCAGAAGAACGGCACCGAAATCTACTCCGTGTCCACCGACAGCCATTTTGTGCACAAGGCTTGGTATGATGCTTCCGATACCATCAAGCGGGTCAAATATCCCATGCTGGCCGACCCCACAGGCCAACTGTGCCGGGACTTCGGAGTCTACATCGAAGATGAAGGTATGGCTCTGCGGGGCAGCTTCATCATCAATCCCCAAGGCAGAATTGTCTCCTACGAGATCAACGATAACAGCATCGGCCGGGACGCCGCGGAGCTCCTGCGCAAAGTGCAGGCTGCCCAGTATGTGGCGGAGCACGGCGATCAAGTCTGCCCGGCGAAGTGGCGCCCAGGGGCAAAGACCCTGCGGCCCGGCATTGAACTGGTGGGCAGACTCTAAAGGACACTCCACCACAGAGGAGCAGTGCACACTGCTTCTCTGTTTTTTTGCGTGAGCGACCTTGACAGTGCACACCCTAATCCTGTACACTGAACTCAACGACACCCCCCGGGGGTGTAGTGGGGAGTGAACGAGATGAAGAAAGAGAAATATACAGTAACCGGAATGACCTGCGCCGCCTGCTCAGCCGCGGTGGAAAGGGCCGTGGGCAAGGTGGAAGGGGTAAGCTCCGTGACCGTAAATCTTCTGTCCAACAGCATGGTGGTGGAATACGATGAAAACCTGCTGGAACCAAGCCAGATTGTTACCGCAGTAAGCGATGCGGGCTACTTGGCGGCGCCGGCTTCCGCTGCCGGGGAGAAAACCCAGGCCCGGGCGGCAGGCGGTATCGAAGATGAAATCGCCCAGCTGAAAACACGGGTGGTCATCTCCTTGGTGTTCATGGTTCTTTTGATGTACGTAGCCATGGGCCCCATGGTGGGCCTGCCCCTTCCCTCTTTTCTCTTAGGCCTGGAAAACGCCGCAACCATGGCCCTGGTGCAGCTTCTGCTGACACTGCCCGTGCTGTATGTGAACCGCGCCTACTTCCAGATGGGGCTGAAAACCCTCTGTCGGAGGAGCCCCAACATGGATTCCCTCATTGCCATCGGCTCTGGAGCGGCTGTGGCCTACGGCATCTTCGCCCTCTTCCGCATCAGCTATGGGCTGGGCCACGGAGAGTGGGCAGTGGTGGCTAGATACAGCCACGATCTGTACTTCGAATCAGCCACCATGATCTTGACGCTGATCACTTTAGGTAAGTTCCTGGAGGCCCGCTCCAAGGGCCGCACCAGCGATGCCATCGCCCGGCTGATGGACCTGGCCCCCAAAACGGCCACGGTAATCCGCGGCGGCGCCGAAGTGGAAGTTCCCGTGGCGGATCTGGTCGTGGGAGATATCATCGTGATCCGCCCGGGGCAGAGCATACCCGTGGATGGCATCATCGTGGAAGGCAGTTCCGCCATCGATGAGTCCGCCATCACTGGTGAGAGCATACCGGTGGCCAAAACCGTGGGCGATCAGGTGATTTCCGCCACCTTGAACAAGGCGGGCTCCTTCAAGTTCCAAGCCACGCGCATTGGCGATGACACCACCTTGGCCCAGATCATCCGCCTGGTGGAAGAGGCCGGGGCCTCCAAGGCTCCCATCGCCAAACTTGCGGATAAAATCAGCGCTGTTTTCGTGCCCGTGGTGATCGCCATCGCCCTTGTATCCTTTGTTATCTGGCTGCTTTTGGGCTACCCCTTTGAGTTCGCCCTCACCACCGCCGTGGCGGTGCTGGTCATCTCCTGCCCCTGCGCCTTGGGACTGGCCACCCCGGTGGCCATCATGGTGGGCACGGGCCAGGGCGCCCTCCACGGGATTTTGATCAAGTCGGCGGAGGCACTGGAAACCGCCCACAGTGTGGACACGGTGGTCCTGGACAAAACGGGAACGATCACCGCGGGCACACCCCAGGTTACGGATGTGATCCCTGCTCCGGGACTGACCCCAGAGGAGCTTCTGCAAATCGGCGCCTCCCTGGAAAAGCCCTCTGAACATCCCTTGGCGGAAGCCATCGTGGCGGAAGCGAACCGAGCTGGCCTTGAACTTGCGCCGGTGGAAGAGTTTTTGGCCGTACCCGGCAGGGGCATCCAGGCCCGCCTGGGCGGACAGACCTATCTGGCGGGCAATCTCGCCTTTATGCAGGAACAAGGGGTGAACCTGGGTGAATTCGAGGCCAAGGCGGATGAGCTGGCGGAACAGGGCAAGACCCCCATGTACTTCGCGGATACACGGCGCATCTTGGGCCTCATTGCCGCCGCTGACCTGGTTAAGCCCTCCAGCCCTGGGGCCATCGCGGAGCTGCAGCAGCTGGGGGTGGATGTGGTCATGCTCACCGGGGATAACAGACGCACAGCCGAGGCCATCCGCAAGGAGCTGGGACTGCGCTTGGTGCGCGCCGAAGTGCTGCCGGAAGATAAAGAGCGGGAAATCCACAGCCTGCAGGAGCAGGGCAAAAAGGTGGCCATGGTGGGTGACGGTGTGAACGACGCCCCCGCCTTGGCCCGGGCCGATGTGGGCATCGCCATCGGGGCCGGTACCGACGTGGCCCTGGAGTCAGCCGATATTGTCCTGGTGAAAAACGATCTGCGGGATGTGGTTACCGCCATCAAGCTGAGCAAAGCCACCCTGCGCAACATCAAGCAAAACCTGTTCTGGGCCTTTTTCTACAACAGTTTAGGCATCCCCTTGGCTGCTGGGCTCTTCTACCCCCTCTTCGGCTGGAGGCTGAGCCCCATGTACGCGGCCGCGGCCATGAGCTTGAGTTCCATCTTTGTGGTGACCAACGCCCTGCGCTTGAGGAAGTTTAAGCCAAATTAAGACATGGGAGTGTGTTGCAGATGAAAAAAGTCGTGGAGATCAAAGGTATGAGCTGTGAGCACTGTCAAAACCGGGTGGAAAAGGCCCTCAATGCCCTGCCGGGAATCACCGCCGAAGTCAGCTTCAAGAAGGGGCAGGCCGTGCTCACCGTGGCTGGGAGCTGGGACGAGCAGGCGGTCAGAAACGCCGTCACCGATGCGGGCTATGAGGTTGTGGCCATCCGGGACAAGAAGGGGCTTTTCGGCCGATGAGAAGCGATAGCGAAAAAATAACCCGGCTGCTCAAGACAGCCAGGGGCCAGTTAGATGGGCTTTTGCGCATGGTGGAAGAGGACCGCTACTGCGTGGACATTTCCAATCAAATCCTGGCCACCCAAGCCATTTTGCGCACGGTCAACACCCAGATCCTCCAGGATCACATCAACACCTGCGTGCGGGAAGCCATGCACACAGATGATGTCGATGCCAAGATCGGGGAAATCATGGCCATCATCGAGAAGTTAGCGAAATAGCGGGAGGGCCAAGAGCAGCAGAAGGAAGGCACATTCGCCCCAGATGACGAGGGCCGGAATTTCCGTCTTAAAGGGAAAACCGGCCAGGGCGAAGCTGGCTAAAACCAACGCCATGCTCCCCCCAAGGGCCAAGACTGCTCCGGCTAAAGCCTTCCAACCAGGTTTGATTCGCATCGACAAGCCTCCCTACAGCAAAATGTTCTGGGGAATGAGCGCGGCAAACTGGAATAGAACCATCCAGATCACCAAGGCAGCCATGGTAAACAGGAACCCCCTCTGCCTGACCCTATGCAAGAGCAGCCAGGTCCCCAGGGTGGCTGTGGCCACACAGAGCAGGTGGTGCAGAGGTCCAAAGAACTGGGGATGGGTTGCGGGAATAAAGGGCAGGCGGCGCAGCACCACAAGCAGAGCGGCCGAGAGGGCCACCTGATACCAGATGGGCTGCCTGCGGTAGCGCTCCACCTTCTGGAGCAGGCTGTACAAACCCGCGGCTAGAAGGATTACCCCCAAATTTGCTGCGGTGTACACCATGCTCAACATGAGCGTGCTGAGGAAGAGAAAACCCACATGGTACCAGGGTGCTTCTTCATCGATGCCCATCTGGCGCCACAGGGAGAGGGCTTTGGGGAACTGGTTGTTGATCCCCACAACCTCATAGCCCCCCTCTGGGCTGGCATGGAGCCAGAAGACATAGCGGTACTGCCCGTCGGCAAAGGCCTCGGGACGAAAGGCACCCCGGCGCCCCACGGTGAGATTGATGGGCTCCTCGCCCGGGGGCAGATAGTGAATCTCCACGCCGTAGGCTCCCGGGCTCTGCCAAACCAGCTCAGGCCGGTCGGTTCCCTGGACAAAGCGGGGTTTGCTGCCTGGGGCGAGAACCTGGGGCGGGGATACCTCCCCCTCAGCGCTGATGCTGGCATGGTAGATGTGCAGGCGGCTGGAGCCCCGGGGCAGGGCCGCCCAAGCTAGGTGCACCTCCTCGCCGAAGGCGGCCAGGGCAATTAGGCCCCCCTGCTGGATGTCCTGGACAGACCCTTCACCAACGCGCCGAGGGGTGGTCCACCCCTCCTCCGTCCGCCGGCTGTATCTGATTTCTACGCCGGCAGGCCCCGTTTCCATCCAGGCCAGGTGCACAGTGCCTCTGGAATCCACCACAAGACTGGGCCGCACGGAGAGCTCCTCCGTATCGGTGACCGTTTCCACCGCGGCGATCTCCCCATCCTGGATGCGGGTGTAGCGGATCTGGAAAAACCGATCCCGCTGCGACCAGGCTAGATGGGTCGTTTCCCCGGCCTGATCTGCCGCGAGGTCTTGGATGGTGCTGGGCGCGCTCAAAACTGTAAGCACACCTTCAGGTGCGTAGGGTACGCCGAAGCTGGTGTGCTGGATGCTGCTCCCTTGGGGCCCGTGCTCCAACCAAAGTACATGGCGCCGGCCGCCCTCCCCCAGCCCTAAAAAGATGCTGTCCAGCTCCACCTGGGAGCGCAGCACCACTTCCTCGAGGATTGCACCGGCGTAAACCCGGCGGTAAGTGAGGTTCGTTTCTTTAAAATAAGTTCCATCCGCGCTGAGAAAGCTCGTGCCCTGAGCATCGTGGGTAACAAAAAAGCGGTCGGTAAATATACTAGTGGTGAAGAGGGGGGTTACCTCCGACCATCCTTCCGGCCAGATGTCGATGTAATCCCGGGCCAGGATCGGTGAGGGCAAAAGCAGGGTCAAAAGGAACACGAGATGGAAAATGCGCTTTTTCACCAGGATAACCACACCTTTCTGCGCTGCCAATACTTCGCCTTAGGATGAGCATTTTCCTTCAATACCCCCCTTGATTTCCCGGCTAGTTTTGCCTATAATTAAAAGCGAAAAGGCGGATGTAGCTCAATGGTAGAGCATCGGCTTCCCAAGCCGAGGGTTGCGAGTTCGATCCTCGTCATCCGCTCCATTTTTATGCTGGCGTAGCTCAGCCGGTAGAGCAATTGATTCGTAATCAATAGGTCGGGGGTTCGAGTCCCCCCGCCAGCTCCATCACCTGAAAACGTGCTATACTCAAGGGGAATGGGTATAGCTTTTTTCTATCCTGCTGCTCAGGGAAGGGATGCCGATGGTCACCCTCAGGGAAATCTCCGTGGACAACTTTGAGGAATGCCTGAGCCTAAGCGTGGCTGAGGACCAGAAGAAGCACATTGCGTCCAATGCCTACAGCTTAGCGGAAGCCTATGCCTTAAGCAGGGAAGGCCGGGATGTACCGCTACCCTATGCCATCTACGCCCATGGGCAGATGGTAGGCTTTGTGCTCACCATTTTCCAGCCCCCTGATGAACAGGACCCCGAAGACGACGAGACCGTGTTTTACCTGGCACGGATGATGATCGATCGCAGATACCAAGGACGCGGCTATGGACGCCAGGCCATGCTGCAGCTTCTGGAGATCATGAAGGCGTTTCAAGATGGCAGAGCCGAGGCCGTGGTCCTTTCCTGCAGCCCAGATAACATCGCAGCCCGCAAGTTCTACACATCCCTGGGATTTGTGGACAGCGGGGAGCTCGATGGAGACGGAGACATCTACTACCGGTTGGAACTCAGATAAAAAGGTGCAGCTTCCTTTCTGAAGGCTGCACCTTTCTGTTTCTCTGGTGGTTTTCCCGTTCCCTTACTAACCTTCCGTTCCCGTCTGGGTTTGGGGCTGCATCCGATCCGGCGTTTCTTCCCCGCTGGCCTGCTGCAAGGCCTCACGGGCTGTTTCCTTAAAGCGCTCCCAGGTCTGGGTTGCCCCGGTGATCACCTCAACCTTTTCTGGATCCTGGGTTTCCAGAAGCTGCTCTTCATACTTGTCCTCAGATTCAGGTCCCAGGGGGTAAGGATAGTCTTCTCCCTTGGGATTACCTTCCCGATCCTTTTCGTCGTAGCGCACCTCGCTAATCTTTCCATCGGCAATCACCAGTTCAATCTCGCCGTAGTAGCCATAGTCGTCGAATTCGGTCCGGGCAGTGTAGGTACCATCCCGCCACTTCGTACCGCCAGTTTCCACTGGGGGCTGCGGGCGGGGCATGATGGCCGGCGGTCTGGACTGGTCTCCCTCTTCAGCCTTGCGGAGGGCTTCCTGGGCGGCTTCCACAAACCGATCCCGGGTCTGGGTAGCTCCGGAGATGGCTTCCACCTTGTCCGGGTCTTGGGAATCGATCAACCTCTGTTCGTAATCGTCGTGGGATTCGGGCCCCGCGGGATAGGGGTAGTTCTCGTCCTTACGCTGCCCTTCCTGATTCAACTCCTCGTAGTTAACCTCAGTTATTTTCCCGTCCTTGATAACTATCTCGATCTCTCCAAACCATCCCCGTTCGTCCGGATCCGATCTGGCCACATAGGTACCATCCTGCCAGTTGGTTCCGCTCTTGCGCTGGGCGTTTATGTAGATGGCCAAACCGAGAACGACCAAAAGCACAATAACTAAGCCTACAGTCCTATTCACACTTCGTCCCTCCTTTGCCAATAATATGAGTGAAAAGGAGGGTTCTTATGCAAAAAGAGTTCAGCCGCAGCTGAACTCTGACACTTTCAATTTGGCACCCCCAACCGGATTTGAACCGGTGTCTTCGCCGTGAGAGGGCGATGTCCTAGGCCGCTAGACGATGGGGGCATTCTGGTGAGCCATCCGCGACTCGAACGCGGGACACCCGGATTAAAAGTCCGGTGCTCTACCGACTGAGCTAATGGCTCACGGGATTACAGATAGTATGATAGCGCAGAACGGTAGGTTTGTCAAGGGCTCACCTTAGGCTACAGGAAAATGGTCTGATCCCGGCGGGGCCCCACCGAGACGATCTGTATGGGACAGCCCACCTGCTCCGCAATGAAGTCCAGATACTCCTGGGCCTTGCTGGGCAGCTCCTCACGGCTGCGCGCAGCGCCGGTGGCCCGCTGCCAGCCGGGGAGAGTGGCGTAGATGGGCCTGCAGTCCGTAAGCACATCCAGATCCGTGGGGAAATGCTCCAGGCGCTGGCCGCGGTAGTCGTAGGCCACGCAAACCTTGACCTCCTCCAGCACATCCAAAACGTCCAGCAGAGTCAAGGCCAGACCGGTGAGCCCGTTCACCCTGGCGGCATAGCGCACCATCACCGCATCAAACCAGCCGCAGCGCCGGGGCCGCCCGGTGGTGGTACCGTACTCCCTGCCCCGCTCGCGGATGAGGTCTCCCGTGGCATCGGTCAGTTCCGTGGGGAAAGGACCCTCACCCACCCGGGTGGTGTAGGCCTTGACCACGCCGATTACCTCATCGATCTGGTTCGGGCCCAAACCCGCACCGGGAGCCGCTCCGCCCGCGGTGGGATTGGAGGAGGTGACAAAGGGATAGGTCCCGTGATCAATGTCCAAAAGCGTACCCTGGGCCCCCTCTAGAAGGATCTTGCGGCCCTGCTGCCGCGCCTTCTGCAGGAGCAGAGAAGTGTCGGTGATCTGCGGCGCCAGGATGCGGCCGTACTCCAGGTATTCGCCTAAAAGTTCTTCCTTGCTGAAGCCAGGATGGCCGTACACCTTCTGCAGCAGGGGGTTCTTGAACGCCAGCGCCTGCTCCAGAAGCCTTGCCAAACGCTGGGGATTGGTCAGATCGAGCATCCTGATCCCGATACGCAGGTACTTATCGACGTAAGCGGGGCCAATTCCCCGGGCGGTGGTGCCGATTTTTACCGCGCGATGCGCTTCTTCCAGCTCATCCAGGACCCGGTGGTAAGGCATGATCACGTGGGCCCGTTCACTGATGTATAAGTTGGCGGTGGAAATGCCTGCGCTGCGCAGGGACTCCATTTCACCACACAGCACCTGGGGATCCACCACGACCCCATTGCCGATGATGCAGGTGGTCCCCGGCGAGAGGATGCCCGAGGGGATCAAGTGCAGTTTGTAGGTGCGTTCCCCCACCACCACCGTATGCCCCGCGTTATTGCCGCCCTGGTAGCGGACCACCACATCCGCCTGGGCCGCCAGCACATCGGTGATCTTCCCCTTACCTTCATCACCCCACTGGGTGCCAACTAAGGCAGTTACTGTCATCTTGTGTCCTCCTCACCCGGCATGCGGAAAAACTGTCTGGCGTTGGCCGCGGTTATCCGCACCACTTCCTCCACAGTCACCCCGTGAATCTCCGCCAGCTTCTCCGCGATTAGGCCTAAGTAAGCCGGCTCGTTGCGTTTCCCCCGATGGGGATGGGGGGTTAAATACGGGCAGTCCGTCTCCAAGAGAATCCGCTCCAAGGGTATCCCTGCCACCACCCCCCGCAGTCGGTTGGCATTTTGAAAGGTGATGGGCCCGCCAAAGGAGAAGTAGTGGCCCATCTCCACGTAAATCTTGGCCATCTCCAGGCTCCCTGAATAGCAGTGCAGCAGACAGGGCACCTGGGGAAATTCCCGAAGGATCTCCAGGGTATCCTGGGCTGCCTCCCGGGAATGGATCACCGCGGGCAGCTTCAGCTCATCCGCCAAGGCCAGCTGCTGCCGGAACACAGCCCGCTGCTCATCCCGGGGAGAGTTGTCGTAGTGGTAGTCCAACCCCGTTTCGCCGATGGCCAAAACCTTCCGGTGTCCCGCCAGTTCCCCCAGGGCCTGGTGGACCTCCCCATCCCACAGCTTGGCATCGTGGGGATGCAGGCCCACCACCGCCCAAAGCTCCTCAAAACGCTCCGCGAGCTCCACCGCCTCCCGGGAGGAAGGCAGATCGTAGCCCACATTGACCACGGCGGTAACCCCCGCCTGTCTGGCCCGCTCCACCACCTCAGATAGGTCCTGGGCAAAGCGGGGATCGTTGAGGTGCGCGTGGCTGTCGATCAAACCCTTCATCCTACTTCACCCTGCTTCCGGCGGGAATGGCCGCAGATACGCTGACCACTTCCAGCCTGCCATCGGGGGCCGTGGCAGCCAGGAGCATACCCTGGGACAGCTCGCCCCTTAGTTTGGCGGGCTTGAGGTTCTTGACCACGATGATCCGCCGGCCCACCAGCTCCTCAGGCTTGTAGTGCTGGGCGATACCGGCCACGATCTGCCGCTTTTCAGCGCCCACGTCCACCTGCAGCTTCAAAAGACGGTCGGCGCCTTTAACCGGGGCGGCCTCCAAGACTTCCGCCACCACCAGCTCACACTTCATGAAATCCTCAATACCGATGAGCACGCCTTCCGGCTGCGCAGGCTCTGCCTTCTCCACCTTCGGCTGCTTCGGCTGCTCCTTGGGGGCCTCTTCTTTTTCCACCTCGATCCGGGGGAAGATGGGGTCTCCCTTGCGGGTCTGGGTGCCAGGCTCCAACAGGCCCCAGGCCGTATCCGCCAGGCTTTTCTCCCCTATGCCCTCCAGGCCCAGCTGAGCCCAGATCTTGGCCCCAGTCTCCGGGATGAAAGATTTCACCAGAAGGGCCACGATGCGCAAAGTCTCCAGGAGGTTGTACATTACAGTGCCCAGCTCATCTTTGTTTTCTTGCTTGGCCAGATTCCAGGGTGCCCGTTCATCTACGTATTTATTGGCCTTGCCCACCAGTCTCCAAATGCTGGCCAGGGCCTCGTTGATCTTGAGCTCCTTCACCAAGCTGTCCACTTTAGGGCCCAGGCTCCGGGCGTAATCTATGAGATCCTGATCCACGGCATTGGGTGCCGCCGCGGGCTGGGGAACAACCCCGGCGAAGTAGCGGTTGAGCATGGACAGGGTACGGTTGAGCAGGTTGCCCAGGTCATTGGCCAAATCCGCGTTGGTCCGCTCAATGAGGGCCCGGCGGGAGAAGTTCCCGTCCTGCCCGAAGGAGATTTCCCGCAAGAGGAAATAGCGGATGGGATCCACGCCAAACTCCTCAATGAGCAGCATGGGATCCACCACATTCCCCTTGGATTTGGACATCTTCTCGCTGTCAAAGAGCAGCCAGCCGTGGCCGAACACGGTCTTGGGCAGGGGCAGATCCAGCGCCATGAGCATGATGGGCCAGACTATAGTGTGGAAGCGCATGATCTCCTTGCCCACCAGGTGCAGATCTGCAGGCCACCATTTCTCCAGCTTCTCGTTGGGTTCTGGATAGCCGAGGGCGGTGAGGTAGTTGGTGAGGGCGTCGAACCACACGTAGATGACATGGCCCTCCGCCATGGGCACGGGAATCCCCCAGTTGAAAGTGGTGCGGGAAACGCACAGATCCTCCAGGCCGCTCTTGATGAAGTTCACCATCTCGTTGCGCCTGGTCTCGGGCTGGATGAACTCGGGGTGCTCCTCGATGTACTGGAGCAGCCGATCCGCGTACTTGGAAAGGCGGAAGAAATAGCTTTCCTCCTGCACCAGCTCCACAGGGCGGCCGCAGTCGGGGCAGTTGCCCTCCACCAGCCTGTTTTCCAGCCAGAAGGTCTCGCAGGGAGTGCAGTACCAGCCTTCGTAGGCACTCTTGTAGATGTCGCCCTTTGCGTAGATCTTCTGGAAGACCGCCTGAACGGCCCGGTGATGCCGCTCGTCGGTGGTGCGGATAAAGTCGTCGTATTCCACGTTCAGCTTGGCCCAGAGCTCCTTAAACGAGGCCACAATCACATCCACATACTCTTTGGGCGTGACCCCCTTGGCCTCCGCAGCCCGCTGAATCTTCTGCCCGTGCTCATCGGAGCCGGTGACAAAATACACGTCCCGTCCCGCGAAGCGATGCCAGCGGGCTAAGGAATCGGCCACTGTGGTGGTATAGGCATGGCCGATGTGCAGATTGTCGCTGGGGTAGTAAATGGGAGTTGTTACGTAAAAACGTTCCTTGGCTGTCACGGTTCCATCCTCCTCACCCTAAAATCAAAAAGCCCTCAATCCCCTCGGGACGAGAGCTCCTGCTCACGTGGTACCACCCAATTTCGCCGCAGGGCGCGCCGTGGCGCCAGCGGCCTCGTTGCGGTGCGATATCGGGACCTCCCGGTGAGCCTACTGCTAGTTCAGCCCACTGCTCCTGGATCATCTTCAGTTTAGGCCTTCTCATCAGGTTCGCAGCACCCCTGACTCTCTGGGGAGAACTCCTAAACCTACTCTTCCATTCATGGCGTTAACCTATGCAGCTATTGCAATCTTAGCGATTATCCCAAGCTTTGTCAAGTGTAGAAGGCTTTGACTCCAATCATACTAAAAGCAAAGCAAGGCGGAAAGAAAGGCGGAAGGCCTTGAAAAAGAAAACTGCACTGCAATTTGCCGTTTTGTGTGGAGTTCCCTTCGTCATGGTTTTGGGGAACTCCATGCTGATCCCCGTCCTGCCCCAGATGAAAAAGGCCATGGCCCTCAGCCAATTCCAGGTAGGACTCATCGTTACCTTCTTTTCCATTCCTGCCGGCATTCTCATACCCCTGGCGGGGTTTTTATCTGACCGCTGCGGTCGCAAGCCGATCATGGTCCCCGCCCTTTTTGTGTACGGCTTGGGGGGGCTGATCTGCGGCTTCGCGGCCTTAACCCTGCGCCAGCCCTACTACCTGCTGCTGTTGGGCCGCGTGGTGCAGGGCGCGGGGGCCGGCGGAACCTATCAGCTGGCCATGGCCCTCACAGGGGATACCTTCCAAAGCAGCGAACGCACCAAGGCCTTGGGGCTTTTGGAGGCGGCCAACGGCCTGGGGAAGGTACTCAGCCCCATTTTAGGCTCACTCATTGCCCTGATCTCCTGGTACGCCCCGTTTTTTGCCTACGGCCTTTTGGCCTTCCCCGTGGGGCTGGGGGTCTGGTTTTTGGTACCGGAAAAGCAGCAAAAGCTTTCCAAGGACAGCTTCAGCGCCTACTGGCGCAAAGTGCAAGAGGTGTTCCGGGACCAGGCAGTGCACCTCCTCGCCTGCTACTTCGTAGGTATGGTGGCGCTCTTCCTCCTTTTTGGCGTGCTGAGCTATGTATCGGACATCTTAGAATCCACCTACCACATCTTCGGCCTGACCAAAGGATTTGTCCTGGCGGTGCCGGTTTTCTCCATGGCCGTAACCTCCTACTTGAGCGGGCTCTTCCTCAGCAACAAGCAGTCTCTGTGGAAGCCCGTCATCGTCGGAGCCATGTTCGCGGTGGCCCTCAGCTTAGGACTCTTGCCCCTCTTCAGGAAGCTTTTCCCCTACATGTTGGTCCTCTTCTTTTTGGGCCTCGGCATCGGCATAGTCCTGCCCCCCATCAACTCCCTGATCACCGGAGCCACCAGCGCAGATCGCCGGGGCATCATCACCTGCCTCTATGGAACCGTGCGCTTTTTCGGGGTGGCCATCGGTCCGCCCACCTTCGGGCTGGCCATGGAACTTGGGCCCTGGGCCATGTTCCTGGGGAGCGCGGCCCTGGCAGTCCTGGCGGCCCTCACTGCACTTTTTGCCATCACACCGCCGGCGGTAAGTGAATAGACTGCACAGTAGGACGAATTTCCTAGGAGGGACCGTTATGGCTACGGCTGTGAGCAGAGGTGCATGGCATTCCGTAGTGGAACTGCCGGAAACGCGGCGGCTAGTCAAACCCCGGACCAGCGGGATTACCATGGTCATCGACAAGGGCTTGGGCCTGAGGGAAACGCTTGATCTTATGGAGATGGCTGCGGACCACATTGACTTCCTCAAGATCGCCTTTGGCAGTTCCGCTCTCTACCCCTCAAAGCTGATGCGGGAGAAGATCGCCCTGGCCAAAGAGTACAACATCGAGGTGTACCCCGGGGGCACGCTCTTTGAAATTGCGGTCTTCCAAAAATGCACTAAGGAGTTCTTTCACAGGGCGCGGGAGCTGGGCTTCACCTACGTGGAAGTGTCCGAAGGAACCATCGACCTAACGCCGGAGGAGCGCAGGAAGTACATCACGATGGCCAGGGAAGAAGGCTTTGGAGTGCTCGCGGAGATCGGGAAAAAGGATCCGACGGTGAAGATCGATCCGGCCCGGGCCGTGGACCAAATCTTCGCCGACCTGGCCCACGGAGCCTACAAGGTGATCATAGAAGGGCGGGACTCGGGCCAAGGGGTGGGCATCTACGATGAGCGGGGCAAAATCAACGAAACGCTGCTCCAGGCCCTGGTGGAAGGGGTGCGGGATCACAGCCACCTGATCATTGAGGCGCCCCAAACCAGCCAGCACAACTACCTCCTGGTGCGCCTAGGTCCCAACGTCAACTTGGGCAACGTCCAGCCCCACGATGTTCTGACCCTGGAGTCAACCAGGGTTGGCCTGCGGGGAGATACCCTCCGGGAGTGCTTGAAGAACGCCCCAAAATCGTATTGACAAAAATTGACGTCTCCTTCCAAAACAAGTATAATGAAATGTGCCAAAAAAAGTTTTTTTATGATCGAGGTGAGGAGGGAGATCATGAAGTCCACAGGCATTATCCGCAAAGTTGATGACCTTGGTCGTATCGTGTTACCGATAGAGCTCAGACGCAGCTTGGGCATTGCAGAACAGGATCCCCTGGAGATATTTGTGCAGGAAGACAACATCGTTCTGCGTAAGTATTCGTCGGTCTGCATTTTCTGCGGATCGGATCAGGACGTGGAGAAGTACATGGAAAAGGGCATCTGCCGGAAGTGCAGAGCTAATCTTCAAGCATAAGCCGTAAGGCTAAATCATAGACGTAGTTTTTGGGAAGGCGGTATTCTTCACTCACCCGTTTAACGGCGCTTTTGCGACTGAGTCCCCCTGCGGTAAGCCGCTGCAGGGCCCGAAGGATATCGTCTTCGTCTATTTCCTGCGCCTGCTCTTCCGCCCCGGCCACGGTGATCACAAACTCACCCCGGGGCTTGTTTGTTTGGAAGTGGTCCATAAGCTCGCTGAGCCTGCCCCGCCTGGTTTCTTCATAGAGTTTGGTGAGCTCCCGGGAAATGCTCGCCCGGCGATCGCCCAAAACCGCCAGCACATCCTGGAGCATCCCTGTGAGGCGGTGGGGCGCCTCGTAAAAGATGATGGGATAGGGCAGGTCCTTCAGCTTTTCCAGCTCCCGCCGGCGCTCCCTGCTGCGGCTGGGGAGGAAGCCAAAGAAAAGGAAGTGGGGGCTGGGCAGTCCGCTGAGCAAAAAGCCCAAGAGGGCCGCGTTGGCACCCGGCAGGACCTCCAGGGGAAGTCCAGCCTCAATCACTTCCTTAATTAAGAAGGCGCCTGGATCGGATATGCCCGGCATGCCAGCATCGCTCACCAAGGCAAGGCGCTGGCCCTGCCGCAGCCTCTCCAGGATCTGCGCCGTCTTTTCTTTTTCGTTGTGTTCGTGGAGGCTTTCCACGGGACGGGCAATCTGAAAGTGGCGGAGGAGCTGGCCTGTGCGCCGGGTGTCCTCCGCCAAGATCAGGTCAACCTCCTGCAGTACCCGGAGGACCCGCAGGGTAATATCTTCCAAATTGCCGATGGGGGTTGGACAGACATAGAGCATGGCTACTCAGCCTTTGCTTCCTGTTGCGCCTTGGGCTTTTTGCGCCTGGGGCGCCTTTTCTTCTTGCTGCCCGGCGCCTTTTTGGCTTGGGCGGCAGGTTTAGCCTCGGCCGCGGCCTCTTCCGCTTTGGGCTCCTTGTCCTTGGCCTTCCGCTCCTTCTTCTTGGAACCCTTGGAAGAGCGGCGCTTCTTGGAGCGGGATTTCTTGCGCTTGGCAGGCTCTTCAGGCTCCTCCGCCACAACCCGCTCGATTTCCGCCGCCTCCACCATGAGCTGGTAATCCACTTCCGCTACGCCGTCCACCTGCAGCAGTTCGGTGTAATAGTCGTCTTCGGATTCCACATCTTCATAGAACTCCTCGGGCAGCAGCTCTGGAACGCCTTCTCCGAAGGTCTCCTTGAACTCTCGATAGGCCTCGCACTCATACTTCAGGCAGCACATGAGCCTGCCGCACAAACCGGAGATCTTGGAAGGGTTCAAGGACAAATTCTGATCCTTGGCCATGCGGATGGACACAGGCTCGAACTCGCCCAAAAACGTGGCGCAGCAGAGGTCCCGCCCGCAGGGGCCCAGACCGCCGATGAGTTTGGCTTCATCCCGCACCCCCACCTGCCGCAGTTCAATCCTGGTGCGGAAGATGGAGGCCAAGTCCTTCACCAGCTCGCGGAAGTCAACCCGCCCATCCGCGGTAAAGGAAAAGATGAGCTTGCTCTCATCCAGGGTGTACTCCGCTTCCAAGAGCTTCATGGGCAGGCCATGTTCTGCGATCTTGCGCAGGGCGATCTGAAACGCCTCCTGGGCCCTCCGCTTGTTTTCCTCCACACGCTGGTAATCTTCGGAAGTAGCGCTTCTAATCACCTGTTTCAGGGGCTGGACCACTTCCTCTTCCGGCACCTCCCGCGGTCCAATCACCACTCTGCCGAATTCCACGCCCCGTGCGGTTTCCACGATGCAGCCGTCGCCGGCTGCCATCTGCAGGTCTCCAGGGTTGAAGTAATATATCTTACCGGCTTTTCGAAACCGGACTCCTACCACGGTTACCATTAAGTCAACGCTCCTCTTTTCATCATTAGCAAAAGATAGCCTAAACAAAAGCGGATTCTACCGTTGCCAGCAATTGCCTTTTTCATGTCTAGAATCGTTTCAACAAGCCCAAACAGCGCCTCGCTGCTGTACAGTGCACTGATCTCCTGCAGTTCCCGCTCATAGCCTGGGTTGTACAGGGGAAGATCCAGCTGGTTTTTCACCGCAAGGAGATCGCGGTGCCACTCAAGGATCACGTCCAGTTCCTGGTCGATTTTCTCCCGGTTTTCTGGCCAGCTCTGGCTGAGCCCCAGTACCGCAGCGTAGCTGGCCCGGGGCACTTTGATCAGCTTGTCAATAATGGCCTTCCTTTCCTGCAAGAGCGGACCTTCCAAGTAAGCCAGGGCCCGTCCCAACGATCCTTGGGCCAGTTTAGCTATGGTGCGGATCTGCCCGTCCTCGGGACTGAGCTGGCTGCGCTGGGCCAGCCAACGGCAGATCTCCTCCTCGGGAATGCGCCTGAATTGGACATGCTGGCAGCGGGAGACAATGGTGGGCAGCATGCTTTGGAGCTTGGTGGTGGTTAAAAAGAAGTGGGTGCCCGCAACGGGCTCCTCCAAGGTCTTGAGCAGCGCATTGGCCGCCTGGATGGTCAAACGTTCCGCATCGAGGATCAGCCACACCGTACTGCCTGCTGCGGCCAGGGCCGCCTGCTGACGAAGGCTGCGGATCTCATCTATACCGATGGACCCCTCTCCCCCCAGAACCTGCAGGGTAGAAAGGCCGCCCTTTCTCTTGGCCAGTTCCTGGGCCACTGCCCTGGCCACCGTCTCTTTGCCCACCCCTTCTTCACCGGAAAAAAGATAGGCATGTCCCAAGGAATCGGTGTCCAAAGCACGCTTTAAGATGGCAACTGGAACGGCTTGACCGATAATCTGCTCCAGGGTCATGTAACACACCTCAAATGTGCAGGTCCAAAAGGAGGCCGCGGATTTCATCCAAGCGGCTCACCAGCTCCAGGGGCGAAACCTGCTTAGCCAAGAATTCCCGGGTGAGTTCTTCCAACTTCTCGTCAATCGTTTCCACCACCATAAACAAACGCCGCCGCCCCTGGGGATCGTAAAAAGTGCTCTCCCGCACTTCATACGCCTGCCGCATCAAAAAGAGCAGCAGCTCCCGAACCTTTTTCTTGTAGCGGATTAGATTGGCCAAAACTGGGCTTCTCACCAGCTCCCGGGCGAAGCCATCGATCTCCGCCAGGGCGGCGGCCAGATCCAGCTCCTGGGCCTGTTCCGCCCGGAGCACTTCCCCAAAGGCCTGCTGGGCAGGGGAACTCTTGGCCCGCCTGCGGCTTTTGAGCACAGATCCTTCCCGGCGCGAACCAGCCTTGCTGACCCTCAAATCCGCTCAAACCTCTCCACATCCACGCTGAAGACGGTGGCTCCTCCCACGGAGACAGCTGGATCGCTCTGCTGCCTGCCTTTGCAGGTCTTTTTGATCAACTCCAGCAGCGCATCCAGCCGCTCATCTTCCACCCCGATGAGCAGCGTGGTGTTCCCCGCCCGCAGAAAGCCGCCTGTACTGGCCAGCTTAGTGGCGCGGAAGTCGTTTTCCATTAAGGCTTCAATCAAGGCAGGCACATCCTGATCCTGCACAATGGTGACCAGAAGTTTCATAGAACTTCCCCTTCCATGGCCCTCAGCACCCGGGCAGCCACCTCTTCCCGGGTCCCTCGGGCTGAGACTACCTTAAACCTCCCGGGATCAGCTTCAGCCAGGGCCAAAAAGCCCTCCCTCACCCGGCTGTAATATTCCAACGTGCGCTGGGCAATGCGATCCCTTTTGGTCCTGGCCAGGCAAAAGGCGGGATCCGCGTCCAAATAGATGGTCAAATCGGGCACCAAACCCCCTGTGGCCCAGTGATTCACCGCCCTAATGGCCTCCAGCTCAAGTCCTAGACCGTAACCCTGGTAGGCCAGGGACGAATCCACAAAACGCTCGCAGATCACCGTCTTCCCCGCGGCCAAAGCCGGCCGCACCTTCTCGTGCACATGCTGCGCCCGATCGGCTGCGTAGAGGAGAATCTCGGTCATGGGAGACAGCTCCTTGTGGCTGGGGTCCAAAAGCAGCTGGCGGATCTTCTTACCCAGTTCGGTTCCCCCGGGCTCAGCCGTGTGTACAACTTCATGCCCCTGCTGTTCAAAATGGGCCTTGAGGAGCAGAGCCTGGGTAGTCTTACCAACCCCATCCACACCCTCTAGTGTTATGAACAATCCCTTGCGCATACCAGATTCTCCTTACCGTACTGTTCTGCAGAGACTCCCGTTCTCCTTTAATACCAGAACCTTTTGCTCTGCTGCCATCCCCCTGAGGGACCAGCCCAAACCGGCGCACCACAGGGCGTACTCCACGATTTCAGGGGTAAAGACCTCGCCTGGAACGATCAGGGGTACACCCGGCGGATAGGGGGTGAGAAAGCCTCCGCTGATCCTGCCCGCGGCCTCAGCCAGAGGAATCTCTTCCTTATCCTGGAAGAATCCCTCCCGCAGACTGAGGGCGGCCGGGGGTAGGTCTGGAAACTCCACCTTGTAACGGGGCAAGGGCTCGCGACCTAGGTGGGCCCGGCGTGCCACCACATCCCCCACGGCTTGTACCAGCCGTGCTGCGCTTTCGGGCGTATCTCCTACTGAAATTAAAGCTAAGACATGGTAATAGTCGCTCAGCTCTACCTGTATATTATAATCCACCCGCAGGATCCGCTCAACTTCCTTCCCGGTGAGGCCCAGCTCACGCAGGGAAAAGACAATTCTGGTGGGATCCGCATTGAGATGCTCTGGCACCACTTCCACGTTAGGTAGTGCCGCCAGCTCCCGGGCGCACCGCCTCCCTAATTCCACCGCCCGTTCCACCAACTCCCTCCCCTGCAGGGCCAGCACTCTGCGGACTTCGTCCAAAACAGCCAGCAGCACCAACGAAGGGCTGGTGGTCTGCAGCACCTGGCGGGCTTGTACCACCTTGGCATACCAAAAATCGTTGTTGCAGTGCAGCATGGAAGACTGGGTGAGGGCGCCTAGGGTCTTATGGGTGCTCTGCACCACGGCATCGGCCCCGCACTCCAGCCCTGTGGCGGGTAGCGCCGGAGAAAAACGGAAGTGACCCCCATGGGCCTCATCCACAAAAAGCAGGGTGCCGTACCTTTTCGCCAGCTGCGCCAGCTCCGCCAGGCTGCTAACCGTCCCGTAATAGGTGGGATGGGTTAAGACCAGGGCCTCCGGCTGCTCCCTGGCCAAAGCCTGGGCCACTTCCTCCACCGCTGGCGGTAGGGGAATCAGCCACTGGGAATCGAAAGCGGCGGGAAGGTAGACTGCCCTGCCCTGGGCTAGGACCAGGGCGGAGTAAACAGCTTGGTGGGAAAACCGGGGGATGAGAACGGAACCCTTCACAGGCATGAGTAGGTAGTGCAGCCCGCCGGTGGTTCCGTTGACCAGAAACAGACTGCGGCGGGCCCCAAACAGCTCCGCGGCTAGCTCCTCAGCTTGCGCCAGAGCCTTGAGGAAATCATGGTCCAGCTCTGGGGCTTCCACCATGTCCGAGGGATCAAGTGCAAAAAGGCCTTCGCCCAAGACTTCCCCCAGCCTGGCAAAGGCACCCGGCCTCAGTTTATGGCCCGGTGTATGGAAAGGAAGGACCCCTACCCGCGCGTAGGCAGTGAGAGCCTCCCAAAAAGGCGCTTCATTCTGGTTCAAGGTGTTCCCCCTCCTTGAGGCGGCGGTCACGGGCTGCTTGGAGCTGCCTCCGCCACAGGCGGCGCAGGGCCATGACGTAGGCCCCATACTCAGGCTGATCGGCGGTGACCTCAAGCATCTTCCTCTGGCAGCTCGGGCAGATGGTGGCTCCCCAAAACTCCAAACCGTCCCGGTCAACGATCCTGCGGCAGACCAAGCACTCCATAACCCTCACCTCCCTGCATGCTATTCGTGCAGTGCTTTCCACGTGTAGGTCCACAACTCCTGCCCGGAGAGCTAACCGCTCTGGGCCTCCGGCCACAGCCTCACCTACTTCTCAAGCCCGATGCAAAATGGGTTTAGGGCCCGTTATCCAAAAACTGTAGACTTGTTATACTGCAGGCAAAGAGGAAATTGAGGGGGGAACCGCCGTGCTGCCCGTAACCATAACCATGCTGGAAGCGTACACTAAAGGCCGCAGACCCGAAAGTTCACTGCAAATTAGAGTCAAAAGGCCCAGTAAACGCAGGCTTCCCTTAGGCAGCAAACGCTGGTCTGAGGAGCTGCGCAGGCAGTGGATCGAGCCCGAGTTCACCACCTAACCCGGTTGCCGCAGGGAGGCAGCAGATACCGGCCAAGGAGAGTAGCCACAAGAGGCGGAGTCGCTCCGCCTCACAGCTCGGTAACACCACATCTGCCGCCGGCCAGGGAGGCGCGCCCGGGGAAAAATGGAGCAGAAGCAATAAAAAAACCAGTCCCGCTGACTGTGAGCGAGACTGGTGAACATAGTTCCTGGCAGCGAGCTACTCTCCCACCACGAGATGTGGCAGTACCATCGCCGCTGAAGGGCTTAACTGCTGTGTTCGGAATGGGAACAGGTGTGGCCCCTTCGCTATCGCCACCAGGAAAATACCTTCAAAACTGCA
>Ga0209204_1000493_pt1 | contig 42479 bp, 30 predicted proteins | sample AD_JPNMR2_MetaG_FD_184425 | JGI IMG/M metagenome (GOLD analysis project Ga0209204, IMG submission 184425) | Active sludge microbial communities of municipal wastewater-treating anaerobic digesters from Japan - AD_JPNMR2_MetaG (SPAdes) (version 2) | ecosystem: Engineered > Bioreactor > Anaerobic...
ATACCGGTCTTTACTTATCTGGATAAACTCGTAATACTTCTTCTCGTACATTGGTACCCTCCTGTTTAAGAGTGTTTTGTTTACCCTATTCTATCCCTATCCGTTGGATCGGGGTAGGCCCAGGGGGGTACCATGTCTCTTAACACACCAGAACTTTGAAAGAGACCCCTCTCTATGTACCAATCAAAGTGCATGGAGTACCATACCTGTTTGCCATACCATGTGTACGGACAGTGCCCTTGACAGGGTTGTCATGTTTTGCAACTCTTAAGGGGATGACTGAAGAAGAGAAAAAACGATGTGAACTCCGGGCGGAAATGTTTAAGGCCTTAAGCCATCCCCTGCGGATTTACATGCTGGAAAAGCTTAAAGAGCGTCCCCGGTGTGTCTGCGAACTTGCCCAGGAATTGGGGGTAGATAAATCAATCGTTTCCAAGTATCTGAGCCAGCTTAAAGAAGCGGGCTTAGTGGAAGATAGACGTCGGGGGGTGCTTGTGGAATATTCCCTGGTTGCCCCCTGTGTGCTCGAAATGGCGGCCTGTGCGGAAACCACCGTCCTCCTTAACCGGAAACGGCGCTTAGAATTGTGAATAGTGGTAAGGAGCCACTGAAAAACGATGACTATCATTGAGTCGCCCAACCTACCCATTTATAGCTGGGTAGCGGAGCTAGATACCCAAACCCTGGAACAGGCCCGGAACCTGGCATCCCTTACGGTGGCCTATCACCATGTGGCCCTTATGCCCGATGCCCACGTAGGATTCGGTATGCCCATTGGAGGGGTGGCCGCCATAGAGAATGCCATTATCCCTAACGCCGTCGGGGTTGATATTGGCTGTGGCATGAGGGCGGTAAAAACCGATAGGCCCGTCCCAGAGCCGGATATCCTTAAAAAGATTGCGGCCCGTATCCGACAACGGATCCCCCTGGGATTTGAACACCGGAAGGAACCTCGGAAATGGGAAGGTTTTTCTCGGCTTCCCGCAAGTACTGTGATTAAAGAGGAACGAGATGCGGCCCCCTATCAATTGGGCACGCTTGGAGGTGGGAACCATTTTATTGAATTGCAACGGGATGCAGAGGGCTTCCTCTGGGTAATGATTCACTCGGGGTCTCGAAACTTTGGGCTTAAGATCGCCGAGTACTACCACCGCCGAGCCCGGCAGTTCTGTGAAGAGCATGCTATATCCCTGCCCAGTCGGGATCTGGCCTATTTCCCCTTTGAAACCAGGGAGGGACAAGAATACTTTGGGGCCATGCAGTATGCCCTGGAATTTGCCCGAGAAAATCGCCGGCAACTCATGGAAGAGGTGATCCTGATTATTCAGGAAATTATGGGGGACCTTGCTATTCTTGATAGCCTGGATATTCACCATAACTATGCGGCGGAGGAACTCCATTTTGGTAAACCTGTCCTGGTGCATCGAAAGGGGGCTACCGCGGCCCGTTCGGGAGAACGGGGGATTATTCCGGGAAGCCAGGGAAGCGCAAGCTATATTGTGCTGGGCAAGGGAAAGGCCGAATCGTTCCAGTCTTCGAGCCACGGCGCCGGCCGCCGCATGGGCCGGGAACAGGCCCGTCAGCGCTTAAACCTGGAAGAAGAACGACAACGGCTTGAGCGCCAGGGGATTGTGCACAGCCTCCGTTCGCAGCGGGATCTGGATGAGGCGGCCGGCGCCTACAAGGACATCAACCAGGTAATGGAGGCTCAAAAGGACCTGGTAGATATCCTCGTGGAACTTCATCCGGTGGCGGTGGTAAAGGGGTAGCCCTTTACCACCTCTTTCGGCGCTTTTCCCGGTATTGGGTTTTCTTATTCTGCCCGGGTATCCTCGATAGTTATGAGAAGGCCTTCTAAATTGGGGTTCTCCGCAAGAAGCTGCTCCGGGACAGCATCAAGTTTTTCTATAGCGAAAGTTTTTAGGGACTTATTCCTCTTACCGAAGGTGGTATTTTCAAGGAACCAATCCTTGTACCCCTTATCTACGAAAAGGGTTAGCTTAAGGGAATAAAATTCTCTTGTTGCATATAAATTTGCCGCTAACGATGCGTCCCCAGCGTACATGTTTAACTCTACATCATCACCGGTCCGCTTTTCTTTCATAATGAAAGTGGGGGGAAAATATTGAATTTTCAAATCAAAATCGCTGTTTATATAGAGGGAACTCATAATGAGTTCATCTATATTTTTAGCTCCCTGAGTAACCGCTTGCGCTACCTGCAATATATTTTTTTTATATTTTTCTTCGACTGTGTCGTATATTTCTTCGCCAAATGCTTGATAGTAAACGTTGTCCCCTGCAATATAGTAGTAGTGTTTATTAGATTGACTATAATTTTCTGACATGAAGCAGATTACTTTATTGTCATTAAAATAGAAATTGTTTCTTGCGCTGCCCAGGGTAGCCCCTGAGGTATAGGCGTAGAGGGTGATTTTTTTGAGGGTATTCTTAGAATCAAAATAGGCGACTGCTTCAAGGAGTTCCGATAGATATAAATCCTCCTTATTTATGTTTAATTTTGAGGTATCGATAATTTTTATGTCATACTCATCCATATTTGAATCTATTTCCGACACTATCGGTACTATCTTGCTTAGTTCTGCAATCTCGGCATCGCCGGGTTGTTCTTTTGAAATAGTACTTCCTTTCTGAGATGGTTTTTCTTGACTCCCCTTTGATTTTTCTGAACAGGAGAGCAAGAGTAACACTAAAAGGGCGGAGCCTAACCTTTTTACCATACCTTCCTCCTTTTGAGTTTGATTATAAATATAAGGCCCCTATTGAATTGTCAATAATTCGATAAATTTTTTGTAGGATGATGGGTACGTTGTGCCCTAAGAAGGCATGGGGGAATACCCTGGAGTGGACAACCGTATCCCTTTTGATAACCAACATTTGTGAGGGCCTGCGGGTACCACTCCCCGGTATCGGCGGAGCCGAGGGTGTACCATCTCGGTTAATACCCCACGGCTCGGGCTCCCCGCTGAGATGGTCCTCCCGTTTATCTACCGCCGTGCCCTGCGTTTCTCTGGACACAAAAAGCCTTCTCTCGATATATTAAAAAAACTGTGAAGAAAAAAACTTTCGGCCCCTTTGCGTTGCTTGGCCCCTATCTCTGGCCTTACCGCTGGCACTATGGGGCGGGTTTAGTTTGTCTTATCCTTGTGGATGGCATGCAAATTCTGATTCCCCAGGTAAGCCGCTCCATAATCGATGCGGTAGTCAAGGGGAACCTCCCCTTACGGCAGCTTCTATTGTATTTAGGCACCCTCTTGCTGATTGCGGCGATCATGAGCGGGGGGCGTTTTTTGTGGCGCTATTTTATCTCCGGGTCGGCCCGGAAGATTGAAGCCCAACTGCGACAGGACCTCTATGAGCATCTGTTAAAACTTTCATATGATTTTTATCAGCAACACAAAATAGGGGATCTCATGGCCCGGGCCACCAATGATTTACAGGCGGTGCGGCAATCCATCAGTATGGGGGTGGTTACCTTTATTGATGGAACCGTTATGGCCCTTGCTATTTTAACCATCCTGTTTATCCAGGAGCCGCAAACTTCTCTTGTGGCGGTACTTCCCCTTCCCCTCATCACCATATTGATTATAGCCTTTGGGAAACTTGTGGGGCAGCGGTTCAAGAGGGTTCAGGAACTCTATTCCCGTCTCAGCGAGGTGGTGCAGGAAAGTTTTGCAGGAAGCCGGGTGGTAAAATCTTTTGTAAAAGAAGGTTGGTTCTTACAAAAGTTTAAGGATGTGAACGAAAAGTATATTCAGGCGAACATGGAAGTGACCACCATGTTCGGTCTATTTTTCCCCCTCGTGGGCTTCCTTTCCGGGATTACCTCCTTAATTGTGGTACTGGTGGGTGGGCGACGGGTAATTATGGGGGAACTTTCGGTGGGAACCCTGGTGGCGGTGTTTAGCTACGTACAGATGCTCATCTGGCCGATGCTTGGTGCGGGCTTTACCATCAACTTGATCCAGCGGGGAGCTGCAAGCCTTGAACGGATTGGAGAGATTTTTCATACTCCACCAACCATTGTATCTCCGTCGCAGCCTGGTCGGCCGCTGGTTGGGAAAAGCCCCCTCGTGATACGGATCAAGAACCTTCATTTTGCCTATCCCCACGGAGAGGCGGTGCTGAAAGGCATAGACCTCGATATTCCCCGGGGGAGTCTTGTGGGGATCCTTGGGAAAACCGGTTCGGGAAAGACGACCCTGCTTAAGACCCTCTGTCGACTGGTGGATCCGCCGGAAGGAACGGTGTTCCTGGAGGATCTGGATGTCCGGCAGTGGGATCTGGCTCAATTGCGATCCTGTTTTGGCATGACCCCCCAGGATGCTTTTCTGTTTTCTGATTCAGTCAAGAATAACGCCCTCTACGGGCTGGAATCGCCTTCTCGAGAGGAATTACTGCCTGCCCTGGCTATTCACGCGGGACTTGTCCGGGACCTTGAGGAATTTACCCAGGGATGGGATACGGTGATCGGCGAACGAGGGGTGAGCCTTTCAGGGGGGCAAAAGCAGCGGGTTTCCTATGCCCGGGCTATCGTCCGGGACCCGGATATTCTTCTGCTGGATGATGCCTTTTCTGCGGTAGATGCGGAAACGGAAAAACATATCCTTACCCATCTGTTAAAGACGCGAAAAGGAAAGGGGAAGACCACTATCATTGTTTCCCATCGAATCTCTACCCTTCAACAGGCGGACCTGGTGGTGGTTCTGGACAAAGGACGGATCCAGGAACTGGGGTCTCCCCGGGACCTGGCCCGGCAGAAAGGGTATTATGCCACCATTGCGCAACTGCAGAGGATAAGCCATGGCTGATTTTTTTGACGCCGACGTGATTGTTAAAGAATATGATAGCCGTATCGCGGCCCGGATTCTTTCGTATCTAAAGCCCTATTGGTTTCTTGCGGTAGTGGCCTTCTTTGCCCTCGGGCTCTCCACGGTGGGAGAACTGGCGGTGCCGGTCATCCTCCGGCGCCTTATGGATGGGGTGCTCTTAAATGAGCATATCTCGGTGGCCCAGCGTTTTACCGCCCTGTGGGAGGGGGTACTTCGAATTTTGGGCCTTCTTCTGGTGGTGTTTCTGGCGAACTTTGGACAAACCTATTGGACGGCCCTGATTGCCCAGCGCATTATGCGGGACATTCGGTTAGGTCTTTTTGAAAAAACCATACATCAATCTTCTGCGTTCTTAAGTCGCCACCCCGTGGGACGGCTTGTAACCCGTTTAACGGGGGATGTGGAAACCATCAACGAGTTTTTTACCTCCGTTCTCGGGGCCTTCTTAAAGGATTTTTCTATCATGGCGGGGGTGATTGTCACCATGTTCCTGTTGTCGGTGCCCCTGGCCCTTGTTACCTGTGGGATCCTTCCCCTGGTGGCCCTGGTCTCTGCCTATAATCGCATTAAGGCCCGGGATGCCTTTCGTCGTCAGCGGCAAGCTTCGAGCGCCCTGAACGCCTACCTCTCGGAACACCTTTCGGGCATCCATATTGTGCAGCTTTTTGCCCAGGAACGACGGAGTGGCCGGGAGTTTTCCCATAAAAATCAGGATCTTCTGGCGGCGGGTATAAATGAAATGTATGTGTATGCCACCTTTCGGCCCCTGATTGATTTCCTGGCCCAAACAGCGTTAGCGGTGATTCTCTTTTTTGGAACCCAATGGATCAGCGGAGGGGTTCTTTCGGTGGGGGTTCTGGTGGCCTTTATCAGTCTGATCAACATGTTCTTTATGCCGGTTCAGGATCTGGCGGAAAAATATACCCTCCTTCAGCAGGCCATGGCTGGAGGGGAACGGGTGTTTACCCTGATGGATGTGGACGAACACATTCCCGATACAGGCCGGGTACGGCTCTGTAGCGACGAGGGACCCTTTGTAAAACCCCGTTGTAGGGGAAAGATAGAATTTCGGCATGTTCAGTTTTCCTATGTTCCCCATGAGCCGGTTTTGCAGGACGTTAGCTTTGTGGTAGAGCCAGGAACCATGGTGGCGGTAGTGGGGTATACCGGGGCAGGAAAAACCACCCTGACCAATGTGCTCACCCGCCTGTGGGATATTCAGGGGGGCGAAATTTTTTTGGACGATGTTCCCATTACGGATATTGCCCTCTCGGATCTGCGCCGAGCGGTGGTCCCGGTGCTTCAGGAGGTGTTTCTTTTTTCAGGCACTATCCATGATAATATCGCCCTGGGGCTCCCCTTGAGTCGGGAAGAGGTTATCCGCTGTGCCAGGGCGGTCCATGCCCATGAATTTATCGAACGGCTTCCCCAGGGATATGACACGATTCTTTCTGAGGGGGCTACCAATATCTCCGCGGGGCAGCGGCAGCTTATCAGCTTTGCCCGTCTTGTGGCCCATGATCCCCGGGTCATTGTGCTTGATGAAGCTACCAGCAATATCGACACCGAAACGGAGCACCTTATTCAGTTGGGACTGGCAGAGGTTCTCAGGAATCGCACCTCTATTGTTATCGCCCATCGGCTTTCTACCATTCGTCATGCCCATCGGATTATTGTGCTTTCGGAAGGGCGGATTGTAGAAGAAGGAACCCACGAAGCGTTGATGGCCCAGGGCGGCCTTTATGCAACCCTGTATCGGTTGCAATACGAAGAGAATCTCATCTAAGGAAGATACGCAAAGGGGCAATCTTGCCTTAGGGAGGCTTCCTTATCTCTTTTCAAGATGCAGCAACACCGATATTTCGGTGGTATCGCAATATCGGTGTGCATACAAGATGGCAGGCCTGTCGATAAATCAATAAATATCTGTATTGTAATATAATAAGACCTGGCATGATATATGATGTTCAATATTTGACTAAAATAGTATATTATTTATGAGGGATAGGTGTATGAAACAGAACGAAATTGTACCAGGTATTTTTCGGTTATCCGCTCCGGTGCAGGAACCCCTATTTGAAAGTATGTGGCCTATTCCAGGGGGTATGGCAATGAATTCATATATTGTGAGGGGAACTGAAACGGCGATTATCGATGGGGTCTGTGGATGGGATGGGGTCCCCGAAACACTCTTTGCTCAATTAGATGCCATGAAGATTCGCCCCCAGGATATTCGATATGTGGTAGTGAATCACCTGGAGCCCGATCATAGTGGATGGCTCGAAGAACTGATGCGAGCCACCGGTTCTTTTACGGTGCTGGCCACCGAAAAGGGCCTCCGGTTGGGGGACGCCTTTTTCAATATATCCTCCCGTTTTGCAACTAAAGCGGTAAAGACGGGGGATACCCTTGATTTAGGGGAAGGCAAAAGGCTTGTGTTTGTGGAGATTCCCAATGTGCATTGGCCAGAAACGATGGCCACCTATGAGACCTCTTCAGGAACCCTTTTCCCCTGTGATGCCTTTGGTTCCTTTGGTTCGGTTCCTGAGGATCGGTTTACCGATGCAGATTTTACAGAAGAAGAATTGCAAATGTATGAAAAAGAGGCCCTGCGTTATTACGCGAACATTGTAGCCGCTTTCTCACCGGCGGTGCTGTCGGCCATTAAGGCGCTTGCTTCTGTAGATGTCCGACTTATTGCACCAGGCCATGGTATTGTGTGGAAAAAGGATCCGCAACGGATTATTCGTTTATATGAACAATTTGCAACCTGGAGCCGGGGGACCGCCCTGCCAGAGGTTACCCTTATATGGGGGAGCATGTACGGCATGACTGCCAAGGCGGTAGAAGCGGCTGTGCAGGGTGTTAAGGATGAAGGCCTTCCCATTCGGGTGTTTCGCAGCCCCCAGGATCATGTATCAGATATTCTGGCGTCCTGTCTTCGTTCCCAGGGGATCATTCTTGGTGTTCCCACGTACGAATATCGCATGTTTCCCCCTATAGCTCATGTGCTGGATGATCTCGGAAGGAAGAGGATCCTTCATCGTAGGGCTTTCTGTTTTGGGAGTTATGGTTGGTCGGGCGGAGCCCTAAAAGAACTGGAAGAAATTATCGCAAAATACAAAATGGAATGGAACTTCTTGGAACCGGTAAGTTTTAATGGACAACCCCAAAAGGAAGATTTAGAAAAAGTATATAACCGTGCAAAAGCCCTTGCCCGCTCTTTAAAAGAATAATACGTGGATATCCCCGCCTCCCCTTATGAGGGGGGCGGAAAATAACTGTTTTTCTCCCCCCTCCGTGCTATAATCTACCTTAGCACATAATGAAATGGAGGAGTGTATGAAGAGAAAAATCTTATTTTTTACTCTCGTAATTTGTACTTTTTTACTATTTACTCAGTGCGATATATTCTTTTATGCGCCCAAACTGGAATACGTGATTACGGGGAGTAATGTTTCTGCGAATATCGAATATAATGATTATAAGGCGGGAAAGATTGTACGGGTTTACAATATAAGTACCAATTATTGGTCCTCTGGGGTGCAGACCATACGGGATGATGATTGCCCGTTCCTGGCATACATAAAGGTAACAAATACAAGCTCAGATCAAAATAATTCAATCCGGGTAAGTATTAAGGTCGATGGCGATGAAGTAAAATATGCAAATGTGTCGACAAACACCTCTACCGAATTAACGTATATTGTGGAATAACATGGCTATAAGGGAATAGCATGGGGGCATCATTCTTTTTGGGGCCCTGGGCCCTACAAAGAGAATGATGCCTGTCCTGCTTATTGATTGATTTCGATGCTGAGAAGGGCTTTTTTATAATCTTCTAGAATTTTTGCCTCTTCTACTGTTCCTGTTTTTACAAGAAAAAGGGTGTACAAGGTATGTACCTCTTCTGGTGTGGTGTAATACTTTTTGATAACCGAGGCTACTTGGGTGGTCTTGTTATGAACAAAGGGTTTCATGGTGTAGGGATGTTCCTCATTCACGATATTTTTCCAAAAGGTAATATAATCTTTTGGTAATCGTGGATCGGGGCTAACCCAGTTAGTCAGTTCTATGTAGTTGTCTTTTTGATATTCACCGATAAGAATCCGTCGAATGTCCCAGGATACGTTTCCTTTTTTTGTAAGGTATCCCATGTTTATGCCTAGTCGAATCTCATCGTTGATGGGGAAGATGTTGTTATTAAGATTGATAGAGATATTGGGGGCCTTTATGACTAATCTTTGTTGTTCTGTATAGGTCATGTCTATTTTCTTGAATATCTGGGGCAGGTACTCTTTTAGAGCAAGAAAGTCTTTCCAATTTTTAAGGCTTCCATAGTAAGATAATTGAATATTATTAAGAGTCTTAAGAGCATCATATTTGTACAGTTCTATTTCATCCGTATTACATACAAATATAACTGCTGAAATGCCTTCCGGGGTGGGGGTGCTGCACGCAATTACGGCCTCGTCTGAAAAATCAAGTATCCATGTGGCTATCTGCCACTTTCGTTCATAGATATCTGTATAGGATTCTGTTTTTACTGGTTGACCAAAAGATAAGATCCTGATTTTCACATTACTGAAATCACGATTTATATTTTTCCCTTGTAAGAAAAGATCTAACCATGTCTTTTGGTTCTTTATTAATTCCTGGAGAGGGATGGTATCAGGTCGTGTAATATCAACAAAGAATACACTGTTATCTGGATTCGCCACTCGAACTACACCGTTGTTTTGAATTTTGGTCTCTGTATATGAAATGTTGGACATATACCATCTATTGTTGTCGTTGTTGAGGTAATTAACCTGTAAAAGAAAGCTATCAGCAAAATCAAAAAGAGGAATAAGAGATTCTTCCCCTTTGGGGAATAGCCCTTTGCCCTGAGTTTCGAATAGTTCCTCCATAGCTTTAATATATTCTTTCTCATAGGCTGCCTTATATTCTTTTTTGATTTCCTTATAGTTTTGGGGAAGTTTTGTAGAATAATCAAAGCTTTTTGCTAATCTCTTCTGTGGAAGTAGGAGAAAACCGTAGGTATGGCGGACATGAAATATCCCTTCGCCCTTGTTTTTTTCTGCTTCCATCATAGGCAAAGAATAGGCGATATTGTCTTTTCTTTGAATAACTATCCCGATAACATTCCCTTTGCTATCAACCAGAGGGCCACCGCTGTTTCCAAAATTCACATCCGAGGAGCTCTTAAGTAAATTAAAACGACCTTCTTCTTCTTCTGGGTAGGTTCCAATCAGCTCTCCGCCCCGTAGTACTATCCCTTCTCCATATGCATTCCCGACGGCATATACGGTTTCTCCCACCGCATAGGAATTCCTTAGGTTTAGATATGTGGTGAATTTTTTATCCTTTACTGTAAAACGAATGAAATCTCTGTGGCTATCAAAAGAGACTATCGAATCGATCTCGTACACTTTGCCTTCTTTATCTCTAATATAGAAATCTTTATAAACCTGTGAATCACTTTTTAGATCAAGGACATGAAATGCTGTGTACAGTTCGGTAGGTGAAACCGCAAAGGCTGTGCCAATAGAATAATATTTATCGTTACGAATGTTATAGGGGATAAGATCCCAGGGAAGCTCTTTTTCATAGGAAAGAGTATCCTTTTCAGGTTTATTTACGACTATTTCATAACAGGCTTCACTGACTCTTTTTCTGGTTTCTGGGTCCATTTGGTTCGTTGATGAGTTTGGTATACTTCCACACGAAGTAAAGCTTGCTAGTAAAAGGACCCCGATCAAAGCTTCTATACGCCAAATTTTCATGATCATACCTCTGTTTTTTGCTTTTTGCAGAGTGAAAAAGCTAGAATCTAACTTTCTGGAAGGCAGGCTCAAACGAATTGCTTCGGAAAAGCTTGCTTTTCAATATAGCAGCAACGCTGATCAAGTATCAGTCTAAGAGGCTATTCTTGAACTGTCAAGGCGGAAACTTCTAAACAATACAACGGCCTATCAACAGGGCTCGATGGTACGAAGGGGAACTTTTACCATGGCCCCCCTTCCAACTCATGGGGAAACCTATCCTACTGTACCAGGAAAAGTGCTCGTGTTTTCACTGATAGTGTTTACCGATCCGCTGGTTCAATACAAAGCTGAACGTGCGTAATGACTGCCTCATCCCGGGGCCATGTATCTTAAAAGACCGTAAAAATCTCTATGTGTTTCCTTGAAATCTTGAAAAAGATCGGCTATCCTTAAGCTTAATGAAAAGTGCAAAGTATCCCTTGAAACTCTTGTTATTTTTAGTGCTGGTAGTAGCGAGTCCTTCTCTCGGTTATGGAGAAGATAGAACCTTCTTCATAGATCTCAACAAGTATTCCCTCTATGTGCGGCAGGGATTTGCTCCTGTGTACTGTAAGATACCTCCTGACCTTTCTGATCCCGCATGGAAAGTATGGAAACCTGCGCCAGATAGGGTAGTGCGCTTTATTGATATAGATGAAGCGCACCATCATAACTTCATGGAACTTAAGCAGTATCCGGTACTTGAGTATACCTATGTTATCCCCTTTAAGATACCCGAAGAAATGTTCCCATTTCTCATGGAGACCCCTTCGTTAGTGCCCGGCTTGTATCTGGAAGGAATCGGGGACAACTGGGAGATTTATATAAACGGTGTTCTCCTTCGGCGTGAAGTATATCTTGATGTTCAAGGGAAGCTAGCATCCCATCGCAGTTATCGTCAGGTGGCGCTTCCCTTTGATAAAGGGATTCTTACTAAAGGGGTAAATCTGTTAACCATCAGAATTATTGGTGAAGATAGTCATACTGCAACAGGTTTCTGGCTGGCAAAACCCTTCTTTATAGGGGATTATGAGGCTATTCAGAAAACCAGGGATGAGATATGGACCCTTGTACTCTGCGGGATCTATTGCTTCATAGGTCTTTATTATATATTTCTTTTCTTTATCCGACGGCAAGATAAATACAACTTTTACTATGGGCTTTTTTCTATTATCCTTAGTTTTTATTATTTCACCCGTACCCATACTATATATTCTTTTATTCCCAATACGGATATAACCTTCCGGATGGAGTTTTCCTTCCTTTATTTGGTCATACCTGCCGTATCCGCTTTTATCGACAATCTTCATGAAAACAGGACAAGTCTTGTTACTCTTATCTATGCCAGTTTTTGCGCTCTCCTTGTGGCTTTTACTGCGTGGGTACCGATGCCTTTTGCTCATGATTTATTGCGAATCTGGCAGTTTTCGGCCCTTGCAATGATTTTATATGTCTTTTTTTATAGTTCTTCGTTCCGTTTTTTGGGGATGGTGTATCGACGGTGGCATCGTCTCCAGCAGTTTGGGAATCCTCCTTCATACTGGGTGGTCCTGGGAAATCAACTTATTCACAGCCCTCAGGGGAATGTGTTTTTAGGGGCTCTGATTCTTTTTTCTACCGCCATCTACGACGTAATAGATGCTATCTTTATTTTAAGTAACCGTCTTTATTCACCCTATGGCTTGTTTTTCTTTACCATCGGATGTGCGGGGGTTCTCGCAAATCGATACAATTTTGTGTTTAAACAGTTAAGTATGTCAAATCAGAAGTTAGAAGAAACAATTGAACAACTTACTGTTTCTAAAGAGCAGGTAGAACTGCATGCCCAGAAATATCGGAGCCTTTTTGAGGGGACCACCGATGCGGTGGCTCTTCTAGATATGAACTTTTGCATGGTAGAATACAACCCGGCGGCTCAAAAATTATTTAATCTTCCGGTACAGGCAACACCAGGTCCGGTAAATCTAATGGATACTTTATATAAAGATGAACGAACGAACCGTGCTATTCAAGAACAGTTTAACGAACTTAAGGAACGTTTGAAACGTTCCTCAGAGCCGGTAGAATTATTAGTACAATTGGCAAGTCCCCTGGGGGAACCGATACCCTGTACTTTACGGTTCGAGCGGGTTAGTTATGCTAATGCCCAGGAAATTATTCTTCGGGCTGTGCCAGAAAGTCATAATAGTCTGGTGGATGCCTTCCTGGAGGGACGGGAACATTATTCCATTGAAAATACGTTGACTGCGGCCGATGAAATTTGTCGACATGTGTGTTCAAAATTAGGGCGGTATATTTCGCAAGAAGAGGTTACCCTGGCAATGATGGGGCTTAGGGAAATGATAATTAATGCAATTGAACATGGGAATCTCGAAGTAAGCTACGAAGAAAAAACCAAGGCCCAAAAAGAACAACGGTATTTTGAATTCCTGTCGGAACGAAAAGAACATCCTCGATATAAGAATCGACGGGTTCGTATTGAGTATTCTATTACCCCCGAACGAGCCGTATACCGAATCACCGACGAAGGGAAGGGCTTCAATCATACACGTTACCTTAAAGGGGCTTTGCCTGAGCCCTTTCTTCAGGAAGAACAGCCCCTGGAACATGGCCGTGGAATCATGATGAGTACCCTGGCTTTTGATAGGATCGTGTACAATGAAAAGGGAAATCAGGTAACATTAGAAAAGCGTTTTAATAAGAACATGGCGGTAGATAGGATGATGCAGCTTACTTAAAAAATAGAAGGTCCTAAAAAATTTTTATTGGGTGATGATGAATGGATAAAAACCGCCGGAGGGCATAGTATGGGAGAATTCTTGGGGTGGTCCCGTTCCAAAGAAAAGCATTTTTTCTCAGTAAGAGTAACGAGGGGACCTACTAAAAACGCTGACGTACTTTGTAGAAAAAACAAGTCTTCCCTCCTCTGGTTTTTTAAGCTTTTCTCCTTGCAGGCTTTGAAGTTTCTTCTTATCCTTGAAATGTTCTTAGTAATTGTTCCTTTGCGGGCTGAACAGTTCCGATTTTTCTATGTAAAAGGAAACAAGTTTCGTATTCTATCAGTAGTACAAGAAGATGTGTATGTTGATCGTAGACTAACCCATCAGGCAGAGATTCTAAATCGTATTGCAGTTACCATCACAGAAGTAACTGCCGATGGGACGGGGCGGCATGACGCTACCTTCCAGACCTCGGAGCGAACGACGGGAGTAGCGGGATGGGGGAGCTTTAGCTGGAGTCGAGAGTATCGTTCTGTTTTTGATAGAGATCCCCTGGGACGTTACACCATTGGCAAAGAATACTACATGCCGGTGGTGCGGGATGTTCCCCTTTTCCCTGACCGGGACCTTGCGCCAGGGGATACCTGGTCTGCACCGGGGGAAGAGGTCCATGATTTTCGCGATAGCTTTGGAATTGTCGAACCCTACCGTATTCCCTTTGTAGCCCATTATACCTATGTCGGAACTCAGCCCTATCAGGGAAAAGATTATCCAACCTTCACGGTCCGATATACTATTTTTTATGAGGGACCACCAGTGCGGGGAACCCTGTATCCCCTGCGGATTATGGGATCCTCTGACCAAACCGTTTATTGGTCTAAGGAACAGGGCCAGCCGGCAGCCTATCGAGAAACCTTTCGGATTGTGATAGAGCTTTCGAATGGGCAGACTGTTGAATACCGGGGAACGGCCCGGGCCGATCTCTATGAAGCCGAGCCCATGAATCGAGAACAGGTAGCTCAAGATATACAAAAGGCCCTTTCGGGGGAAAAAATAGAAAATACCTCGGTGCGAGTTAGCGAAGAAGGGGTGGTAATTAGCCTGGAAAACATCCAGTTCGAGGCCGAATCGGCGGTTCTCCTACCATCGGAACAGCAAAAATTACGACGGATTGCTCAGATCCTGCAAAAATACCCTGATCGGGACCTCTTAATTGCAGGTCATACAGCTCTGGCCGGTACAGCCCAGGGCCGCCAACGTTTGTCGGAAGAACGGGCCCGGGCGGTGGCGAACTTTCTTCTTACGTTAGGAGTTCGTCGACCTGAACAGGTGATTACGAGGGGCTATGGAGCAGAACGCCCCATTGCAGATAATAGTACCGAAGCGGGCCGCAGTAAAAACCGCCGGGTAGAAATTATTCTGCTTGAAAATTAAAGAAAAGTCGTGAAATCCCAACATTAAAGAGAAAGCGGAGGGGCAAGATCCCTGCCTTCTTGCCCTTTTGGTAATAGCCTCCTGGCTGTTTAGGGTAGTCTACTTTATATTAGGATTGTATGAGTATTTGAAAACATGATAAAATAAGTTCCACTATGCTGGTACGACCTACGGTAGAAGAGATAGTACAACAGGATCTAGAGGCTTTAAGACGGTGCCCGTACAAGTTAGATTGCGAGCACTGTGAAGAAGAAATCTGTGTAAAACTCGTGTCGGTGGCGGATTTTCCCACCCGATTTGGCCATTTTTCTATTCTCGGCTTTGTAAATAATCGGGACCGAAAGGACCATATCATTATCTTAAAGGGAGACATAGGAGAAGGAGAGGGAATCCTTACAAGGATTCATTCGGCCTGTCTTACGGGAGATGCCCTGGGAAGTCTTCGCTGTGATTGTGGCCCCCAATTGCATCGGGCCCTCGAACTTATTGAGCAAGAAGGGCGGGGAATCGTGTTGTACCATCAGGAAGAAGGCCGGGGAATAGGGCTAGTGAATAAAATCCGGGCCTATGCCCTCCAGGATGCGGGATATGACACCTACGATGCAAACATTGCCCTGGGGTTTGCGGCGGATGAGCGGGACTTTCGGGTCCCCGCGGCGATGCTCCAGAAAATTGGGATAACAAGTGTCCGGCTCCTTACCAATAATCCCAAGAAAGTGGAGGAATTAGAGGCGGCGGGAATGCGGGTCATCGAACGGGTCCCCCTGGAATTGCCTGCCCAGGAACATAACCGGTTCTATCTTGCTACCAAAAAGGAACGGTTTGGGCATTTCCTGTCCCTTGATCATACTCAGGGGCCTGTTACCCATTAAATCCCTTTGCTCTGTTTTTTAGTGGCCAATGTTCAGGTAAAAAACAGTTCTCTATTCCCTAAGAGGGCCTTTTCTTTATTATCCCTGGGTTTTTGATTTTTCTGAAAATTTCAGTACCCTATGGAATTCTATTTTTTGCTATTTCTTGAAAAAAATCGTATATTTAAGATGAAGGGTTTAATGGAGGTTTGTATGGCAGAGATTATTTCAGGGGCCGATACCTCCTTGGTAGGGATTACGACCCCGCCGCCACCCCAAGAAACGGTAACGGTTCCCCAGGAAGCGCCGGAGCCTTCAGAAGAAGAGATTCAACCCGCCCCCTTGCCCCCCTATCAAGGGACAAGGATTGACGAAGAGGTGTAGCAAAAGGGCTGGCCCTGAAGGTGGGGAACAATCCTTTCGCAAATAAAGTAGGGGATCCTTTTCTTTTAGAAAAGAAGGGCCCTTGAAGGTAAGAGCGTGTTGCTTTTGGCTCCCGTGCGAATGTAAAGATGTCTGGGTTATCCCCATTTGATAAAACCGGGTAGATAAGGGTGCACCAACGCCGGGTGTTTAGGGAGAATTCGTACGGTATGTCCCTGCCTTCCGGTTTGGGTACATTGGACCCGCACCTGGAAACGATAACAATCCCCCTCTTTCTGAACCGGTTTCATTTCGTCCCGCTGGGCCTCTTCGATAACTCCCTGATTAGACACCGTTCCATGGTATAGTTCTACCCGCACTTCCTCCGGTTGAAGGTTGCCCAGGCGAATACAAGCGCTTACGGTAAGGGAGTCGCCCCGCTGCATCACTGGCCGAGCGGTAGAGCTCATCGAGAGAACGGCAATCTGGGGCCAGTTGAGCTTAAGTTTCTGGAGATAGGCCGCGAGGGATTTGGATTCTTCATAGTTACCCGCCCGGATGCGCCGGTAGTTTTTAAGGGCCGGAAAATAATAATTCTGGGAATATTCCATCAACATGCGATGACTCGACATGGATTGGCCAATCGTTCGCATGCAGTTTTTCATCCTCCGGATCCACTCCCGGGGGAGCCCATCCCGGCCCCGTTGGTAAAAGAGGGGAATAATTTCCCGCTCCAGTAGATCGTAGAGGGCCCGGCTTTCTACATTGTCTTGGAGTTCCATGTCGGTGTACTGTTCCCCCCGACCAATTGCCCAGCCAATGTCGGGGGCATAGGCTTCGTCCCACCAGCCGTCGAGGATAGAGCAGTTAAGAACCCCATTCATGGCGGCTTTCATCCCACTGGTCCCTGAGGCTTCCAGGGGACGGCGGGGTGTGTTAAGCCACAGGTCGGCCCCACTGGTAAGGTACTTGGCCATGGTCATATCATAGTCTTCAAGAAAAACGATCTTACTGGTTACGTCGTATTTTTCGGCGAAGTGGATTATTTCCCGGATTAAATCCTTACCTGGTAGATCATGAGGATGGGCTTTGCCCGCAAAAATAAGCTGAATGGGTCGCTCTGAGTCCTTGAGTAGCCGGAGTAAGCGCTCCGGGTCCCGGAGCAGGAGATTCCCCCGTTTATAGGTGGCGAAACGACGGGCAAATGCGATGGTAAGGGTGTAGGGCGAAAGGGCATCCTCTGCCTGCTGAATGCGACTGTCGGTGGCGCCATTCCGTTCCAGTTGTCGGCGAATGCGGTCCCGGGCAAAGGCCACGAGTCGTTCCCGACGTCGTTCGTGGGTTCGCCATAGCTCTTCGTCGGAAATTCGATCCATCCTATTCCAGATAGAAAGGTCGGTGGGTTCTTCTTCGAAATGGGGACCGAAATAGCGGTCCAGGAGTTCCACCATGTTGTTGGAGACCCATGTGCGGGGATGGACGCCATTGGTAATATGCCCAATGGGCACTTCTGAGACAGGGAGCCCCGGCCACAGGCCTTTCCACATTTCCCGGGAGACCCTGCCGTGAAGCCGCGCGACGCCATTGCAATAGGCCGAGAGTCGCAGGGCTAAAACGGTCATGCAGAACTGTTCTCCTTCGTTGTCGGGATTTTCTCGGCCCAGGGCAAGAAACTCTTTCCAGGATAAGCCCATGTGTTCTGCCCAGGAACGGAAGTATTTTTCCATGAGATCGATGCTGAACCGCTCATTGCCGGCGGGTACGGGGGTATGGGTGGTGAACACGTTGGTAGGCCAGAGGGCTTCTTTGGCTTCATAAAAGGTAAGGCCCTCTTGTTCCATAAGTTCCCGAATTCGTTCCAGGCCCAAAAAAGCCGAATGTCCCTCATTCATATGGGCTACGGCAGGATTTATGCCGAGTGCCCGGAGCGCCCGGATTCCCCCCACGCCTAAAAGAATTTCCTGGCGGATGCGGGTTTCCCGGTCACCCCCATAGAGGGTGGCGGTAATATCCCGAAGGTCCGGGGCATTTTCTTCGATGTTCGTATCGAGAAGATATATGGAATTTCTACCTACCTTTACTTCCCAGATCTGGGCTAAGGTAACCCTCCCCGCGAGGTCTACGGAGATCAGGAGGGGTTTCCCATCCTTTTTGAGTTTCCGTTCTACCGGCATGTTATACCAGTCGTTTTCGGGGTAGGATTCCTGCTGAAAACCGTCCGCATTCAGGTACTGTTTAAAGTATCCCTGTCGGTACAAAAGCCCCACCCCTACCAGGGGGAGTCCCAGGTCGGAGGCGGTCTTCATGTGATCCCCGGAAAGAATTCCTAAACCCCCTGAATAAATGGGAAGGGATACATCAAGCCCATATTCCATCGAAAAATAGGCTATCACGTCTCGATGGGAACCTCGATACCAGCGTTCCCCCCTTTTGTACCGCTGAAAGTGATTATACACTTCCTTAAGGGCGGCGAGGTAAGAATCGTCCTGGGCCATTTTTTCAAGCCGTTCCTGGCTTACCATGCCCAGCATCCGGGCCGGATTCTGTTGCGAGTGGAGCCAGGTGTCGTAGTCCAGGCGGATAAAGAGCATGACCGCATCAAAATTCCAGGAAAGCCACAGGTTATGGGCCAGCTCCTCCAGGGGTTGTAACGGTGCGGGTAACTTTGGTTTTACAGTATAGGTGGTGATATTCATACCATAAGGGTAAAACAGAGGAAAAGCTTCGTCAAATTTTATTGGGGGTTCCCATGTTAAAGAGATAGGTATCTCCAAAGGGCTTGTAAAAAATATAGCTGAAAAATCTGGAATAAAACAACTAAGGTATGTAAATATAGTTAAAAATAATTTGAAATCTATATTCAAAATAGAAAAAAGCCCTATTCTGTGGTACAGTAAAAAGCATGAAAAAGTATGTATTATTATTTTGGTGTATAATAGGAGTGGGCCTTGTTTTCTCCATGGGAAAACGAGAGGGAGATACCCCAGAAGTAACTCTCATGGGGTCCGCCGAAATGCGAGGGATCCCCCGGGTTCTTTCGGTATATACCCTGGCGCTTACAAAAAATGAGGATTTTAACGAGCAAGCCTATCTTGCTCCTTCCCTTATGGCCTATGTGCCGGTCCAGTTTTCCTATTCGGGGGATAAGCGTCGTTTTGAGTATCCACAAAACGGCGGCTTTCGGATCCTAAAGCGAGAAAAGCTGGATGCGGAAATTCAACTGTATACGGTGGAATTGTATGCTCAACGCTGGGAAATGCTGGCTGGTAAGGTGTATCGGGTAATTTTTAGTCGGGACCAGCTAGGCCCCCCACAAGGGGAAGCCCTCCAACCAGCCATGTATGCTATAGAGCGGGCGGTCCGTTTGTCTGGTTGCAAAAAGGGATATGCCCAGATTCAAAGTCTTACCTACGATGAAAAGAATCGTCGCTTTACCGCAGAGGTAATAGTGAGTGCTTCTTAAAAAAGCGAGGGATAACGGGGCAGCCCTCCCGTCTAAATGAGAACACATCGGGAACGACCTTAAAAAGGTGTTTCTTGCGGGGTTTTTGTGGAGGCGCTTTTTGGGGCCCCTCTTTGAAAGACTCCTGAGCGCCCTGTTACTCTAAAATGAGAAATTCACTAAAATGAAGGTCCTGAATTTTCCCGAGGCGAAAGAGACTGTTCCAGCGGGAAAGGATTTCTTTCTTTAGAGGTTCTTCTCCTTTTTCCTGAAGTTCCTTTTTGGTCTGATGATGTACCATATCCTGGACTATCTCTTTCATCTGCGGAATATGGTTGCTCAGTTCCTCCACAAAAGCCCGGTCTCCAGGAGTATAGGGGAACACCACAAACAGAACTACTACCGCCGGGGGATTATCCGCTGTGGTAAGACGCATCCTGCCCAATCCTTGAAAGTAGGCCACTTCTTGAGATGCGGGGTTTTTCTCCTGGGTCTTTCTGGTGGACTGGGCCATTCTGGTAATACCGGTGATAAGGGTCCCCCCACCAATGATAATGACAAGAATAAGGGTGATTGCCAGGAGGATGCGGTAAGACCAGAGAAGGAAGGGGCTTGCCTCATCGTACTTCATAAAAAGTACTGTACATTTTTTATTGAGTCTGAACAAGGGTTTTTCTGAAAGAGCTTCGCGCCTGTCCAAGGAAGCCGCACTAAACAGAGACCGTGAATCCTCCATTGAAGGGCCCTGAGGCTAATACGGGGCGGCATCAGTATCATCTTTTCTGTGCTGGAGAATGAAGTACCGTGTCGATCAGTTCTTTTAACTGGGGGTCCAGGTTGGTTGAAGGTTCAGAATCAACAAAGAGCTGGGACGCTATGTAGGATACCCCTTCTTTTTCTTCTATGATGGGGGATGATGAGGGATTAATCTGACTTTCCTCTTGGATATAAAGGTTCGCAGAAACGGGTTCCTCCTCCGCTACTTCTTCTAGCTCTTCTAACTGTCCTTCTTCCGGCAGGGCTCCCTTTGTTCCGTCTTTGCCATTTTGTTCTTCCTCCGCAGGGGTTAACAGCGTCACATCGCCAGGTTTTACCAGGAAGGGAGAAAATAGAATATCACCCCTAAAGGGAGCGCCCAGGTCTTCTAGATATGCCTCTTCTTCTGTGGAAGCCTCCGCGGCAGGAAGATCCTCTTCTGATAGTGGGGGAATTTCGGGGATGGTCTCTTCTATTGTTTGGGCATCCTCTTCTGATTCCACTGTTTCCGCATGGGGAATTTTTAAATCCAAGAATAATGTTTTGAATGGAGATTCCACCTCGATCGGAAAATCACTAAAGGAATCAGTCTCTGTTGCAAAGGTCGCTTCTTTGTTAGTCGCAAACTCGATAGAACGGCTAATAGTATCGAGGGGCTCTTGTTCAAGGATTTCAAGGGAAGAACGCTTTTCTTCTCCCTGTTCAGGGAAGCCTTCGATGGAGGTACCCCCCTCTGCGGGGGAAGCCTCTGAAGTTGCCTGGATACCTTCCTCCAGGGGGATTTCTTCGATAAGGGGTGAGGTTTCTCCCTCTTCGATGCTTTCTTTTCCTGGTTCTAGCAACGTGCCCAGTTCTGGGATTTCTTCAAGGCTTTCTAATTCTTCTACTGTTTCTAATAGGCTGGAATCCCCTGTTTCTTTTTGTATTTCTTCTTCGGGGGCGAGTTCTGCTATTTCCCCTTCTTCTCTTGTGATTTCTGGTAATTCTTCCCCTTCTTCCGGGAATTCTTCTCCTTCTTCTGCGGGGGCAACCTCTTCTAGACTTTCCACCTCTTCCACGGCGGCAATTTCTTCAGGGCGTGCCACTTCCTCCGGGGGAGTAATTTCTTCGAGGCTTTTCAGTTCTTCCTGCGGAGCGGCGTTTTCAAGGCTTGCTACCTCTTCTATGGGGGAAATCTCTTCAAGACCTTCCTCTTCTTCTACAGAGGTAACTTCTTCGGGACTTTCCGCCTCTTCTGCGAATGCAACTTCTTCGAGGCCTTCCACTTCTTCCACGGATGCAACTTCTTCAAGGTTTTCCAGTTCCTCTGCCGGCGGGACTTCTTCAAGATTTTCTACTTCTTCTATTGGCGCAGTGTCTTCAAGGCTCGCTACCTCTTCTATGGGGGCGACCTCTTCGAGGCTCTCTAATGCTTCTGGTTCTGTCTCAGAATCGGCGTCGGGTAGTTCCTCGAGGGAATCCAGTTCTTCCACAGGTTCTGCTCCCGCTGTATCCGCGGTATGATAGGCCCCTGGCGCCGTTTTTTTAGGAAGGAGGGTGGGGGCTTTTGGGGCTGTTCCCCGTTGTTGTAAAGCTGCGGTGCCTGCGGCCCCTGTTCCAGTAAGATAGAGGGGTAGCTTTGATGCTAAAACCCGCTCAAAGATTTCCTGCAGTTTCTTTTCGTCCCAGGTAATGGTTGGGCTTTGTTCTTTCTTTGCCCCCAGGGCAGAGAGAATTTCGTCCCAGGATTTATCAATCAGGGCATCGATATCCGGGGCTTTTCCTTTTTTCTTTTTTAGGCCCCGGGTCAGTTCTTTACGGATTTCATCCCGTCGTTGCTCCAGTTCCTGGAGCCAGCGGTTCCAATCAATCTCTTGTTTTTTCTCCAGATACTCTTGAAGCAGGGCGAGTTGTAACCGTTTTAAACGCTGGTATATGAGGGAAAGATTATCCTGCCGCAGGTTCAAGACCATGAGGGTAATAAGAAACACGGTGGAGTAAAACGAGAGAAGTAAAATGCCTTTAAAGATCCAGGGGAATTCGAAAAATTGGGATGGAACGATGCGGCCCACAAAGAAGCCCCGGGGGCTTTTTACAGAAACCAACACAAAACGAGTGGCTGTGGTTCCAGAAACAAGGGGGATGGGGCCGAGAACCCCCTGTGTCCAGGCGGTTTGGACACTTTCGGAAAGATTTGGCTCGGCGTTGTGGGGGAAAAGGGTGATGATTCCCGCAGGGCTTCCAATGAGGGCTACATCCTCTCCTATTTTAAGGCGGCCGGTTTGTACCAGATGCTCCACCAGTCCCCGACTGGAAAGGGTAAATAGGATGGTTCCTTTATATACCTCCAGGTCATCAAAAAAAGGATAGGCTATGAGGATACGATCAAAGGCCCCATCAAAGCGAAACAGGGGTGGGTCCTCCGGGGCGCGCTGGATGTGCCCATAGGGTACATCCCGTTCATTTTCGCCGTAATTCTTATAGGCGATAGACTGGGCATCCTGTCGGAGTATATCCTCTTTAAGGGTGGAGTAATGGATGCGCTTCCCATTGCTGTCGATACAGCGAATCGATTGAAGCCCCGCGGTAGTTTCCATAAGAGCGTTGGAAAGGCGTTCCCGTTCCAGAATATCTTCCCGATTCTGGTTGGTTAAAAAACTCCGGCGAAGGGCCCCTTCTGTAAGAAAGCGTTCAAACCGCTGTTCAAGCTCAGTAATATACTGGTCCGTCGTTTCTGCATCTAAGGTAACCTGGTCGCGGATGTTTTGGGTTATCCGGGGATTATAAAAGCGGGCTTCAATGGTATTGAAGATACCCATGAAAGCTAGAACGGCAAAGATAGTACCGAGAAGAGTGGCGATTAAGAGACTGACGATTACCTTTTGTGCACCGCTCACACAAAACTCCTTGGGTACTCCTCTTATAGCAGGGGGTGCCGTTCCTTCCCCTCGTTTTAACTTTTTAAGGCATCTCCTAGTACCTATCGGCAAAAATTCTCTTCAATTGTAGAATTTTAAGGGCTGAAAGGCAATTACATCAGGATGATAGTAGGGGAAGCGCGTACCACAAAGATGATCAATTAGTATCTGTTCCGTCCTGAAAACCTCCTTACCGAAAGTCTCGGCGCTTAGGGAAAGTGGACCTCCTGTTTCCTTCATAATTCCAGATAAAAAGGGATACCCCCTTTCCAAGGGTACTGATAATAGGGTACAACATTTTCGATGGGACGGGTGTTAAGAATACAGGAAAGTAAAGGAGAGGGGGCAAAGCCTTTCTATTTTTGTCTTTTGATACAACCGGAACATAGTGTTCTTGTTGTACTGGATGATAAGGGTAATCCCTCTATCCCTGATTACCGGCAATATCCGGGGAATGTACGGCTTGCCCTACGGGAGTATGTGACCCAGTTTCAGCAAGGGATGAGGCAAAAAGGGGATTCTCTCTGGGGCAATACTGTCATTTTTTCATTTTCTGATAAAAAAGATCCTCAGGATTCTCAGGGTATTATTGATCCCTCGTTGGCTCTCCTTGACCTTGTAATTTCCACAGGACTTTTGGTAGATGCTTCCTTTTCTCCTCTTAAAAAAGCGGATGGGACCTATCGATTGTTCCTCCAATTAATAAAAGAAACAGACGAAAAAGTGGCATTTCATATTGGCTTGCAGAATCTGGATGATGGGTCCGTGCTTATCGTCCCAAGGGAAGCGGTTCAGAGCCGCCAATTCTTCCCTGTTCATCGGGAACGGATATTCTGGAATGGACTTTTATATCAGGTCGAAGATCTAGGTCCCCTCTGGAAACAGGTGCCGGCAATAGAAGGGGCATGTAAAGAGCAAGATCTTTCTATTCATCTTTCTCTTGTGGTAAGTAATTTCCCTAATTTGGGCATTCAGTATGAAGGATTCACGCTTTATCAGGACGAGCAGAGGATAACCCAAGGGGCTCTTTTGTTCAAAGAGGTAGATCCCTATGGATATCTTCATCTGAGGCCGGTGTATTATCTTGAAGGATATCCTCCCGGTTTTCTAGAGGAGCAGAATATCATAAGATTGGCAGAAATCGATAGGGATTTTAAAACGATCAAAATTGCAGATGTTCTGTATGGACCTAGCCCGGTCCAGTCATTTAAAAACCTTTTATATAAACAGGGGAAAAGTATCGAAAAAGGTGTTTTCCAGGAAGAGAGTTACTTTATTCTAACCCCTGAGGTTGCAGAAGATCTCATAACTAATCATTTCGTGGAACTGATGAATCATTTTGTGCTTCTTCAATCAGAAGTGCTTCATCGGTATCGGGTTCGGCTGAGTAGACCTTTGCTGAAAATGCGACTTTCCTGGGGGATTGATTTTTTGGGAGGAGAAGCACGAATCGAGATAGAAGGAAAGGATTTTTCTTTTCATGAGTTTGTTCATAGTTATGTAAAAGAAGGATATATAAAGCTAGCCGATAATACCCGGCTTTATGTGCTCCCAAGGGAAATAGAGCGTCTTCGGCGTCTTGTTTCAGTAAATTCGAGGGAGAAAGAAAAAGTAGAAATTTCCTTTTTCAACTATCCGGCTCTTATAGCATTGCCAAATATTCAGGCCGAAGGAGATGGTTGGGAAAAAGCCCGGGAGTTTTACGTGGGGCTCAATCATTTAGCAGAAAAAGAGGAAACATACCCTCTTGCAGAAGGCTCCCTTCGCCCCTATCAAAATTATGGAGTACGGTGGCTTGCCCATGTGACTTCCCATCGACTCGGGGCTTGTCTGGCGGATGATATGGGGCTCGGAAAAACGGTCCAGGTTTTAGCACTCCTCAGAAAACATTACCAGAAGGTACCTTGTCGTCCCAGCCTTATTCTTATGCCCCGATCCCTTTTGTACAACTGGGAAGCCGAATTGAAGCGCTTTGCTCCGGAACTGTGTTATCAAATTTTTCATGGTTCCCAGAGGGATAAAGAGGATCTTCAAAATCCGGAACTCCATATTGTTTTATCCACTTATACCACGGCTCGGATCGATCAGGAACTTTTCCAGGCAATTCAATGGGAATATATAATCCTGGATGAATCCCAGAATATAAAGAACATGGAAAATAAAACAAGCAGGGCAATTTTAAGTTTTTCCTCCCAGTATCGGATAGCCATGAGTGGAACCCCGATAGAAAATAATCTAGGAGAATTATATAGCCTTTTTGCGTTCCTAAATCCTTCTCTTTTTGGTAGCTGGTCTGATTTTGTGCATGCCTATATGCAGCCTATCCAGGAAAACAAAGACGCGGAAGTAGCCCGGGAATTACGGCTTAAAATTTATCCCTTTATTTTGCGCCGACTAAAAGAGGATGTCCTTTTAGAACTCCCTAAAAAGACAGAACAAACTATGTTAATAGAGTTGGATCCCCAGCATCTGAAGCTGTATCAAACGATAGAAACAGAACAACGGGAAGCGGTGAATGAATGCTTTGAACGAGGAGATTCGGTAAGAGGGTTGTTCTTGTTGCTTCGGGCTATGACCGTCCTTCGGCGGCTCGCCGGTATTCCGGAAGAAGAATCTGCTTATCCGGGGATTTCGGCAAAACGGGATTACCTTCTTGACATGATAGAAAATTTAGCCGCAGAGGGCCATAAATGTCTTGTCTTTACGAATTTCATTGCCGCGGTGGAAACTCTATCGGAAGATTTGTCCCGGCGCGGCCTGGCGCACCTGGTAATGACCGGAGCTACCGTGGACCGTCAATCCCTGGTTCATCGCTTTCAAACCGATCCTTCAATAAAAGCTTTTATCATGACCCTTAAAACCGGTGGCGTGGGGCTTAATTTAACCGCCGCAGATTATGTGTTTATTTTTGACCCCTGGTGGAATCGATCTGCCGAAGCCCAGGCAATAGATCGGGTGTATCGAATAGGGCAGACAAAGCCCGTCTTTAGTTATCGTCTTATTGCAAAGGATACGATCGAAGAACGGATTCTGCAACTCCAGCAACAAAAGGTAGATTTGGTAAACACCATCCTTAATAACGATGGCGATCTGGTAAAGTCTCTAACCCCTGAAGATATCCAATTCCTGTTAGGGGGAAAGCGAAAAGATAAGGGAGTTACCGTTCTATGAAAACCTCGATGCTCATGATTCCTCCTACAAAAAAGGAACTCCTCCAAATTTTTGAAGGACTTACTCTGGTAACATTAAAACCGATGATCCAATTTTTTGCAGGGAAGGATGTGTTTAAACGAATCTCCACCAAAGAAAAGTTAGTTTCGTTTTTTGCAGATTTCCTGATGAGTTTTAATAAGGAAAGGCTAGACTTGTTTCTGGCCCAGCAACCACTCTGGCTCAAAGAGGCAATCTACAGGGGGACCTTTGAGATTTTTGTGAATTATGCGGAACTAGAAAAAAAATATGGGGTTCATCTTACGAAGGAAAAGTCCTATTCTTATTTTGGTGAACCGGATTCTCTTGATGTAGCAAAAGAACCCGGCCTAAGCCTTTTTGTTGTTCTCCGATCAGGCTTTTGCTGGATGCATGAGATATTTCGTCGTATCTTTTTCCAGTATTTAGACAAGCCAGAAGGATATGTCTACACGGGAGAAGAAAAGGAACCCACCACTTTCTGGAGTAATGAAAGTTTTATTCTCGAGAATGGTTCTTTGTTGGTCCGAGTCTGTGAAGAAGTATATACTGAAAATTCTGATAAAACCGTTGTGGAGTGGCTTAAAAAAGGACTTAAAAAAGAAACTATCCGGAAAATGCGATCCCTTTCGGGGCAACCTGAATTCCCCATCGGAGGTACCTTAGGCCTTGATCCGATCGAACTATTTTTCAGGTGGTACGTTCCCTTTCGAAAGGAACTTAAATTTCAAGAGAATGATATGCTTGCCATGGTTCAGCAATTGTTTTATTTGTTTTTCCCTGTACAGGGAAAACAAAACCTGGTATCTCTTAAAATGGGGAGCTTTTTTGAATTCCTTGTGCTGGCGGAGCATCTTTCCTTACGACGTATTAATGATGGAGACTTACCTCTTAGTATACCTCAGTGTCGCTTCCTCTTTTCTGAAGTCTTTACCGAATGTGCTCAAAATGGTGGATGGTATTCGGTAGAACGCCTGTATCGTTCTCTTTTTTTACAGGGGTATCGATTTAGTTTTGCTGATCCTTATATTGAACAGTATGCTCTTCATAAGGTTGCCCAAGGGGTAGTGATTGAGGGTGATAAAATTATAGAGTCCAACTATACTGGATCAATATGTGTGTGGGGTCCCCAGGCCCATCGCCTTTTATATTTACCCCTTTTTAAAGGATATTGGTATTTGCTTGCTCTTTTAGGACTGGTAGAAATTGTAGAAGAAATCCCGGAGCCTTCTCTTATCACTGGACAGACGAATACCCGAAAGGTTTGTTCGGTCTATGATGGACTTTCCATGGTTCGGGTTACGAAGTTGGGGCAGTATTGCCTTGGTTTACTCCAATCTTACCAGATTCCCGATCGAGGTTCCTATGAAGTTCTGGCAGATAAGGACCTACTCTTAATCACGTTTCGGGGTACATCTTTGGAACGGAAACTCTTTCTGAGTCAAATTGCCGAACCGCTGGGAAACGAGCGGTATCGAGTGACTGAAGCTTCTTTTGTGCGGGGTTGTAAAAACTTTAAAGATGTGGAAAAAAGAATAACTACCTTTAAACGACTTATAGATCCCGAACCTTCTGAACGCTGGCAACGGTTTTTTAAGGGACTTCGAGATCGGGCTGCTCTGTTGAGTCGTTCTGAAACAGCAATGGTTTTTGATGTCTCAGGACAGATAGAAACAGCTTATTTGCTTTTGCAAAATAAGAAGCTTCGCCATTTGTGTTATCTTGCAGAAGACAATCATATTGTAGTGCTTTTTCGAAATCGGCAAAAATTTCTCCAGATTGCGGAATCAGAGGGTTTTTTTACTGGTCTTTCTGAGTAAAAAGCCTTTACATTCCCTCAAATGATATCCTTTTACGCCTATCTATTCTTATAACAATAAAATTTCCCTTCTTTTTTTGGAAAGTGGACATCCGGTTTCCTTGTACCGACATTCACAGGTCTCTTTCCTCTCCCCCTTTGTTTTATTCAGAGACCTTCACAAACCCTCATTTCGAATTTTTTAAAAAATTCAGGACCTCTTCCCCATGACCTTCCGGTTGTACCTTGGGGAATACCTTTCTAATAATGCCGTCTGGCCCAATGATATAGGTACAACGGATGGTCCCCATCACTTTTTTGCCATACATAGTCTTTTCTCCCCAGGCCCCGTAGGTTTGCATGGTCTGGGTACTCTCATCGGACAAAAGATAAAAGGGAAGGTTGTACTTTTGTTTAAATTTCTTGTGGCTTTGGGGACTATCTTTACTAATCCCGATTACCACCGCTCCTTGAGCAAGAAGGGCGTCGTAGACATCCCGTACCGAACAGGCTTCAGTGGTACAGCCCGGCGTGTTGTCTTTGGGATAAAAATAAAGAACAACCCATTTCCCTTTAAAGTCTGATAGACTGTGCAAATTCCCTTCTTCGTCCGGTAAGGTGAAAGAAGGGGCCTCTGTACCAACGACTAACATACAGCCTCCTACTGAATGTGTTTCTGATGTATCATATCTTTTTGCCTTAACAAGGCATGGCTTTTAATCTTTTCTACCTTTGGGCTGATAACAAATTGACAGTATGAATTATAGGGATGATTACGGTAATAGTCCTGGTGATATTCTTCCGCTTCCCAGAACGTTGTGAGGGGTACTACTTCGGTTACGATGGGGCGATGCCAATAGGCCTGATGTTCCTGGATCTTCTGTCGGGCTATGGTCGCTTCTTCTTCGGTTTGATACAGAATTATGGAACGGTATTGGGGCCCCACATCGGCTCCCTGGCGATTTTCGGTGGTTGGATCGTGGCTGGTAAAGAAGATATCTAAAAGTTCGGCGTAACTAATCTGCTCTGGATCATAGGTAATTCGTACCACTTCAGCATGGCCTGTTTTGCCGGTGCATACCGCCTGATAGGTTGGTTGTGGAGTCGTTCCGCCGGCGTATCCATTGGTTACGTCGATAACCCCCGGAACCATTTCGAAGACCGCTTCCATGCACCAGAAACATCCGCCTCCCAGGTATGCCTGGGCTCTTTCTTTCGTTTCCATGATTATAATATACTGAATTTAGAGAAATAAATGACTAAAAGAGTAAATAAAAAGGGACAGGGCATCCTTTGCAAAAAGAGTACTACAGGAGGTCGCTGTGGAGAATAGAAAAGGCATTCGGGGGCCCGAGGAAAAACATGCAGAATTTTCTCTTGTGTATCCCGTGTATTCCCGTCGCAGCGGGGGCCTCTCCTTAGGCATTAACCTTTTCCTCTCTGAAAAGGTGTGTTCCTTTGATTGTCCCTACTGCGAAGTATTCCCTCCGGTTTTGCCAGAACAGAATCTGGAAAAAGATTTTCCATTCGGGGCCTCGGGATATGGAAGCCCTAATGTTACCCTTTCCTCCAACGAAAGAGACGCCTTTTTAATAAGCCTGGAGCAACAACTTCGGCATCACATATCGTTACTGGATAGCGTAAAGGGCGAAGGAAAGGCCCTCTCTGGACGGAACTCTATCAGAGACATCTCCTTTTCCGGTAATGGAGAGCCGACCCTTTCGCCTTTTTTTGTCCCCGCCCTTGAAATGGTTCACCGGGTCCGAATGGAACTGGTGCCTTCTGCTGCTCTGGTACTCATTACCAACGGAACTGGCTTTCTGCGGCCTGAAATTTTTGATGCCCTGGTGGTGGCGGCCTGCGGGGAGTTTAATCTGGATATCTGGCTCAAGGTGGATGCGGTCACCGATGACTGGTTTCGTCGTATGAGTGGGAGTTCCATACCCAGGGAGAGCCTTCATAAGGCCTTTCTGCGGTTTGCTGCCCACGCCCCCTTTACGGTGCAAACGATGGTATGTAGCATAGACGGCGTATTACCACCCGATACCGAAGTTATTGCGTGGGAACACTTCATTCTCCGTCTTTGTCAGGCGGGGCAGAATGAACGGGGTAAGGAATCTTTTGAAAAGGGAACGCTGAATCCAGCCTCTGGTGAAAAGGGGGTATCTGTTTCCTGCTTTCAAAACACACCCCCTGTGCGGGGACCCCGACGGGTCCACCTCTATGGGAAAGCTCGGCCTTCCCCTCATGACCCCCGGGCAGGGATGGCTCCTCCCGCCTATCTGGAAGAGCGGGCCGCTTCGTTGCGGCAGTTCCTTCAACAAAATGGCTATGCCCACATTCCCGTAGAAGTCTTCCCGTAAGGAACTATTCAGCAAATAACAAATATCTCTAGAAAAGCTGGAAACCACCAGACTAAGATTAAGAAATCTTTTTCTAAAAAGCTTTTATATTGTTTTAGTCCTTCCTTAATAATTCCTTAATATTTTACTTTTACAGTAATAAAAAATGGAAAGGGGGAACTATGATAAAGGTTTTGTTTCTCTGTGTGCATAATTCAGCCCGTAGCCAGATGGCAGAGGCCTTTTTAAAAAAATACGGCGGAGAGTATTTCGATGTGGAGAGTGCGGGCCTTGAACCGGGGAAACTAAACCCCTATGTGGTCCGGGCCATGGCTGAGGTAGGAATTGATATTTCCCATAATCCGGTCAAAGATGTTTTTGACCTCTATCGAGCGGGAAAGCATTACAACCTTGTTATCACCGTATGTTCTCGAGAGGCGGCGGAAAAATGTCCTATTTTCCCCGGAATTCATGAACGGTTGTACTGGCCTTTCCCGGATCCTTCTAGTTTTACCGGAACCGATGAAGAAATCATGGAACAGGTACGCCAGGTTCGAGATATGATTGAAGCTAAGATCAAAGAATTTGTGGCTACCTATCGGGAAAGCGCCCAAAAATAAGATCCCCTTTATAAGAGGAACCCCGCTCAGGAGGTCCCTTCCACTTCCCTGCTTCAGGGGGATTTTTGCAACCCCTTTTTTTTATAGGAGGATAAACTAAGCTTTTATATTTCCCTCCGGGGTGGGGCTTTTTTTCTCAGAATGTATCAATCTGAAAAGCTTTCGGACGAGCCCTATCTTGCCGAAAGAAAGATACCAGACAAAGGCGCCTATCAGAAGCAGGGGGATGCCGTATACCACAAGACCAATTACGATGATAACTATGTTTCCCAGGGTTTCCCCATAACTGGCAAAGAATTCCTGGAGTTTTTCTAAGAACGTACTTTTTTCTGAGCTCGTTGGCGCCAAGGGTTCTAAAACAAGATTGATAGTGCTATATGCTATTTGCTGGCTGAGCTGGGTAAAGGAACCTTCCAGGCGTTCCAGTTCGTAGGTTGCGTCGGACAAGGCCTGTTCCACCTTAAGGATTTCCTCAATATTTTTTGCGCTTTTAAGGTATTCCCGGTACCGTTCCACCAGGGTGCGCTTGTTTTTGATCCGTTGTTCTAGATCAAAATAGGTATCGGTTACATCCTCGCTAAATATATTTTTTGTCCGTACTTTGCCGAGTTGTTCCAGTCGGCTAAGCATGTTCTGAAACTGTTCCCGGGGCACCCGGATTTCGGCGGTAATGGCATCTTCTGTGGTGGTTTGATGGGCCAGGTATGCCCCAAAGGTTTTGAGCAAATCCGTGACTTCGTTAAAGGTCTTCTGTATGTCCGATACCCGAAGCTCTACATGAGCCCGGTAGATGAGTTTCCGTTCCTTGGGGACCGTTTGGCCGGTCACGGGGCCACCACTCATGGAATCGCCAATACGTTGAGGAAGGTCTTCCTGGGGCTCCAGGGAGAGTCCCGTTGTTTCAGGACTCGGAGCGACCATCGACCGGGCGGCGGTAAGGGCCTCCTTTGTTCGGCCTGCTCCGGCGCTTTCTTTTGCACAGGAAAAAAGAACTATCCCCGCTGCAATAGCTATAAAAACACGCCAACGTACGGTTTTCATCTATTCCCCCCTTTAAAATAATCTACCCCTTGCGCAGAGGGGTAAAAAATCCTTTTGGATGGCCCCTTTCTTGTTACGAGGGGCGTATCCACGAAACTTGCCGTGACGGAACTCGCCCCAAAACTCCCTAGGTCCCGTATTTTGCCAGGTATGGTTCTACGAGGTCGTTCTTGTAGGCCCCGGTTCCATCGTAGGTGATGGTCAGGACCGGTACCCCCGTCAGGTTTTCGATGGCCTGGCTCATCCCTTCTGTTACGAGGGATGCACAGCAAAAGGCCGGCGCAGCCTGGACGAAAAGATTGATATCGGGATACTCGTCCAGTAATTTGAGCACCTTAAGGGCGTTGTCGTAGTTTTCCCCTGACATTTCCGGACGCAGCCCCAGGTAGGTGTATGCCAGGTGCCGCTTTTTGTTGGTCCAACTACCCTCGCTGAGACGAACCCCGGTTCTGCGGGCAAGTCGCCGTTCTACCGAACTGATGGCCGCCATGACGGTTCGATAGGCCATCCAGGGCCCATATCGCCGTTCAATCAGGAGCCGCTCAAAGAAGGCATCCACCGTGGCCTTAAGGTATTCCACGTAGGAGGTAACCACCACTTCTCCTCCCGCTTTCTCTATCGCCTTGATAAGGTCCTGGTTAAAGATTTCGTTGTCCCGGACATAAAAGTCGCCAAAGATAGCCACCTTTGGCCGGGGCTGCTCTGACCGTTCAATGTACTGCATGGCAGTCCCGATTTCTTGAATAAGGGCGGTCATGGACTGGTGTTTTTCTAAGGCTTCGATACATCGCCCTAGGGCTTTCTGGATGAAACTATCGGTGCTCCCTGGTATTTTTTCGTAGGGTCGGATGCGACAACCGATTTTTCGGAGTAAGCCCCCCAGGGCAAAGGCGTAGTAGGCATCCAGGGTCATCCGGGGCGATACATCAAAGAACACCATATCCCCATTATAAATCTGCACCTTCTCAAGGCCATTCCCCTCTCGTTTAAAGAGGGTCTCCAATTGAAGCGGATACAGGGGGATATTGCAGGGCCACAGGGCCCGCACCATCCAGAGGGCCGTTCTGGCTGGGTCCAGTCTATGGTGTTCGATGTAGGTCTTAGTTTCATAGGCGATCACGCTGACGGGGATGCACTGGCCTGAGTTATAGGTCATGGCCCGCTGAATGTATTCTCGCTTTTCTTCGAGCACATGGGCATCTATACCATTACCCCGAAGGGCCGCTGCGAGGAGTTGGCACACCAGGGGATCCCAGCTGGGAAGAAGCACCGTCTTATCCCGGGGAAAGATCTTCGCCGGCGGGGCGCTTCCCTTAGAACCGGGGGAACTGGCTGCATCCACCGGTTCGCCCTGGGGGTCAGGTTTTTTCTGGCCCCGGGATTCTGACGTGGCGGTTCGTTGCAGGGTCGAAAAATGATTGCGGAAGGCCCGAACTGCCGCCTCTACCCGGGTTTCGTAGCCCACCGCCGAGTCGTGTTCGTCTACCTGCAGGATAAGATAGGGTTTTTCCGCTTCGTCCAGGATCCGTTTAAAGGTTTCCATTGCAAAAGAATCGGGTCCGCATTTGAAGGATGTTACCAGTACAGGGTACACCTGGGGATTATCCCGGCAGTACAAAGCGGTCTCCACCACCTTTGAAGCATAGTACCAATGGTAGGCCTGCAGCTGATGTTCCTGCTGCCACTGTTGAGATGGGGGCAGCATATCGTGGAAAAACACTTTAAGACCGTGTTCCGCAAAGAGATCGGGAATTCCCTTATTCATCCCCTTACTCAGGGCTGTATAGGGTCGCCCCGTAAGAACGATGGCGAATTCCTCTTCTTCCGGTCGTACCTTGGTGTACAGTTCTTTCAGGGTTTCATCGTAGGCCCGCTTTATCCGGTGAATGTCCCGCAGGAGTTTTTCGATAAGGGATGGCCGGGGAAGTTCAATCCCTAATTTCTGGTAGAGGGGTCGGAGGCTTTCCCGCAGTTCTTCTACCGCCTGTTCGCTTTTCCCAAAGGGGGCGTACACCAGGGGGCGCAGAAGGCGTTCCGGCGTACCGGTAGCCACGGAGACCAGCATGGGAACGTACTGGGAATAATTGCAGTAAAAGCGGCGTTCCCCATCGTTGGTGGCGGGCTTTTGATCCTGCCGCGGCGGGGCTTCAAGATAAATGGGCATGAACACGTAATCACAGCTTTGGAGCAGCGTCGCCGTCTGGCCGTGGATCATCGAAATAGGGGCGCAGAAGTCGGCCCCCGCAATTCGCTTGCCCTCGATTAGGCTTGTGCTGGTATCTTCGCCCGGGACAACCGTAAAACCGAGGCTCTGAAAAAAGTATTGCCACAGCCGCCAATCTTCCTGCAAATAGAGGGCCCGGGGAATCCCTATTTTGATATGCTTAAGATCTTCTGGCCCATGGCGATCCTGTTGGGTTTCTTTTGGGGAAAGCCCCTGGAGGGCCCGTTCCGCCGCCTGGTGAAGATAATCGTTAAAGAGATCAATGGTACCGGTGGAGAATCCTACCACCACGGAGGACAGCCGTTCTACCAGATTCTGGGGCTTTGGACTCTGCGAAGGATTCCCAATCCGTTGAATACATCGCTCCAGAAGGGCCCGCCGCTCCCGGATAAGATCGAATCCCGATCGATTCCGGGATACATACGTGCGATCTCCCGCTCCCCGGCCGCAGAGATAGCCGTACACGATTTCTTCGCCCTGAACGGTGATGATATGGAGTTTACAGTGGTTGGGGCACCCTGAGCAAAGATCGTTCCGTTGTTCTATGTTTTCATAGGCTAGCTGAAACCCTTTAAAGGCGCTCTTTTTCGCCGTTGTCCCCTGGAGAGCATAATGGGGCATCCTTTCTACTTGGGAGGTATCCCTTTGGGTCAGGTCTTTTTCATCGAGGTTCAAAGAAGTCCCTGTTTCCTGAACGGCCTTTGGGGTTCCCTTTGCCCGGCAATCTTCTTGGTACTGCAGGATGGCCCCCATCGCTCCCGTAAGATGACAGTAGGGAGATACCGCGATGGGTTTCCCCAGGCGTCGTTCAAAGGCTGCGACCAGGGCTTTGTTTTTTGCGGTAGCCCCCTGGAAGACGATGTGATCCCCAATCGATCCTTCCATGGCAACCTTGGAAAGATAGTTATCACATACCGAAAAGAGGGTGGCCACGAGCAATTCTTCCACCGTGTACCCCTCATTTTGATAGTTGTTCAGGTCCCGTTCCATGAACACGGTGCAGCGATCACTCGTGGCAGGAGCGGGGTGCCCAAAGGCTCGATCCGCGTAGTCCCGGATGGGAACCCCTAATTTATTGGCCTGCTCTTCGATAAAGCTCCCCGTCCCGGCGGCGCAGACCGTATTCATCTGACTGAAGACCACTACCCCGTCTTTTAAAACGGTGAACTTGGAATCCTGTCCACCGATTTCGATTATCGTATCTACCCGGGGATCGAGGGTGACGGCGGCCCGGGCATGGGCGGTAATTTCGTCGATAATGCCGTCGGCCCCGATAATGGCACCGATGAGTTTTCGCCCCGAACCGGTGGTGGCACAGGAAAGGACGGTAAAGGGAATCCGGTACGTCTTCTGGATATGGTTAAGGGTGTCTAGAAGCCCCTGTACCGCCCGGATGGGGTCCCCGGCGGTACGGGTGTAGAGCCCCAGCATCATGTGATTATCGTGATCCATGATGGCGGCTTTCGTACTGGTGGAGCCGATATCAATCCCCACATGAACCCCCACGGCTCCAGTCTCTTCTTTCGCGGCGGTATAGGCTCCCAGATCCTGGTAGATATCCACTTCCACCGGGTTCTTTTCTCCCAAAAGGGGTGAAACATACAGTTCACTTTTCCAGGCTGTAAAAGATGGATAGTTCCCCCGGGTCCCTTCCAGGGGCGCATGGACATAGGACCGTTTTTGTTCCTGGTGTCCTAGAATTTCTTGAATGCTGCGGACCTGAAAACCGGAAAGCCCCTTTGAATTTGGCGACTGTTCCGCCGCCTGGGCCCGCCATAGGGCTCCCAGGGCCCCATAAAAGGGGGCTAACTCATCGGTCTGGATGGGACAGTGGGCAAGCTGGGAGAGATGGGCCACAACCCGCTGGTTCAAGGCAACGCCCCCCACCATGACGACGGGAGCTTCAAGAGTTTCGCCGGGGAACAGGGTGTCCGCGATGTTTCGCGCAAGGCCGCTGCAAAGGCCCTCTGAAATTTCTGCCAGGGACCAGCCTTCTTGTTGCGCATGAATCATGTCTGTTTTGGCAAAGACGGAACAGCGGCTTGCAATCCGGGGAATTTGGTCCCCTGCCTGACTAGCCAGTTCTGCGAGTTTCGCCGCCGAACTGATTCCCAGACGGACCGCCTGTTGGTCAAGGAAGCTCCCTGTGCCTGCGGCACAGGTTGAATTGGCCCGAATTTTTCGGTACGAACCCTGTTCATCAAAAATGATGCGGGCAAATTTCTCTGACCCCACGAGGAGAATGTTTCGAACAGAGGGATACCGTCGCTTTACCGCCTCGATAAAACATATCTTATTTTCCCCCCGATAGTCTGCGTGGACAAAATAGGGAGTGCTGGTGGTGGCTCCCACAAGGCTGAATTTTTGATAGGGGCTTTCGCTTAATAGGTGGTGTAACACTTCATAGGGTTTCCCCCGATGATAGGCGTACTCTTTGTGGAGAATTTCCCCTGTCTCATCGGTAATAATGATTTTTGCGGTGGTAGAACCACAGTCGATGCCGAGAAATAACGCTTTTTCTTTCATGCCCCCAAGCTTAGTCAGGAATACAGGATGGGTCAAGATGTAAGAGTTAGTCGTTTGCCCTGGGCCTTCCCCAAAAAGGCTCGATGGGGCTTTCAAGATGTAAGTCTGGGGCTCGTGTCCCTTTGTAAAATGTTTGGCGCCTTCTATCGGTCCGGGGCTTACAAAAGTTCAGGGGGCGGTAAAGAATTGTTCGATAGTCGTCAGGAGTTCTTCTACGGGAGCACGGGAATCGAGCTCAAAGTGATCGATATTTTTTAACCGAACACGCTGAACATGGGGAGCCCTGGCGGTAATATACCGAGCGTTATATTCGCTGTTCACCACCTCATCATGGTCTGGTTGAATCAGGATGGTTGGGGGAAGCCGCAAATTCTGAATTTTTTGCGCCCCCCTTTCCCATGTAACCAGTTCATCGAACCAGTGGACAGGAAAGACCCGGATCCCCAGGGGACTGGCTGAAAAGGCGGCGGTGTGGTGCAAAAAAGGTTTAGTGAAAAAACGAACCCCCTTTGCCAGGTTCCACCAGGCTGTGCGCACAAGGGGGGCGTACAGGGCAAGTCGTTCAAAGGGGGCGGTGTAACGGCTACAGTAGTCCAACAAGGCGAGTCCTCCTGTACTGTGTCCCAGGGCCATCCAGGGGCGGGGCAATCGGGGGAGCAATTCTTCTGCTATACGCTGCACCATATCTCCATAAAGATGAAAATCTGGTACATCACCTCGCTTCCCTGTGGAAAGACCGTGGCCAGGCAGGTCGGCAAGCAGGACCACCCATCCCTGGGAAAGGAAATATCCCGCCGTCGGGCTGAGGCGGCTACTGTCCGATGCATAGCCGTGGAGCATAAGGATGGTCCCCCCTGGAGAAGGGGCGGATGGTATCAACATATGGACAAAAAGCTGATAGCCTTCCCAGGGCGAAGGAAGAGATATAAATCCATACTGATGGGTAAAGGGAACTTTTACAGCAAGGCGTTCATAAAATTCGGCAAGGTATGTATGAAGGGCTGTTTTCTCCTGGGAAGAAAACTCTGCCATGGCCTGTGGTGCTCCCTCGAATCCCTTTATAAAAAGAGGAAAAGTCGTAAAAGGGTTCGGCGGCGGTGATCCCCCTCCTTCCTTAATCGAAACATCGGTAAGATTTTCCCAGATTGCATCCCGGAAGGCCACGGAAGGATCCTGCGCCGGTGGCAGCGTCGTGCAAGAGACAATAACGAAGGAAAAACAAAGCGCCCCTATGATACATTTCATAATGGAGGTAGTATACTATGCTTTTCTTGTGAAAGGGGACTCCTTGTTTGATTTTCGAAATTCTATTGTTCCTTATGGCTTGCCTTCTGGCGGGGCCTGAAGAAATAGCTGTTTTTTAATTTCTGACGATTCCCCCGATTATCCTTTTTTGTCTTGAAAAAACTCCTTGACCCCCCTTTCCTTTCTCCGTAGAATGCCTGCATGGCGTTAAACTGTGGCATTGTGGGGCTTCCGAACGTAGGGAAGTCCACCATTTTTTCTGCCCTTACCTCGGCCCCCGCCGAGGCGGCGAATTATCCCTTTTGTACGATTAATCCCAATGTGGGCATTGTGGATGTCCCCGATTTTCGCTTAAAAAAATTGGCGGAAATTTTTAATCCCAAACGGGTCGTCCCCGCTACGGTAGAATTCGTGGATATCGCCGGACTGGTAAAGGGGGCAAGTAAAGGAGAAGGGCTGGGAAATCAATTTCTCTCCCATATTCGAGAAGTGGGGGTTATCGCCCATGTGGTTCGCTGCTTTGATAACCCTGACATTATCCATGTGGCCAACCGGGTAGACCCCCGGGATGATATAGAAACCATCAACACAGAACTGGCCCTGGCGGATCTCGAAACCCTTCAGAAACGCCGGGAACGGGCCGAGCGGGCCCTCAAGGTCCAGGGAAAGGACCAGCAAAAACAGGCGGAACTTACTCTTCTTGCAATTCAGAAGGTGCAGGCGGTGCTGGAGCAGGGAAAGCCCGCTCGCAGTGCGGCCCTTTCGGAAGAAGAGCGGCTCGCCCTCTATGATGCCCATCTTATCACCATGAAGCCCCAAATTTATGTGTGTAACGTGGATGAACAGGGGATGAGGGGCGACAATCCGTACGTGGCCCAGGTACGCTCCATTGCCGCCGCGGAGGGGACGGAGGTAATTAAGATTTGTGGCAAATTCGAAGCGGAACTGGCGGACCTCGAAAGCGAAGAGGAAAAACAGGCCTTTTTAGCGGAATTGGGCCTCGAAGAATCGGGTCTTTCGCTCCTTATCCATGCGGCTTATCGGCTTCTGGGATTGCGGACCTTCTTTACGGCGGGAGAGGATGAATGCCGGGCCTGGACTATCCATGTGGGCGATACGGCTCCTAAGGCCGCCGGGGTTATCCATTCAGACTTTGAGAAGGGGTTTATAAAGGCCGAGGTTTATTCCTTCGAAGATCTCATCACTTATGGATCGGAAGCAAAAATAAAAGAGGCCGGGAAGTACCGAATCGAAGGGAAAGAATATGTAGTCCAGGATGGGGATGTCATGTTCTTCCGCTTCAATGTGTAAGACGGCAACCGTTGCTAGGCTACAAAATATTGCATCATGGAGGAAGGTATGATCCCTACAAGAGAACAGGCGGAATCTCTTTGGCGAACCTACAACGATGATGCCGCTTTGTGGCGTCATGCCCTGGCGGTGGAAGCGACCATGCGGCACTTTGCGGGCCTGTTTGGGGAGGACCCGGACCTCTGGGGCGTAGTAGGCCTGTTGCATGATATCGATTATCAACGGTATCCTGACCAGCACTGCAAAGTTGTCCGGGGGCTTTTACAGAAAGAAGGAATAGATGAACTAATTATTCGGGCTATAGAAAGCCACGGCTGGGGCATCTGCACCGATGTGGAACCCCAAAGTCTTTTAGAGAAAACCCTGTATGCGGTGGATGAACTTACCGGTTTTGTCGCTGCCTGCGCCCTGGTGCGGCCTTCCAGAAGTGTGATGGACCTGGAAGTGTCGTCGGTGAAAAAGAAGTGGAAGACCACGGCCTTTGCGGCAGGGGTAAATCGGCAGGTGATCGAAAAAGGGGCCGAACGACTGGGTATGCCCTTGGATCAGCTTATCCAGGAAACGATCCTGGCGATGCGCAAGGTGGCCCCTGCGATTGGTTTATAAAAACGTTCCATTGGCTTGTAAAAAAGCCCCTTGATTGGTCGGATTATTTTGATCGAGCGGATTTTAGATAGTTAAAGGCGGCCGCTCTTTCTGGTCCTGGCTTTCTGGTACTGCTTCGGCGCTGGTTTAAGCGGCGGCCTTCTTTTTACCAGCTGCCCTTGCAGGTTTCCGTTCAATGCTGTTCAAGTCTGGATACTCTTTTTCTCAGAAGGGCCGCTGTGGAATTCCCAGTTTCTTGCAAGGGTTACGGGCGATTCTTTTTAATGAGTCCCGCTTGAGACAGAAAGTAGTACAGCTTGTCCCCAATCGATATAAACACAATAAGGGCCGCCCCTATTTCGAACATATCGATACAAGGAACAAGGAATTTCGCTTTTGGCACTAGTCTGAGGGGCTCCATGACAAATAATACCATCACGGAGGCAATCGTCATCTTCCCGAGAATGGTGGGCCGCGGTTCAAAGGTTTTATACTTTGTAATAAGGATGAGCATACTCAGGGCCTGAAAAAACAGGCGGAACATAAGCAATATAAAAAACCAGGGTTTGATAAGCTGGAAACGGACATAACTGGTGGCAATAACTATAAGGAGTGAGTAATCCCCCACCGAATCCAGCACCTTTCCCATAAGGGTTACCTGATGGAAAAGCCGGGAGATTCTTCCGTCGAGCATGTCTGTTATAAAGGTGATGCAAAGGGCGGCAATTAATACCGGCCCCAGGGGTTTCTCTTTGCTTAATAGAATAATGAAAAGGATAAGAGGCAGCGATGAAAGACGAAAGAGGGTTATCTTGTTAGCCACGTTAATATGATCGAGGGGATGCTGGGGTTCTATAATATAGAAGAAAGAACGAAGCTTGATAAGAAGAATAATAATTCCCCCGTGGAAAACTATCTGGGCCAACAAAAAAAGCCCAATACTTCGAAGGGTAAATGAATACATCCTGTGCAGAAAGAAAAATATCCCTATTTCAATAAGGGCGTATATTGAGACGGTTAGTAAAATAGAATGGATAAGCTTTCTTTCTTCCTTCATGCCTGAAACAGCCTTTTCCGTATCCGCTAGTACGATATTATTACTTGACATGAGGGTTGTCAAATCCCATACTGTGTTTATGACAGTAGCGGATAAAGTAACCTCTTTCAGGCTCGTGGTGGGGCCTGTTTTTTATATCGTGTATTTTTTTCATTCCTGGCTTGGTATTGTTGCTCCCGCGTGGACGGTGCCGGTCCTATGGATTCTTTTTATCACTGGCGAGGCAAGTGACGCCGTGGATGGGTTTGTAGCCCGTGCCCGAGGGGAAGTGGGTGATTTTGGAAAGCTCTATGACCCCTTTGCGGATGTCCTGTTTCGGCTTACCTACTTTTTTTGTTTTACCTTAGATGGAATTCTGCCAGCCCTTCTTTTGGGAATAATTGTATACAGGGAATTTGCCATCCTTTTTTTACGGACCCTTTTTATGCAAAAAGGAATTAGCCAGGGGGCCCGCAAGGGAGGTAAGATAAAAGCCCTTACCTATATGGTAACGGGGACGCTGGCATTGTTAGTGGTAAGTCTACAGCGCTTCTCTGTGGATGGTCCCTTTGTAACGCTCATAAAAAATGGGGCCCTCTTCTTTTTTGTGGTGGCTGTTTTCTTATCCCTCTGGTCCTTCGCAGATTATGTAAAAGTTTATTTTACTGTTAGTAACGAAAAGGCGTAGCAGGTTTGTAAACTTTATATTTAACTTTTCCCTTTAATCGATAATCGAGGGGCGTTTGCTTTGTCCAGTTTTTGCCTGTATCATATCCCCGCGAGGGCCCGATGAATGCTTCGAGCAAACAGGCGGGGGCGTGTACCAGGCATTCCGCGGAGATCATGGTCATGCATATCGTTCATGTTGATGAGTTATACTTCATAAATACCACAATTGAACTAGTTCATTGGGTTTTCGGGGTAGGCCCCAGGGATACTTCTATACTTAAAAACCCACAAATTTTCTTTCAAAACTTGACAGGGAGTAGAGAGATGTAGTATGGTAACACTCGCCGCCTGACAGCAGGGCGGGTGAGTGTTGCAAAGTCAAGCAGATAAAGCGATCTGATGCGGTTTTGTGCGGTTTAGTGAAGTTGTTCTGGACAGGACCGATAAGTGGAAGCGAAAAAAAAAGTGACAAGAAGCGCTTGACAAAGCGAAATGAGATGTGGTAGATTCGGCGACGTCGCCTGTGAGGGTGGCGAGCCAAGCTGGCACGAGAGTTGCTGGCGATAGGGGTAGAAGCTGCGAGAGTGGCGGATACCGGGATCTTTGGGAGATTGAGGGAAGGGAGTAGAGTGCTACTCTGCGAAGGGTAGCGAATGCAGCGAGGAGTAACTTCTGGTGCGGGAGCGCTGGGGGTTACGGAGAGCGTACGGGAGGTACTCCGGAGATATCTTTCGGGCTTCGGCCCGTAAGAATATATGATGGAGAGTTTGA